>Ga0206678_10002295_pt1 | contig 12184 bp, 12 predicted proteins | sample M180m12015metaG_FD_155453 | JGI IMG/M metagenome (GOLD analysis project Ga0206678, IMG submission 155453) | Ammonia-oxidizing marine archaeal communities from Monterey Bay, California, United States - M1 80m 12015 | ecosystem: Environmental > Aquatic > Marine > Intertidal zone | place: USA... | reverse complement strand
CGAATGTCGTAACGATGGCCACACTGTCTCCACCCGAGACTCAGTGAAATTGAATTTGCGGTTAAGATGCCGTATACCCGCGGCTAGACGGAAAGACCCCGTGCACCTTTACTACAGCTTTGCACTGGACTTTGATTTTACCTGTGTAGGATAGGTGGGAGACTTTGAAACGTTGTCGCTAGATAGCGTGGAGTCGACCTTGAAATACCACCCTGGTAACGTTGAGGTTCTAACTTCGGTCCCTTATCGGGATTAAGGACAGTGTATGGTGGGTAGTTTGACTGGGGCGGTCTCCTCCCAAAGAGTAACGGAGGAGCGCGAAGGTACCCTCAGCATGGTCGGAAATCATGCAACGAGTGCAATAGCAGAAGGGTGCTTGACTGCGAGACAGACACGTCGAGCAGGTACGAAAGTAGGTTATAGTGATCCGGTGGTTCTGTATGGAAGGGCCATCGCTCAACGGATAAAAGGTACGCCGGGGATAACAGGCTGATACCGCCCAAGAGTTCACATCGACGGCGGTGTTTGGCACCTCGATGTCGGCTCATCACATCCTGGGGCTGAAGCCAGTCCCAAGGGTATGGCTGTTCGCCATTTAAAGTGGTACGCGAGCTGGGTTTAGAACGTCGTGAGACAGTTCGGTCCCTATCTGCCGTGGGCGTTTGAGAATTGAGAGGAGCTGCTCCTAGTACGAGAGGACCGGAGTGGACGAACCTCTGGTGTTCCGGTTGTCACGCCAGTGGCATTGCCGGGTAGCTACGTTCGGAAAGGATAACCGCTGAAAGCATCTAAGCGGGAAGCCCCCCTCAAGATTAATTCTCACTGGGACTTTAAGTCCCCTAAAGAGCCGTTGAAGACTACAACGTTGATAGGCTAGGTGTGTAAGCGCTGTGAGGCGTTGAGCTAACTAGTACTAATTGCTCGTGAGGCTTGATCATATAATTTGAGCGATTGTGGTGTAACCACATGATCCTCTAACCGTCATTTCGACTTGAACGCATAGCGTGAAGAGTAGAGACGCCGGGTTGGAGAAACTCAAGCTATATAGGATAAGACCTTGAAATAGAACGAAGATGTCAGACGGGAAAAGACTTATCACTTGTATTACTTTTTAAGAATTAGTCACCCAGGATCTGATCCTGGTGTTGGCAACACGGACGAGGCTTATCGTACAAAACGATGACGCCACACCGGCTTGCCTGATGACCTTAGCAAGTAGGTACCACCTGATCCCATATCGAACTCAGAAGTGAAACTGCTTAGCGCCGATGGTAGTGTGGGAGTTCCCATGCGAGAGTAGGACATTGTCAGGCATTAATTAAGAAACCCCAGTCGCGAAAGCTGCTGGGGTTTTTTGGTTATGGCATTGCTAAAAGAGTAAATACGGCTTTCGACAGGGTTATCGACGTCGTGCCGTACTCTCAATCACCATCACCATCTGTTTGATCGTGGCGGGAAACTTAAGCTTCCACTCATCTTTCTCTTTCACCAGGGTGTACACCAGGATATCCGTTCCCAGATGGTCACCCTGGGACATTTTGAGCCGAACGACGATATGTACCATGTCGTCATTCTCCTGGATCTTGCCGATGATCTCCCGGTCTGTGACCTTAAGGTGTTGTGAACGCGCAGCTTTCAGGATTTCATTGGCAAGGGCGTTCAGGTAAAACTCAGCCGGTGTTTTGGCCACCTGACTCATGGAGACTTTCTGTCCAAAAAACACGGCGTTGCAAACCATATTCACCAAAATTCGCCTGGTACAGAATGGATTCATCTAAGGTCTTCTTCAGGCTGTTCATACTGCCGGAATCCATTAGGGTCGCGACGCCTTTTAGTTCCTGTCCCGTCAGGACAGAGAGATACTTTTCCAGGGTTCCCTCAGGGGTGCTGGAGGCAACTGCGGTCGAATTCAGTAGTACGGTACAAACGAGAGCAATCAGGTAGTGCATAGGGATTCCTTGAACTGGCTAAATTCAGGCTAGTTTACCTGCTATTGACTGCCATTGGGTGTGATGAGTGGTAATGTCTGACGCTCACCGTTGGGCGCGTACAGAATGAAAGTATTGATGAACGCCAGGGATCAGAATTCTTTAGGCATTGTGGCCCAGGCGGAAATGCACCATGCCTTGTTGCTTGGATTACAGTTGATGATCTCGTCTAATCGAGATCGAAGTGAAGTTTATGATTGGATGTTCCGGCTGTTCCGCAGGCAACACAAAGACAAATTTTTGTCGAGCTTTGGTAAGTTAGGATTAGAGGGTTTGCCGGACGCAGTTGCCTGTGCCCAATACCATGTGATGGCCAATAGCATTGGTGGTGTCCCTGTTGAGTACCTTGCAGAAAGTGATACAAAGGCCTGGGTCAGGTTCCGCTATCCACGCTGGATGTATCTTGGCGCAACTATATGCGGTATCCCTGTTGAGGTCAGCCGTGGTTTCCTTAACGGCTGGTATGCAGAAAACGGTGTTTCGCTGAACAATCCCAGGTTAGGTTTTGTGTGTGTCTCGGAAGACATGACAGGTGAATTTGGGCTCTGTGGCTATTTTAAAGAGTTTGATCATGACCTTATGGATAGTGAACGATTGCAGTTTGCCAATGAACGGCCACCCGCGTTCAATCAGGCAGATCAGCCCAAGCTGCCCGCTGAGGGTTGGAGTGAAGAAAGGCTTCAGAAAGCGAACCGGAACTATGCAATGGAATTTGTCCGAAACGGACTGATAGAACTTCATGGGGTTATTGGTGACAGCCAAACAAAAGCGCTGGGCGGCAGGGCAGCAAGGCTGATCGGGCTGCAGTACTGCTCCCAGACGCGAGCGCTTATCGGGACAGAAGACGGCGACCTTGCCTCGGCGGGAAGCTATCTCTCCAGGATGTTTGCCGGGCTTGGCGACGAATCGGTCGTCGAATTAAGCGGTAATACGTTGCAGATTATTCACAGTGGCTTACGCATTACTCAAGGTCTGGAACCGGCAGATCGAGAGACTGTGCTAACGGTATGGAAAGAACTCTGGTTGGGTGCTCTCGCATCTTTCCAGCGAATGAAACACGCAGAGGTTGAAATCAACGGAGACTCGATTGTGTGGACGATCACGGATGTTGCTTGAGAGATGCAGCTCGCGAGCATGGTTCCATTAAGCACTGTCTGAAGGCAACGATCTTTGTACGTTGGTGAAAGTTTTCGGTCAGTTCAGCGCCCAGCGCGAGGTGAGGCACGTGGTACAGCGTCATGGCACCCCGAGTCAGGATGGCAAAGATAGTGAGCCAGGCGACCGAATTGGCCCATCGAATCAGGGGGTGACAAAAGGCTGACAAAAGCGACTGCAAGCGGCACCGCTGATAGATATATGAATGGATGGCGCCCCTGCCCAACCCCAAAGGCGAACTTATTGGACAGAGGGACAATGAGATCGTTGCAAGAAGGGAGTGTCGCTACGTGTGCATCAAACGAGAAAAGGGTCGCTACGAACAGACTGACTCGATATGGTTCACCCATGCTAGCGCTGAATCGAGAACAAATTGCCGCAGCCTTTGATGAAGGTGAAGTTCTGCGTGTCCCTGATCTTGAAAATGTTCAGTGGTCGTCCCTCGATTATTTTGGTTGGGTGCATCCTTCAGGACATCTCGGTTTCATCGTTTTACAGTCACCCCACGATGGACGAAGTCGTGGTATTAGGATGAGTCGGGCGAAACGGCCTGCGAAAAAACCACAGATGGAGATGTGTTCCTGGTGCCATCATGTTCACAAAGCAAATGGGACCGCGATGTTTACGGTGCCGGTGAGAGGCAGTGAGGGACGACACACATTGGGCAATGTCGTTTGCAAGGATCTGGATTGCAGCCTGAGGATAAGGAACCTGGTACAGCCAGATAGCTTTATGCGCGAGACGTTATACCAGCCAGCCAAGATCTGGCGCATGCAGACGACGATGCATAAGTGGCTCGGTCGAGCCAACCAGCTCTAGCGGTCAACCACCGTTAAAACACTGCACTGTTGTTTGCCTGTGTTTTTTGAACGGCGCTCAGGTTCAATTTCAAACCTTTCGCCATCGCCACGATAGCATCGACGATTGAAGTCGCTTCTTCATTTTCGTTAATTGAACTCACAAAACTCTTGTCGATCCTCAGCGTGTTGATGGGGAATTGTTGCAGGTAGCTGAGTGATGCGAAGCCAGCTGAACTCCGAATAATTCAGCATGGCTGCTGATTCATTGCCGTGCATCAATCTTTCATCAAACTTGTGCAAACAGCCGACATGGTCGCAGTGGATATGAGTGGCCAGTGCCGTCACGGGTTTATCGATCATGTCTGCAATGGCGTTCTTCAGCGAACTGACACCTAGCCCGGTATCGACCAGTAGATCCTTGTCACAGCCGCGAAGGTGCCAGATATTGCACCTCGGGAACGGATGCACATGTGGTTCATAAATAAGCGTCAGCTCATTAGTGAGTTTTCTGGTGTCATACCAATGATCGGCGACTCGCAACATGGCGTTTACCTGTCAAGGATAGGGGCCTTAGTTTATGCTTCATTGTTTTGGTTAGGTAATGAAGCATGCTCGGATACGAATTTCACGATCTGGTCGGTAATGTAGGCGTATTGTGTATTCTTGCAACCTATCTGCTTCTGCAAATTGAACGAATCGAACCGACAAGTCTGATTTTTTCTGGGCTCAATGCGCTAGGTGCAGGAATGGTCCTGTTCTCACTGATGGCTGAATTTAACCTGAGTGCTTTCATTATCGAGTCCGCGTGGTTGACGATCTCAGTCTTTGGCATTATCAGACAATTCTTCAAAGCCGACGTCGCCTGATTGATGTCGTGGTTTTTGTCCCGAATCGATGGTGTTATTCGACCGGCAGGTCGCGTGTTCTATGGCTGGTATATCGTCAGTGCGGCTGGTGGTTTGCAGCTTCTTTCCGGGCTGTTGTGGATGCACTCCTATGGCGCCTATGTTGTCCTGCTGCAGGATGAGTTCGGCTGGAGTAAAGCGCTCGTGGCCGGTGCCTTTGCGCTGACGCGAATCGAAAGCGGGATCCTTGGGCCTCTGCAGGGTTGGCTAACTGACAAGTATGGCCCCCGGATTGTGCTGGGTGTGGGTGTTGTGATCTTCGGGATTGGATTTATGGCGTTCAGCCAGATCACGACGCTTCTCGAGTTCTACCTGACCTTCGCGCTGATCGCGGTGGGCTCCAGCCTTGGCGGGTTCGCCACGGTGATGGTGTCTATCGTGAACTGGTTCAGCCGCCATAGAGCGAAGGCTGTTGCCCTGTCCCAAATGGGTTACTCGCTTGGTGGGCTCGCTGTCCCCGTTGTTATTATTTGTCTTGAAGCATTCGGCTGGAGGGCAACAGCCTTTTATTCCGGTGTCATGGTTATCGTGGTTGGATTTCCGCTGGTCTTCCTGGTGCGCCATCGTCCGCAGGACTATGGTGAGGTGGTCGATGGTGGTAGCCAGTTGAACGGTAACGGAACGCCAATGGTGTTTGCCAGTGGTCGTGATTTCACGGCCCGACAGGCGGTGCGAACTTCTTCTTTCTGGCTGATCTCCATGGGGCACGCCTGCGCCCTGTTAACTGTGTCATCGATCATGGTGCACCTGGTTTCGCACCTAACCGAAGGTCTCGCTTATTCCCTGGGACAGGCGGGCCTAGTGGTTGCGGCGCTGACCGGCTTCCAGATGCTGGGGCAGATAGGGGGTGGTTTCATCGGCGACAGGTTTAACAAACAGTTGATCTGTGTCGTCTGCATGATGTTCCACACCACGGCACTGTTCCTTATCGCAAATGCTACAGAGCTCTGGATGGTCGTACTGTTCACTGCGATGCACGGACTTGCCTGGGGAATTCGGGGTCCACTGATGGTCGCGCTACGAGCGGACTATTTTGGCCCGTCATCTTTTGGCACGATCATGGGGTTCTCTTCCCTGATCGTGATGTTGGGCATGTCTATTGGGCCGATCTATGCCGGATATATGGCGGATACTCACGGCGATTATGTGATCGGGTTTAGCGTACTGGGTATTGGCGCGCTCCTTGGGTCCATATGTTTTGTGTTTGCCCGGGCTCCGGTTCATCCTGATGATGGTAAGGTGGTCGGTGAGAAGTGACAGCCTGTGCCAGGTGATGGTGTTAACGAAATGAAACTAAACAGAAGTGGCTACCTGAAGGCGATGGGTATCGATGTCTGGACATCGCGATCAGCTGTTGCGCCTCAGGTGGTTGCCTCAGTGGACGCTGCGATCGAGGCCGCGAACAGCCCTACGGGAATGTCCAGGCAGGCAGCTGCTAAGAAAGTTGAGACTGATGTGGCGGTTCAAATCGGGGATGCTGCAGCCGGCGAACAAATCCCTGAATTCATGTTGGCATTGTTTCACTATGAAACGATTGGTATTTGCCTTTCGCTGCATGCTGAAAGCGAACTTCCCAGGAGGTTTTGCGACGATGTGGCGCGCGCCATGGGTGGCAATATCGAATCCGTGCGTTACCAGTTACTCAAATGGCCAATGCTAAGCACTTCGGGTATTGATCAATCCATTAACGCGGCGAGAGAGGTCGTTACCCAAAAATTCCGGCAAATGCCTGCCAGGGTATTGGTTTTTGGGGACGACGTTGGCGAGTACTACTATCCGCTGCGCGACCTGGCGCCCCTGTCGGTGGGAGCAGTTGGTGTCCAGACATTCCTTAAGGTGCCGTCCCTGAAAGGCCTTCTTGGGTCGGGTTCAGCCAAGCGCGAACTGATGCTGGCAATGCATCGTTGGCGCAGCAGCGAGATGCTTTGATGTCCAGCGATGTCCGTCGCATGCAGTTGGCCGATCTGCCTGATGTACTTCGAAACGAGCGCCGGGGTTATACGCATCCCTGGGCTGAGGGAATTTTCAGGGACTGCCTCCGCAACGGTCAGGAATGCTGGTTGTTGATGTGCAGCGACCAGAACGTCGGTCATGGCATTCTGTCAGTTGCGGCTGGCGAGTCTCATCTGTTGAATGTTTGCGTGCATCCTGATTTCCAGGGTCATGGTTTTGGGCGCATCCTGGTCGAGCACTTGCTGGAGCGGGCCCGGACGGGAGAGGCCTCGACCACATTTCTTGAGGTGAGACCTTCGAATGTAGCGGCCTGCCAACTGTACGATAAGCTCGGCTTTAACGAGATCGGGATCCGGGAAAACTACTACCCGTCTAACGTTGGACGGGAAGACGCGCTGGTTCTGGCGAAAGAGCTGTTCTGAAGCCCGCCTGTACCTGCACGGTTTGCGTCTATATAATGCCGCGGCTTTCGCAATGACTCCGATAGATTCCCATGATTGAGCAAGAGGTCGACAAACGACGTACCTTTGCGATTATCTCGCACCCGGACGCGGGTAAGACCACCATTACAGAAAAGCTTTTGCTGTTTGGAAAGGCAATTCAGCTGGCGGGTACGGTTAAGTCCAAGAAGTCTGATCGCTACGCGGCCTCTGACTGGATGGAGATGGAGAAACAGCGGGGCATTAGCGTCACCACTTCCGTCATGCAGTTTCCCTATAAGGGTCGAATCGTTAATCTGCTCGACACTCCGGGGCACGAAGACTTTTCTGAAGATACTTATAGAACATTAACGGCAGTGGATTCAGTTCTAATGGTGATCGATGCAGCAAAAGGTGTCGAAGGTCGAACAGTCAAACTGATGGAGGTTTGCCGACTTCGTGACACGCCGATTCTCACCTTCGTCAACAAGCTCGATAGAGAAGTCAGAGACCCCATCGATGTGTTGGATGAAGTGGAATCCGTATTGAAGATCGCATGCGCGCCCATCACGTGGCCCATTGGAATGGGCAGTCGTTTTAAAGGTGTGTATCACCTCTATGACGATGAAATCCATGTGTTTGAATCAGGTGAGGGTGATGTCCTTTCAGACGCCCGAATTATCAAGGGTCTCGATTCCGGGGAAGCCGCGGAGTTTTTGGGTGATGACCTTGAAGATTTTCAGGATGAGATCGAGCTGGTGAAAGGTGCCAGCCATGAGTTTGATAAAGCTGCCTATCTTACCGGTGAGCTGACTCCGGTCTATTTTGGCACGGCGCTTAGAAACTTTGGTGTAAACCAAATGCTCGATGGGTTCGTTGACTTTGCGCCCGCGCCGCTGCCAAGAGCGACAAATTCGGAAGTCGTCGATTCCAAAAGCGATGAGTTCACCGGATTCGTCTTCAAGATTCAGGCGAACATGGATCCCAAGCACAGGGACAGAATTGCTTTTATGAGGGTCTGTTCAGGACAATATTTTCAGGGTATGAAAATGCGTCATGTGCGGATTGGTAAAGACGTCAGGGTCAGTGATGCTGTGACATTCCTTGCCGGTGAAAGGTCTGCTGCCGATGAAGCTTTCCCGGGAGACATCATCGGCCTGCATAACCACGGGACTATTCAAATCGGTGACACGTTTACCAGCGGTAAAGATCTTAAATTTATTGGTGTCCCGCACTTTGCGCCGGAGCTTTACCGCAGTGTGCGGCTCAAGGACCCCTTGAAGAGCAAACAACTCAGGCAAGGTTTAACGCAATTGTCAGAAGAGGGTGCAACCCAGTTATTCATGCCGTTGACTAACAATGATTTGATTGTTGGTGCCGTGGGCGTTCTGCAATTTGATGTGGTGGCGTTTCGATTAAGGGATGAATACAAGGTTGATTGCGGCTACGAGTCGGTTACTATTTCGACGGCAAGATGGGTGTACTGCTCGGATGAAAAAATGCTGTCTGAATTCAAACGAAAGGCTGAAGGAAACCTGGCGGTTGATGGCGGCGGGCACCTGACCTATCTCGCGCCAACCTCAGTGAATATGTCGCTCACCCAGGAGCGCTGGCCGGATATCGAGTTCCGGGCTACTCGCGAAATCGACTGAGTTATTTTATTACGGGAAAATGCAGTCCTGCACTACCCCGCGGCCCGCGTGACCCCTAGAAAAACACAGGATGTGTTTTGCTAATAAATTAAGTCATGTCGTCGTAGGGGTTTTCGACGTTCAGGCTTATCTCTTTATCCTGGCCTGGGATGGAAATGCCGTCAGAAGAGATCGTTAATTCTTCACCTTCAATGACACCCACGCCAAAGTTGTAGATCGTGGAATTCTTACCGGCGATCATCGATTCGTCATAGGCTTCGATTTTTTCGTTGACTGACTCATTAAGGCTGGCGTGTTTGATGAGCGCAGCCTTGCCATGCTTTTTCCGCAGCATTTCTGTGACCACATGGGGGCCAAGTACGGCAGCGGTGGCATTGTTGCCCCCAAAGCCTTTGGAATTGATAAACACCGAATCTATGTCAGTCTTGCCGACCTGTCGATGTTTAAGGAGGAAGTCAAGGTGGCTCTGGTGAACGTCATCTGCAATATTTTCTGAGGTGACTATCCCTGGGATGAACCCGTCGTTCCATACACCCAGAGATGCCATAAGCTGGTCAGCAGACGCGCAGGCAAGAGAATGACCAATGTAAGATTTGATCGCTGCGACCGGCAACTTTTCGATCCCAAATGCTGCTGCCAGTTCGTCAAAAATGTGGGATTCGGTAACCCTATTCTGTGGGGTGCTGGTGCCATGGGCCTGAATAAAGGATCGATGTCGCAACGACTCTTCGCCCAGAATGGAGCGCACTACACCCATAGCTTTGCCGACCGTCATATAATTTCCAATACCAGGGCCTGGGATTGATTTTTTGAATCCGTCTGCATTGATAAAAACGTCAGCGACAGCGCCGTAGATATTAACGCCAAGTTCCAGCGCTAGGGCATCATCAAACAGGACAATGAACTGGGAGCCTTCAGATAGGGTAAAGCCGCAGTTTTCTGCGAAAGGGCGACACGCCCGGCGATGGTCGGCTTCACCTTCGTTGATGCCATCAATTTTTTTGAGTGCTTCATCTTCAGCCAGAGCGCCCATAGTGCGATAGCCTTCGATGACATCCGGAGTCAGTGGTGCTTCACTTGCGCCGACAAGAACCGCTCGGGACTTGCCCGAGCGAATGTCCTGAATCCCCTGGCGCAGGTTGTACAGGAAGGTTGCGCAGGCTCCGATGTTCGCTCCGGTAGTGCCCATATTTCCAAGAATATAGGCATTAACAAAATCGGCTGTCATCTCGGCGAGACCAAGTGGCAGGTTTTTCGAGCTTACGCGCTTGCCCATCAGTCCTGCCTGTAACAGCCCGCCAGAGCCATTGGTGTCCAATTGGCCCATCGCGCTGCTTGCATAGACCGAGATCTGGTCAGCGGGCACTCGCCGTCTGACTTCATCCCAGTGAATACCAAGAGAGTTCAGTGCATCCGATGCACCGAACACAGTGAGCTGCAGTCCGCGCGGATGGTTGCGTGACTGATATAATTTTTCTGGTTCGAAGCCGGTCGGCAATTGTCCGGCTGCCAGTACCCGGGATTCTCGAGTGTCATTGAACAGTAAATCCAGATCACCCCTGACGGAGACGATCACGCCGTCGCCAGCTTCGTCAACGATCCAGTCGTCCGGGATATTGTCAGGCAGGTGGTTTCGCTTGATGGAGAAACTAATGGCTTTGTCTGAGGTGCTTTTTATGGTTGCCCTTTTGTGAAGAGGGATCGAATTCGCATCAAAAAGATTGGTTTCAAGGCGCCGGACTAAGGTGTGGTCCAGCATCGTTTTTCTGGCTTCTGCCGAAGTCGAATCCGTACGATTCATGAGTGCGGCGAGTGCAGCGAAGGTTTTGTCTTGTACAGAAGCACTCAGCTCATCAATCACCATGCGCCGGTAAGCATGATGAGATGAACTTCGACCGGCGGGGTTAACGCCGCCAAAGCCAACAATTACCGGCAGGCGTGACAAGGCATAAACTCCTAAGTACCTAATTCAATTGAATAATGAAGATTATTGTACGTGGTTGAATGAGGCTTGTCGCTACACCATCTCGATAGCAACGGCAGTCGCTTCGCCGCCACCGATGCACAAAGAAGCAATGCCTCTTTTCTTGCCAAGTTTTTTCAGCGCGTACATCAACGAGACGATGATTCTGGAGCCAGTAGAGCCAACAGGATGCCCCTGTGCGCAGGCGCCGCCGTGAATGTTCACTTTTTCAGGATCCAGCCCAAGTTCGCGGGTTGCTAAAATCGTTACCATCGCGAATGCTTCATTGATCTCGAACAGGTCAACATCGTCTTTTGACCACCCGGTTTTCTCGAGCAGTTTTTCGATAGCCCCGATAGGCGCGATAGTGAATTCTGACGGATGACGAGAGTTGGTGGTGTGGGCGACAATTCGCGCCATGGGTTTCAGGTCTTTTTCCTTCACTGCAGCTTCGCTTGCCAGGATCAGTGCAGAGCCACCGTCTGAGATAGAGCTGGAATTTGCGGCGGTAACAGTACCGTCTTCCTTGAACGCGGGTCTCAGCGTCGGAATTTTGTCGATTTTTGCATTGTGTGGTTGCTCATCGTCGGTGACGATAGTTTCACCTTTGCGGGACTTTACAGTCACAGCAACGGTTTCGTCTTTAAGTGAACCATTGTCGATTGCATTTTTTGCCCTGGTCAGAGATTCGATGGCAAATGCATCCATGTCTTCCCTGGTAAGTTGGTACTTGTCCGCGATTTCCTGTGCGAAAGAACCCATGAGCCGCCCGGTCTTTGCATCTTCAAGTGCATCGGTGAACATGGAATCCTGGATTTCACCGTGTCCCATACGCATGCCGCCGCGTGCTTTTGGCAACATGTAGGGGGAATTGGTCATACTTTCCATTCCTCCCGCCACCATGATCTCGTTAGAGCCGGCTTTGATGAGGTCGTGAGCCAGCATCGTCGCTTTCATCCCTGACCCACAAAGCTTGTTAATCGTCGTCGCACCTGATTCCACTGGAATACCGGCATCCATGGCCGCCTGTCGTGCAGGGCCCTGGCGAAGTCCATTTGGCAGGACGCAGCCCATGATGATTTCCTGGACATCTTCACCCTTGAGGTTTGCGCGCTCGATGGCTGCGGCTATTGCAGCACTTCCGAGGTCAACGGCAGAAAGATCACTAAAGCATCCTTGCATGCCTCCCATCGGGGTTCTGGCGCCAGCAGCGATAAATACGGATTCAGTCATGGTCGGGTCCTGTTATTCTTGTTAGTCGTATAATGTAGCGGAGCATTATAGAGCCCTCAGCGGCTCGTATAAAGAGCCCTCAGCGGCTCGTATAAAGAGCCCTCAGCGGCTCGTAT
>Ga0206678_10002294_pt1 | contig 12187 bp, 13 predicted proteins | sample M180m12015metaG_FD_155453 | JGI IMG/M metagenome (GOLD analysis project Ga0206678, IMG submission 155453) | Ammonia-oxidizing marine archaeal communities from Monterey Bay, California, United States - M1 80m 12015 | ecosystem: Environmental > Aquatic > Marine > Intertidal zone | place: USA... | reverse complement strand
ACCGCCACCACCTCTACTCCTTTGCCAAAAATAGCATTCTTTCATGAGGTTGAGATTTTTGATAAAGATGATGTTATAAATCTCGAGCCGTTTATTATTTATGACGAGTACTAAGAGGACGACTGTTCGGATTAGATGGCTCACTATAGTCATCCTTATTTTTGGGAACGACCTACATGGGCAGTGGACAGACTATGGGCTTTGGTCAAGTACGTCTATATCACAAAAGATCTCTGAAAATTTCAGCTACCAAGCGGAAGCTCAAGCACGATGGGACTATGACTTTTCACGCCTAAGTTCGACGTTTGCGGATGTTGGAATTTCAAGAACCCTACCATATTTCTCTGAAGATATAAAGGTCTCCACGACATTACGTTTAGGGATGTCTAGAACAGATGATTTCTTATGGGAACCCGTTCGAAGAATTTCTGGCTCCACAAGATGGAAAACAGAACTCTCAGAAAATTTAGCCTTTTCTCTTCGCTTGCAATATCAATATGTATTGAAAGACGATGGGTTTACCCAAGCGATGCGTCTTCGTACAGCATTACGCTATAAGGTATCTAAAGATTTTCGAGCTGCAGTTTACACAGAACTCTTCTCTCGCCAAAGTGATTTTGATTGGTACTATAGCGATTTTCGTGCAAGAGTTGTTTTTAGCGCAAAGACATCAAAGCGCCGGTGGGCCTCGTTTGGCTATCAGGTTGAACAGCAGAAAAACCGCCCAGACCCATGGGTTGAACACAGGCTTATTTGTAGCTATGACATTGAAATTAAAGCCAGGAAGGTGGAAAAGTAAACTTTGTTCACTAAAAACGCTTGGTTATTCACATTGTTAGCTATCTTTGCACCCCTAAATTTTGGGAAAAACTAGAACACGCAACACATTCGCTGTGGATACTTTAAGTTACAAAACCATCTCCGCTAATAAGGAGAACGCCGACAAGAAATGGCTGTTAGTTGACGCTGATGGACAACCTTTAGGACGCATTGCTTCTGAAGTGGCAAAGCTGCTTCGCGGCAAGCACAAGCCTAATTTCACACCTCATGCTGACTGCGGGGACTACGTTGTAGTCATCAACGCAGAGAAGGTTTCTTTATCTGGCAAGAAGTGGGATCAGAAGACATACATTCGCTATACAGGATATCCTGGTGGACAACGAACTCGCACTGCTGCGGAGGTTATGGCTCGCAAGCCGTTCTCATTGATGGAGGAAGCTGTTCGAGGAATGCTCCCTAAGAATACATTGGGCAGAGCTCTTTTCCGCAACATGCACGTATATGTTGGGGCGAATCATAAGCACGAGGCTCAACAGCCAACGGCAATCACTTTCAACGACTAAGCTGAAGCATGGACGTAATTAACACATCAGGACGTCGTAAAGACGCAGTAGCCCGCCTCTACTTATCAAAAGGCAAAGGCAAGTTCACAATTAACAAACGTGATTATACAGAATACTTCCCAACAGGCACACTTCAATACAAGATTAACCAGCCGTTTGAGATAACTGAAACAGCAGGGAAGTACGATGTGAAAGTAAATGTCCACGGTGGTGGGATTACTGGCCAAGCTGAAGCAGTTCGCTTAGCTATTTCTAAAGCACTAATAGAAATTGACCCAGAATACAAGCCGGCTCTAAAAGCAGAAGGCTTAACTACTCGTGATCCACGTATGGTGGAACGCAAGAAATTTGGTCAAAAGAAAGCACGTAAAAAAGAACAATTTTCAAAGCGTTAATGGCTGCCGCCTGATTCGCATTCAATTAATAATAAATCGTTTAGCATCCAAACTCTTTCGACTCATTCTCAAAGCGAGCGTGGCTACCTAAGAGTTGATTAAACTAGGAAAGTAAACTAACATGGCTCGTACAAATTTTGAGCAATTGCTCGAAGCCGGATCACATTTCGGCCACCTTAAGCGCAAGTGGAACCCACATATGGCGCCGTATATCTTCACAGAGAAGAAAGGAATTCACATTATAGACCTGCACAAGAGCATCGTTAAAATTGACGAGGCTGCAGCAGCGATGAAGCAAATTGCAAAAAGCGGAAAGAAGATTCTTTTTGTTTCTACAAAAAAGCAAGGACAAGACATCGTCTCTACCCACGCTCTCTCCATAGGTATGCCGTATGTTACAGAGCGTTGGTCAGGAGGAATGCTTACAAACTTCGGTACCATTCGTAAAGCGATTCGTAAGATGACCCAAATCGATAAGATGGGAGCTGATGGAACTTTGGCAATCCTCTCAAAGCGAGAGCGTCTTCAAGTAAGCAGACAACGTGAGAAGTTAGATAAAATTTTAGGATCTATTGTCGATATGACTCGTCTTCCAGCTGCTATTTTCATAGTGGACGTGAGGAAGGAACATATTGCACTTGCAGAAGCTAAAAAGCTTAAAATCCCTGTATTTGCAATAGTAGACACTAACAGTGACCCACGTGATGTGGATTTTGTAATTCCTGCTAACGATGATGCAACAAAGTCGATAGATTTAATCACACGTACTCTTGCCGAGGCAGTCGCTGAAGGTTTAAACGAACGTAAAACAGATAAAGCTGAAGCTGATGCTAAAGCGCAACAGCGCGAAGAGGCTAAGGCAACAGCTAAGGCCGAAGCAGAAGCTGCTGCAACCGAAGAAGCTGCTGCAACTGAAGAAGCTGCCGCAACTGAAGAAGCTAAGTCAGAACCAGCAGCTGAAAAGGAAGAAGGGAAGGAAAAGCCGAAAAGAGCTAGAAAGAAAGTAACTAAGGTTGAAGCTCCTATTGAAAAAAAGGACTAAACAAAGCCTACCACACTATTTACAGATAACATTATGAGTATTACCGCTGCTGAAGTAAAAAAGCTACGTACACAAACGGGCGCTGGAATGATGGACTGCAAAAAGGCACTCCAGGAGTCTAATGGGGATATGGATAAAGCTGTTGAAATTCTACGTCTTAAAGGTCAGAAAGTTGCCGCAAAGCGTGGTGACCGTCAGGCTAGCGAAGGGGTTATCCTTTCAGGCGTGAGTACTAATGGAGACAAAGGTATTGTACTGTCCTTAAACTGTGAAACAGATTTTGTAGCACAGAACGCGGACTTCATATCTGTCGCTCAAACCTTACTAGATCTTGCAATAACTGAAGGATGTGAATCGAAGGATGATCTTTTAACGAAGACTTTCCCGGGTTCAGATTTCTCTGTTGCAGATAAGATTATAGAGGAAACAGGAAAAATTGGAGAGCGCATTGAGATAGGAGGATTCGATATAGCAAAAGGTGAATCGGTAGTGTCATACATACACCCAGGAAACCGTCTTGCAACTATTGTCGGATTTAGCGGAAACGTTGACACTTCTGTTGGACGCGATGTTGCCATGCAAGCTGCAGCGATGGCTCCAATTGCGGTAAATCAATCTCAGATTCCAGAAGAGCTTATTGCTAAGGAGAAAGAAATAGGGAAAGATTTAGCAATTCAAGAAGGTAAGCCAGCTGAACTTGCAGAGAAAATTTCTATGGGGCGTTTAAATAAGTGGTTTAAAGAGGTCACTCTAGTAAGTCAGCCATTCATTAAGGATAACAAGGTAACAGTTGAACAATATGTTGCTGCTTCTTGCCCTGGTGTTAAAGTTGAAAGCTTTAGCCGAATTGCGCTAGGGTAATCAAAGAAAAACCTTCCTAACAAACAACTAAACTTAAAGAAGGACGCATCGCGTCCTTCTTTTGTTTGTGGGAAGCTGTCTTTGTCGGATATTGTGCAACGCAATGAAGTACAAAAGAATCCTTCTTAAGCTAAGCGGAGAATCTCTTATGGGAGAAAAACAGTTTGGCATTGATAATTTAAGATTATCTGAATACGCTAATGAAATAAAAACCCTAGTGGAGACAGGAGTTGAGGTAGCTATTGTTATTGGAGGCGGTAATATTTTCCGAGGCGTACAAGCTGAAGAAGGAGGTATGGAGCGAACACAAGGTGATTACATGGGGATGCTTGCAACCGTTATAAACTCAATGGCTTTACAGAGCTCTCTAGAGAAGGTCGGTGTTGACACGAGACTACAATCAGCAATTGAACTTAAGCAAATAGCCGAGTCATTTATTAGGCGACGTGCTTTACGTCATCTCGAAAAAGGAAGGGTTGTAATTTTTGGAGGAGGAACGGGAAGTCCGTTTTTCACGACAGATTCAGCTGCAGCGCTTAGAGCTGTAGAAATCGATGCGGATGTTATTTTAAAAGGAACACGTGTTGACGGGATTTACACTGAAGACCCAGAGAAAAATCCCGAAGCGACCAAATATGACGAGATTAGTTTTACTGAAGTATATAAAAGAGGAATTAAAGTGATGGATATGACTGCCTTTACTTTATGCAATGAAAACGGAGTTCCTATTGTTGTGTTTGACATGAATAAATCGGGCAACTTACTTCGTGTTGCAAAGGGAGAAGCTGTGGGAACGGTAGTTACTTCTTAATAGTTATAAATAGAGATAAGGATATGCAAGAAGCAGTAGACATGGCCCTAGAAGAGGCAAAAGAGCAAATGGAAAAGGCGATGGAACGCCTCAGAGGAGAGCTAAGGAAAGTTAGAGCCGGGAAAGCTCACCCATCTATGCTTGAAAGCGTGAAGGTTGACTACTACGGAACGCTGACACCTGTAAGTCAGATTGCAAATGTGAACAATACTGACGCTAGGACTTTAGTGGTTCAGCCGTGGGAGAAACCTATGCTAGACCCAATTACCACAGGAATTATTAATGCTAATTTGGGCTTAAACCCGGTAAATAATGGAGAGGTGCTGATTATTAATGTGCCCTCTCTTACTGAGGAGAGAAGAATAGAGCTTTCTAAGCGCGCGAGAAGTGAGGGAGAATCGGCGAGAGTCTCAATAAGAAACGCAAGGAAAGATGCTAACGACATTCTTAAATCGGCAAAAGAAGAAGGTATGAGTGAGGACATGTTCAAGACGGGAGAGGCAAAAGTTCAAGACATGACAAACTCTTATACAAAAAATATTGAAGATATTTTATCAGCGAAAGAGGCTGATATTATGACGATATAATACCGTAAAGAAGATCTAAAATTCGGTAGCACGGGCACGAGCCTCTTCGTCGGAAGAGATAAGAGCCTCAAGATCGGGCTTCGCTTGGAAGCCGACTTTTGAAAGTGCGAAATCAACAATGTCAGGAAGTTGTTGAAATGAGATTTCATCATTTAAAAACCTCGCAACGGCAACTTCATTTGCGGCGTTGAGGATAGACGGAGCGTTACCCCCTTTTACGAGTACGTCAAATGCAAGACCTAGGTTCCGGAACGCCTCGAAGTCAGGCTTTTCAAATGTTAGTTTGGGATATTCTAGAAAGTTGAATCGCGGAAAGGTGTTTGATAGGCGGCGTGGGTAAGTAAGAGCGTACTGAATAGGGAGCTTCATATCGGGTAGTCCCATTTGGGCTTTCATCGAGCCGTCTTCGAACTGAGCTATGCTATGAATAATTGATTGAGGATGAACAACGATCTCAATTTGATCTGAATTTAAATCGAATAACCACTTGGCCTCAATTACTTCCAGACCTTTATTCATCATTGAGGCGGAGTCGATTGTTATTTTTGGCCCCATATTCCAGTTTGGATGCTTAAGAGCTTGAGCCTTCGTTACCTTAGATAGTTGTTCAGTACTGAACCCACGAAATGGCCCACCAGATGCAGTTAGGATTATCTTTTCAAGAGGATTGTGGAACTCTCCTGCAAGACATTGATAAATAGCGCTGTGTTCAGAGTCGACAGGATGAATGTCTACGCCAGCTTTTTTTGCCACAGCTGTCACGAGCTCGCCCCCAACAACCATAGTCTCTTTATTTGCAAGAGCAATATGTTTGCCAGCTCTAATTGCGCTTAGGGTAGGTTTAAGCCCTGCCGCACCTACAAGAGCAGTTAGCACCATATCAATTCCTTCCATCTCAACAATCTGTTCAAGAGCGTCAGCGCCGGAATAGACTTTAATTCCTTTGTCAAAGAGTACGTCGAAAACGCGATCACGAAGCGAAGGCTCGGCGATAACAACAGCGTTTGGTTTAAATTCTAGAGCTTGTTTTATTAGAAGATCAGCGTTTCTACCAGCAGATAGAACTTCTACATGAAGGAAATCGGATTGCTCACGAATTACATCTAGAGCTTGAGTTCCAATTGACCCTGTTGATCCAAGAATTGCAATTCCACGTGTTGGGGAATCATTTGAAGCGCTTGAGGGATTCATAAGAATCCGCACTCTAGTTTTGCCTCCTCACTCATCATATCCTGTGTCCAAGGCGGGTCAAAAACGATTTCAACTTTAGCGCTACTTACCCCTTCCATAGAAGCAACTTTATCTTCAACATCTCTAGGTAAGCTTTCTGCTACAGGGCAATTTGGAGAGGTTAGTGTCATATCAATATCGACAACCCCATCATCGGAGATTTTCACTTCATATATGAGGCCCAACTCATATATGTCAACGGGAATCTCGGGATCGAAAATCGTTTTTAGAGTCTGTACGATCATATCTACTGTTGGCATATCCATCGTAATAAAAAATTAGAATTGCTCGGGGCGCATTTGAGGAAAAAAGAGGACTTCTTGTATAGAGGTTTGGTCTGTAAGCATCATAACTAGTCTATCTATTCCGATACCGATGCCACTAGTTGGAGGCATTCCATATTCTAAAGCTCGTAGGAAATCCTGGTCTATGAACATAGCCTCATCATCACCTCTTTCAGCAAGCTCCACCTGAGATTCAAATCGTTTTCGCTGATCAATTGGATCATTTAATTCCGAATATGCGTTAGCGATTTCAGTTCCATTAATCATAAGCTCAAAACGCTCGGTGTAGTTTGGGTTATCTCTATGAATCTTTGTAAGAGGAGACATATCAACAGGGTGGTCAGTTATGAAGGTTGGCTGGATGTATAGGTGCTCACACTTTTCACCGAAAATTTCGTCGATTAGTTTCCCTCTACCCATTGAGGAATCAGTTTCGATATTCATGGTTTTACAAGCCGCGAGAAGACCATCCTCATCAAGTTCTTCTACATCAACCTTTGTATGCTCTAAGATCGCATCTCTCATAGTCACTCTTGCATATGGCGGAGCGAAGTCTATCTCTTGACCAGCAAGTGTAACAACAGTTTTTCCGTGAACAGATTTTGCTACATTTCCGAGAAGATTCTCAGTAGTCTTCATCATCCAGTTGTAATCCTTGTATGCTACATAGAGTTCCAAAACGGTAAATTCTGGATTGTGAGTCCTATCCATACCTTCGTTTCGAAAGTTGCGACTGAATTCATACACACCTTCAAATCCACCTACAATAAGACGCTTGAGATAAAGCTCATTTGCTATTCGGAGATATAGAGGCACATCCAAAGCGTTGTGATGAGTTTCGAAGGGTCTAGCGGCAGCCCCTCCAGGAATAGCTTGTAAAACAGGGGTGTCTACCTCTAACCACCCCTCTTTGTCAAAAGCCTTACGGATAGTTCGTATAATATTACTTCTAGCAATAAATGTATCCTTAACCTTATTATTTACACAGAGATCAACATATCTCATACGATATCTAAGTTCAGGGTCAGAAAAAGCGTCGTGCACTTTCCCATCTTCATCGGTCTTTACTGCAGGAAGGGGTCTTATCGCCTTTGAAAGAACTTTGAATTCAGACACTTTTACAGAAGGTTCACCAACTTTAGTTAGAAAGGTCTCACCCTTAACACCAATAAAATCACCTCTATCTAGAAGTTTTTTAAATACAGAGTTATATAAGGTTTTATCTTCATCGGGACAGATTTCATCTCTATTTAGATAAAGTTGGAAAGACCCCTCGGAGTCTTGAAGTTCAGCAAAAGACGCCTTTCCCATAATCCTTCGGCTCATCAAACGGCCAGCCATACTGACTTTTACCCCGACCTTAAATCCATCTCTTAGGGTTTGGCTTCTATGGGTCACGACAAACTCTTCGGCAGGATACGGGTCTATCCCCAGCTCCCTTAATTGTTGTAACGAGTCTAATCGAATTTGCTCTTGCTCACTCCTTATCATGAGGTCAAAGATAAGGTTTGATTCGTGGCGAATTTCTGACATTTATTTTTGAATTATTATTAGCTTTGCCCCCATTATTTGTCACATATTTAATAACAGATTCATGAGCATTAAATCAAATATTTTATTCACGTTTTTACTTTTTCCGCTGCTTTATTCAGCCCAAATAGAATTGATAGACTCTATTCAAATTAAAGAAGCAGTTGTGATTGGGGCACCGGCAAAAATTGGAGTTATAGAATATCCAAGATCGGTATCAATAATTACTTCAAAAGAAATCATCCAAAGTGGCGCAGTGTCTATTGGAGAGTCTCTTGAAACGGTTGCAGGAGTTGACTTGCGCCAAAGAGGAGCGTTAGGCGTTCAGTCAGATCTAACTATTCGTGGGGGTTCATTTGAACAAGCGGCATTGTTTGTCAATGGAATTCGCTGGAGTGCACCACATACCGGGCACCACTTAATGGACATCACCTTTGATCCAGAAGATGTCAATCGAATCGAAGTTGTCAAGGGAGGCGCTTCGCCATTTGTATGTTCGGGGGCTTTTTCAGGTACAGTACAGCTGTTTACGGGCCCGTCTTCATTGAACAGAAGCCTTATTTCCATAGGAGCGGGATCCTATGGGTGGTGGCGAGCAAAAGGAACAGTGGATTTTGGCTCAGAAACATTTCGCCATAGAGTTGCTTTAAGCAGGAGCACGACGTCTGGATATCAAGTAAACACTGATGCAGAAATGCTTTTAGGGTCTTACTCAGCGACGCTATCAAACGACCTGGGGCTTTTTCAGTTTCATTTAGGAGTGGCCGATAAGCAGTTTGGAGCACAAGATTTTTACACGGCATCTTATCCGACACAATATGAAGAAACAAGAACACTTCAAACTCAATTATCCTGGGGTAAGTCTTTTGGCAATGTTAAATTAATGACAGCGGCCTATTGTAGAAGTCATAAAGACAAATTCGAACTGTTTCGTGAGTCCGAAGGGTATTATGAGCAAACAACAGACGGGTTTTGCGTGATGGATGGTGATACAGCTGCGCTTTATGCTCCAGGAGCTTCCTGGTATAATGCTCCAAACAATCATATAAGCCTAACAAAAGGCGTTAATATGAAAGTCTTTTATGACAATTCTCTAGGTCTAACAGCTTTGAGAATTGACATTAGGGACGAGGCAATATATAGTAATTTATTAGGAACCGTTGAGGGAGCTGAGGGTGGCCCTTTTGAAGGAGATTCAATTTACACAAGGGCAGATCGTAGAACCACAAAAGAGCTATCCCTTTCTCATAGAGTAGAATTAGGCAGGTTTGCCAGTACACTAAGCGCCGCAATTCTCGACGTTGATTCGGGAACAATTCTTTGGCCAGGAGCAATACGTATTTTACCAGGAGCAGATTTAACGATTCGTCTAGATAAAGTAGGTAAAACGATGTTGTTTGGCTCTGCGAATAGGTCTGTAAGGCAACCATCTTTCACAGATTTATACTACAGTTTGGGAGGAGCGCAAGGCTCGATAGATTTGGAGCCGGAGTGGTCAGATAATTTTGAAGCAGGCGTTAGAGCAAAAATCACAACTAGCCCTATCAGCAACCTCAAGTTTGAACAAAGTACATTCATTCGTAATGGGCACAATCTGATTGACTGGGTGCGTCTTGAAGGAGAAACGACTACTCAGGCAACAAATTTGAGAGAGGTAGTCTTTAAAGGATTTGAGACGTCCTTAATGCTAAATTGGAAAAATGATAATTTGTTCAGGGTATCTTATACATCGATTAAGGCTTCAGAATCTAGCGTAGGGTTTGAATCGAACTACGTTCTGGACTTCCTTCGTCATAAGCTTGATATAGTCACATCGCTCTCTCTTCCTGCGGATCTTAAACTCTCTTTAAGATATTCATTACAAGATAGAGAGGGCGGTTATTATGACCCTGTAGAAGAAGAAGAAGTGGAGTTCGTTCCAACTGGATTACTTGGGGCAACTTTAAGTCGTGAATTTATGGAGGGCAAGCTGAATGCGAATATTAGAGTAGACAACGCCTTTGATGTAAAGTTTGTAGATATAGGAAATGTTGTTCTTCCGGGCAGATGGATGCGAGCAAGCCTTACCTTCGTTTTCGATTAACACTAATAGAGATATATTGACATAGCAGACATGCGAGAACTTATTGAGAAGTTTCCAGAACAAATACGTTCAACAGTTTTAGAATTACAAAATAAAGACCTAAGTCAGCATAAAGAATCTGCATCAGGGTTCTCCCCATCAGGTGTTTTGATTTTAGGTATGGGTGGCTCTGGAATTGGCGGGGCGATTGCATCCGAGATTCTTTCAGGGTCAAGCGAAATACCGATAGTTGCAAATTCCGATTATTTAATACCAGGATGGGTGTCTTCAGGGACGCTTGTTTTGGCCTGTAGTTATTCAGGAAATACAGAAGAAACGATTGAAGCCCTTAAATATGCTCATAAAAGAGGCGCGACCATTGCTGTTATTACTTCGGGCGGAGAGCTTGGAGAGCTTGCCGGTAAAAACAACTGGCCAATGGTTTCTATGCCTGGCGGTCTACCACCAAGGTCACAATTCGGTCGAAGTTTTATTGGTCTAGCATGGACTCTTATGCAATTCGGATGCTTTTCAGAAAAAATGTTTTCAGAACTAGAAGAAACTTCGAAATCAACAGCAGAGGCATTTAAAGCAGTATGTGAGCGGGCAGAATCCCTAGCAGACTTAGTCGAGGGTAAGGCAATATATCTTTACTCAGACACTAGGGCAGGAGCAATTGCTACACGGTGGCGCCAGCAACTCAATGAGAACAGTAAATTGCTCGTCAACACACAACTGTTTCCCGAGATGAACCACAACGAACTAGTTGGCTGGGACTCTGGAAATGAAAGTTGTGTTGCGGTTATACTTCGCACTCCAGAGGATCATAAACGGACACAATTTAGAATGTCTGTTTGCTCTGAAATTTTTAGGGAATTTGGAGCGGATGTCGTAATGGTTGATGCAGAAGGAGAAAACCAAATGCAGCGCCTCATGTATCTAATTCAGCTAGGAGATTTGCTATCATTATTATTGGCTGAAAGAGCAGGTATTTGTCCGGTTGATATAACAAATATTGAGCGACTTAAGTCTGAGCTTAATTCTCTAATATAGATGAGGCAGTTACAATTTGAGGACCTTGGTAAGATGCGGTATAAACCGTGTTGGAACTATCAAGAAGAGGTTTTTAAATCTGTAATTGCTCGTAAAATAGCGATGCGAGACGCTATTTCTGAGGAAGGAAAAGCTGACCTACCTCTGCCCACCAGTCATTTATTATTTGTTGAGCACCCCCACGTTCTAACATTGGGAAGGAGCGGGAACGCGGCAAATGTAATTGTAAGCCCAGAACGTTTGGCAGAACTAGGGGTCGATTACTTTCCGATTAATAGAGGAGGAGATATAACGTATCATGGACCGGGCCAATTAGTAGCTTACCCGATAATAGACCTAGACCAATTTTTTACTGATATTCATAAATATCTACGATATCTTGAGGAGGGTGTTATAAGGACTTGTTCAGATTTCGGGGTTGTTGCAGGTAGGATAGATGGTCAGACAGGGGTTTGGGTTGATATTGAGGCAGGCAATGGCGCAAGGAAAATATGTGCGTTTGGTGTGAAATGCAGTCGATGGGTTACTATGCATGGACTAGCATTCAATGTTGATTCGGATTTAAACTTTTTTGACCTAATAATTCCGTGTGGAATCTCTGATAAGGGGGTTACATCCTTATCAAAGGAAGTTGGTAGGACGATTTCACTTGAAGAAGTTAAGCCGCGATTAAAACAACACCTACAAGATCTCTTTCAGTGGGATGAGATAAATGTGTCATAGGGTTTTCTTTTTTTGTTTAAGAATAATTCATCATCTCATGTGAGTGATGTATATTTATTTTAAATCTGCGTCAAAATTCAGGAAACCTTAGCCAACATAAACTGCTGTCAACGTGCTGATTAAACGAATATAAATTCACAGCCGACGTTTATAAAAAGCTAATTCTTGAAATGAGTTGAGGTGGTTTCTTTAGAAGAAAAATTAGCCATGCGCCACAGTTTAAACGTGCTTGTTGTTGATGATGAAGCCCCTGCCAGGGAAGTTCT
>Ga0206678_10002284_pt1 | contig 12221 bp, 12 predicted proteins | sample M180m12015metaG_FD_155453 | JGI IMG/M metagenome (GOLD analysis project Ga0206678, IMG submission 155453) | Ammonia-oxidizing marine archaeal communities from Monterey Bay, California, United States - M1 80m 12015 | ecosystem: Environmental > Aquatic > Marine > Intertidal zone | place: USA... | reverse complement strand
TCCATTAGCTACATTTCGTACAGCTGATGTTTTTGATGGTGGATTAATTGGAATTGCAGTACATCCTGATTTTAATAATAATCATTTTGTCTATGTATTTTTAACATATCAGGAAAATGGAAATTTGTGGAATAAAATTATCCAAATTACTGAATCTGAAAATAAATTACAAGATGCAAAAACAATTCTTGATAAAATTCCTGGTTCCTCATTTACTAATGGTGGATTTTTAAAATTTGGTCCTGATGGAAAATTATTTGTTGGTACAGGTACCACATCTGATGCATCCCACTTACCACAAGATCTTAATTCATTGTCTGGAAAAATTCTTAGATTAAATGATGATGGAACAATTCCTGATGATAATCCATTTATTGATTCGCCAGTTTATGCATTAGGATTCAGAAATCCACAAGGAATGACTTGGGATGATGATGAAAATTTGTATGTTGCAGAATTTGGTCCAGAAAAAAATGATGAAATTAATCTCATTTTATCTGGAAAAAATTATGGTTGGCCTCAAGTAGAATGTTCAGGTAATGTCAATTTTGAGGATGCGATTTTGTGTTATGATCCAAGTATTGAACCAGGTGGAATAATATTTTATTCTGGTGAAACACTTGATTTTGATCACCCCTTTATTTTGGCATCAATGAGGGCCTCAAATCTATATCAGTTAGATTTTGAGGAAGGATTGAGTTCTCAAAAATCTATTTTAAGTGGAATTGGGCGTGTTCGAGATGTAGTGGAAAGCAATGATGGCAGTCTTTATGTAATAACCTCAAATACTGATGGAAAAGGTTTTCCAGACAGTACTGATGATAAATTATTGAGGATAATAAAATAAAATGACTGATTCATCAATTTCAAAGTTTTTTGAAAAATCAAGAAAAGAAAGATTAGATATTGTTGCAGCATTTTCCAATTTATCCAAAGATGACTTGGAAATTTTAGAAAATCAAAATGGGGGAATTTCCTTTGATAAAGCAGATAAGATGGTAGAAAATGCGATTGGTTCATTTTCACTTCCATTAGGTGTTGCAACTAATTTTAAAATTAATAAAAAAGACTATGTCATTCCTATGGTAATTGAAGAACCATCTGTAATTGCTGCTGCATCAAAGGGAGCAAAAGTTGCACGAATCAAAGGTGGATTTGAAGTAACTGCTGATGAATCATACAGTATTGGTCAAATTCAAATTTTAGATGTAGATGTTGATTCTGCCATTCAAAGCATTGGTTCATCATCTGATGAAATTCTTAAACTTGCAAATTCTAAAAGTAATTCATTACCTAAAATGAACAAGGGAGCAAAAGAAATCACCTGTAAGGTAATTGATGCCCCGTCTGGTAAAATGCTAATTGCAGAATTACTGATTGATGTGGGTGATGCGATGGGTGCAAATATTACAAATACAATGTGTGAGGCCGTATCTCCACTAATTGAAAAAATTACTGGAGGGAAAACATTACTAAGAATTTTATCAAATTATTCCACTAGACGAATGGTCAAAGCTCGTGCAGTATTTGAAAAAGAGGCAGTTGGAGGAGAGCAAGTAGTTGATAATATTATTTTGGCATTTGAGTTCGCTGACAATGATGTGTATAGAGCAGTAACTCACAATAAAGGAATCATGAATGGAACCATAGCTGTTGCTAATGCAGTTGGTCAAGATAGTCGTGCAATTGAAGCAGCTGCCAATGCATATGCTGCTAAATCTGGGCAATACCGTTCTTTGAGTAAATGGAGTAAAGATAGTGATGGTAATTTGGTAGGCGAACTTGAAATTCCACTCTCAGTTGGAATTGTAGGAGGTATTGCAAATGTTCACCCTGTGGCTAAAGTATGCACAAAAATTCTTGGAGCAGAATCTGCACAAGAACTTGCCTGTGTTATGACTGCAACTGGCCTTGCTCAAAATTATAGTGCGATTAGAGCACTTTCCACTGAAGGAATTCAAAAGGGACACATGCGGTTACATGCAAGAAATTTGGCATCCGCAGCTGGTGCTACATCTGAACAAATAGATGAAATTGTTCAAAAAATGATTGAGCAAAAAAATATTTCACTTGACAATGCAAAAGAATTACTTGATCAAATTTAATTATGCTATTATATGACCAAAGTACAAAAAAAATTGAAAATGTCTGATGTAAAATTTGCAATACCTAAGGGAAGTTTAGAAGATGCTACATTCAAGCTATTAGAAAAGTCTTGGACTAAAGTTAATCGTAAAAGTAGAACTTACCGAGTTTACTTAGATGATCCAAGTATTGTAGTCAAAATGCTTCGTCCTCAAGAGATTCCTACATTAGTTGCAGAAGGATTGTACGATGTTGGAATTACTGGAAAAGACTGGGTAGGAGAAACAAATTCTGATGTTGAACCAATTTTAGATTTAGAGTATGGAAAAATTAGATTAGTAATTGCATTTCCTGATAAATATCGTTACAAAAATCTTGATGAGATGGTTGCCGATTATGGAAAAAAGAAAAAGACACTTAGAATATCCTCTGAATATCTAACTACTGCATCTAAATTTCTAAAACAATTAAAATCATATAAAAAATACTATGGCTCAAAAGATCCACTAATTGTTACTCCCTGGGTGAGACTGGGTAATAACAAAAATGTTCAGATTCATCTATCATTTGGTGCAACTGAAGCAAAACCTCCTGAAGATGTTGACGCAATAATGGATGTTACTGAAACTGGAACTACTCTAAAACAAAACAAGCTGAAAATTGTAGATGAAGTCCTAACTTCAACTGCTCACTTGATTGTAAATAAAAAATCATTAAAAGATCCAAAAAAACGTGAGAAAATTTATGATATTGTAACTCTAATGAAAGGTGCAGTTATTGGTCGTAAATATCTCCATATCTACCTAAATGTTGAGGAGAAAAATCTAAAGAAATTACTATCTCAGATGCCTTCTCTGAAAAAACCTACCATATCTCCACTAAGTGAGGATGGTTGGTTTGGAATAAACACTGTAATCAAAAAAGAAGAATATCACAAGCTTATCCCTAAACTGCGAAAGATTGCTCAAGGATTGGTAGTTCATGAACCAAGACAAATCTTAGAACTTGAGGAGATAAAGCGTGATGAGGAAAATTGATAAAAACAATCAAAGTAACTAACATCTCATCATTTACAACTTCTATAATTCCAAAACAGCCTCAAAAAAATAAGAAGATTGTAGAATCTATTCTTAATAATGTCAAAAAATTCAGTGGTGCAACAATTTCATCTTTACGAGTATCTGATGCGGAAATAAAATCTGCATTTTCTCTAGTCTCAAAATCAGAAATTTCTGCAATACGTCAAGTAAAATCTAGATTACAAAAAACTGAATCTACATTAAAGTCACTACTAAAAGATAAAACCATCAATCATGACGGAGTTAAAATCTCAAAAAAATTTATTCCAATAACAAGTGTTGGATGCTACATTCCAGGTGGACTGGCAACATATCCTAGCTCTGCTGTAATGTCTATAGTTCCTGCAAAAATTGCAGGAGTTAAAAGAATTGTAGCTGTTTCTCCTCCAAATAACAAGGGAAAAATTGATCCGCTAACTATAGTTGCTGCAAACATTTCTGGTGCTGATGAAATTTACAAGATTGGTGGTGCACAAGCAATTGCAGCATTATCTTATGGAACAAAATCGATTTCACCAGTTGATAAAATTGTAGGACCTGGTGGTGTATTTGTAACGGCAGCTAAATCTTTGGTGAGTGATAGTACTGGAATTGATATGCTTGCAGGACCTACCGAACTTGGAATTATTGCAGATTCATCTGCTGATCCAAAATATATTGCACTTGACTTAATCTCTCAAGCTGAACATTCATCTGATACATTTTGTTATTGTATAACTATATCTGAAAAATTAGCAAAGTCAATATCTCAAAATATTTTAGAGATATTGCCAAAAATTAAACGAGGAAAAATTGTAAAATCCAGTTTAAAAAATAATGGATTTATTGCAATTGTTAAGACGAAATCAGAAATGATTAAACTTGCAAATATTTTATCTCCTGAACATCTACAAATTATGACTAAAAATCCTGAATCCGATTCTACAAAAATTACCACATCTGGTCTGGTTTTATTGGGAAATTACTCTCCATCATCTGCTAGTGACTATATTTTAGGCTCAAATCATATTCTTCCAACAAATGGATTTGGAAAAATTCGTGGTCCATTATCTATATTTGATTTTATAAAAATTAACACTATGGTAACGAGTTCCAAGTCATCACTATCTAAAATCTCAAAATCTCTTGATGCCTTGACTACCTCTGAGGGATTATACAATCATTATGAAGCAGTAAGAGGTAGATTGGAATGAAAAATTGGTTTGATAAAAAAATAGAAAAACTTACTTCAATTGGAGGATACCAAAAACCTGACTTGATTCCTGATTCTATGAAACTTGATTCAAATGAAAATTATGTAGTTCCAAAACAATTTCAAAATGATATACTAAGTACGGCAAGAAAAAATTCTGATGTTAGAGAATATCCTCTTGGTAGAATTAATGAATTAATTAAAATGATTTCAAAATTTTTAAAAGTTCCTGTATCTATGATTGGAGTTGGAAATGGCTCTGATCAAATATTGGATTTAATTTTGTCTCACTTTGCATCAAAAAATACCAAAGTACTGACATCAAATCCTACATTTGGATTCTTTGAGGAGCGATGCAAATTATATTCTATCCCATTAATTGCAATACCCTTTTCTGATGATATGAAATTAGACATTAAAGAATTTGAAAAGAGATCAAAGGATGCTGATATTTTGTATTTAGATTCTCCTAACAATCCTACTGGATTTACATTTACAAAAAATCAATTGCAGAAATTTGTAAAGTCATTTGATGGTCTTGTAATAATTGATGAGGCATATGGTGAATTTGCTGATTACTCTTTAACAAAAATGGTCAAGACACAAGATAATTTGATTGTAGTTCTTACATTATCAAAATCATTTGGATTAGCAGGCCTTCGTCTTGGATATTTTGTGGCAAACAAAAAATTCGCTGAAGTATTTATGAATGTGTTACAGTATCCATATCCTCTAAGTACAATTACTATAGAATCTGGAATTTTAGCCTTAGAAAAAGTAGATTTGATGTATGATGCAGCTGATTTGATTAAATTTGAAAGAACCAGAATCATAGATATTTTGAAAAAATATGATGCTTTTGAGGTATTTGATTCAAAAGCAAATTTCGTATTATTTGATGCATTTGATTCGTACAAGCGAGTATATTCTGCATTAGCCGAACAGGGAATATCAATTAGGAAATTAGGTAAAATTGGAAATCATACAGGGTGTCTTAGAGTAACAATTGGAACAAAAGAGATGAACTCTAAATTCTTACTTGCAATACGTGATTTATTGGGATGACTTTACAACAAAAATTCCCTGGAATTTATTTAGATGATTCATTAACAATTGATTCTTTTGATGCAATAATTTTTGATTGCGATGGTGTATTAATCGATATTACAAAATCATATGATAGTACAATTACCAAAACTGTTCAGTATATTTTAGAAAATTTCACTGATGTTACTAATGGAATTTCCATTAATCATAAAATAATTGATGGTTTCAAATCTACTGGTGGATTCAATGATGAAGTTGATTTGGCATATGCTGCAATTTTGTGCATTGTAGCTGCTAAAAAATTACAAAAAGATCAGATGGAATTTATTTTTGAAGTTATTAGAAATGCTGATACTAGTGGAATTGTCTCAGTTGAAAAATATTTGAATAATACTGTAGATATATCTCAAATCAAAAATCATCTCCAATATCCTGGGACTCATCATGATAATCTACTGTATAGAATTTTTGATGAATTATTCTATGGACCTGAATTGTATCATAAATTATTTGGAAGGAAATCTAGATTTTCTGAAACTGGATTGATAAAGTATGATGATGTAATTGTAAATTCTGATTTAATTGAAAAATTGGAAAAAAGATTTTCAGGAAAAATCGGAATGGTAACAGGACGAGGATATGAATCCGTCAAATACTCTCTTCAAGATATGATGGAGAAATTTGATTTGAAAAATTCTCTATTTTTAGAAGATGAGCCACGTTCTCTTGCAAAACCCAATCCTGAATCTTTAATCCGTTGTATTTCTGGAATGAATGGCACAACTACATTGTATGTGGGAGATTCCATGGAGGACTTTATCATGGCTAAAAAAGTCACTGAAACTGGGCGTAAAGTTGTATTTTGTGGGATTATTGGCAGCAGTAAAACCCCTGAAGAGAAACTCACATTGTTTGAGCAAAATGGTGTAATTTTGGCAATTGATTCCATTAACAATCTTCCAAAAATATTAAATTTAGACTAGTTCTCTCTTTAATTCTGAGGAAAACATGAAATCTAGAAAATCCACCATCAAACGAAGCACTCAGGAGACCTCCATTACAGTTTCAGTAAATCTTGATGGAACAGGAAAAACTGATATCAAAACTGGAATTAATTTTCTTGATCACTTGATTGTATCATTTGGGAAACATTCTCTTATGGATCTCAAAGTAATGGCAAAAACAAATGACAACATTGAACATCACTTAATTGAGGATACGGCCATTACTCTAGGTCAAGCAATTGACAAAGCACTTGATTCAAGAAAAGGAATTACTAGATTTGGCAATGCAGCAGTACCGATGGATGAATCCCTAGCTGAGGCTTCAATTGACTTGGTGAAACGACCGTTCTCAAAACTAACTTTATCTATAAAACGCAACAAAATTGAGGACATATCAAAAGAAGATTTGGAACATTTTTTCATATCTCTTCTGCAAAATCTGAATAGTTGTATTCACCTTACTGTAAAGTATGGCGAAAATGATCACCATAAAGTAGAGGCTGCAATAAAATCTCTAGCTGTAGCATTGAGATATGCAGTATCCTTTGACTCTAAACAAAAAGGAATTCCAAGTACTAAAGGTTCAATGTAATGAAAGTTGCAATCTTTGATTATGGAGCTGGAAATATTTTCAGCTTGAAAAATTCCTTGGAAAATGCAGGAGCTACAGTTGATGTTATTACTTCATTTGATGTGGAAAATGTTTATTCTGGATTATTACTTCCGGGAGTAGGAAACTTTGATCCTGCAATGAAAAGTATTACCAAACATTCCAAAACATCATTTGTAGATTTTGTTGCAGATAGTACTCCTGTATTGGGAATTTGTTTAGGTATGGAGATGTTTTTTGAGAAAAGCCAGGAAGGAACAGAACTTGGTCTTGATGTAATTCCAGGTGAGGTAATAGTATTGCCTGATACTATGAAGGTACCACATATGGGATGGAATAATTTAGAAATCAAAAAACCCGGAGTTATTCTTGAAGGAATAGATGAGGATTCTTGGGTTTATTTTGTACATTCGTATAGAGCCAAACCTGATACTGATGATGTTATCACTGCACAATCATTTCATGGTATTTCAGTTCCTGCAGTTGTAGAATCCGGTAATTTCTATGGGACCCAATTCCATCCTGAAAAATCAGGAGACGTGGGAAAGATAATGATTAATAATTTTCTTAATGTGTGTAAGCAATGAAAGTAATTCCTGCAATTGATTTAATGGGTGGTCAAGTAGTTCGTTTATTCAAAGGAGATCCTGCACAAAAAACTATTTACAGTGATGATCCAATCAGTATTGCAAAAAAATGGGAAGAAGAAGGGGCAGACATGCTACATGTTGTAGATTTGGATGCCACTTTATCTTTGGGTGATAATCGTGAAATAATTAAGAAAATTGTTTCTGCAGTATCTATTCCTGTGGAGGTTGCAGGTGGATTACGTTCTGAATCTTTAATTTTAGAGATGGCACAAATTGCAGATAGAATTGTTATTGGAACTTTGGCTTTCAATGACCCTGAACTATTACAAAAGATATTTTCTACTTTGGGTGCAGAAAAAATTGTGATTTCCGTTGATCATAAAGACGGCTATATTGTAACTCATGGATGGCAAACCACTACTGATGTACCCCTAATTGATTCAATGCGTGAATTTCTTGCTGTGGGATTTTCTGAATTTCTCTTAACTAATGTAAATAAAGATGGAACCTTACAAGGCCCTGATTTAGAATTTTTAGAATCTGCATGTCAACTAAATGGTGCTAATGTAATTTCCAGTGGGGGGATATCTAGTGTGTCTGATATTGTGCCTGTAAAGGAAAAACATGCTTGGGGTGTAATTTTGGGTAGAGCACTTTATGATGGGAAAATTAGCATTTCGGAGAGTGTTGCTTTATCATGACTTTGACTAAACGAATCATTCCATGTCTTGATGTAAAAAATGGTAGAGTAGTGAAGGGATTACATTTTGAATCAATCAAAGATGCAGGTGATCCTGTCGAGTTGGCAGAAAAATACAGTAATGAAGGCGCAGATGAGTTAGTCTTTTTAGATATTACAGCGTCAGACGAGCAAAGAAAAACTCTCAAGGAATTGGTAAGAAACGTGGCTTCTGTAATTAATATTCCATTTACTGTTGGTGGTGGTGTCAAATCTGTAGATGATGCACGAAATATTCTTCTTAATGGTGCAGACAAAGTTGGAATTAATACTGGTGCAATAAAAAATCCCCCAGTACTAACTGAACTGGCAGACCTTTTTGGTAGACAATGTGTAGTTGTTGCAATTGATGCGAAAAGAAATTATTTACCAAAAGAAGATGTAACTCTCTTTGAGGATGGTGAAAAAAAATTCTGGTTTGAGGTCTTTATTTTTGGGGGAAAAAAAGAAACCGGAATTGATGCTATTTCTTGGGCAAAAAAAGCTGAAAAATTAGGTGCAGGTGAAATTTTACTTACTAGCATTGACAAAGATGGAACAAAAGATGGTTATGATATATTGTTAACCAAAAGTATTGTCTCCTCCGTTTCAATTCCTGTTATTGCTTCGGGTGGTTGTGGGAAATCTGAGGATATGGTTGAAATCTTTGAGAAATCAGATGTGGATGCTGCACTTGCTGCTTCAATATTTCATTATCAGACTCTTGGTGTACATGGAGTAAAACAATTTCTCAAAGATAAGCAAATTCCTGTAAGGTTATAAGAGAACTATGTGGTAAATGATTCATGGAAAAATCTGTTGAAGAAATTGATTTTGAAAAGAGTGGGGGATTAATTCCAGTGATTGTTCAAGACAGTGAAACTAGAGACGTTCTAACTTTGGCATATTCAAATAAGGAATCTCTGGAATTAACTAAAAAAACTGGTAACTCTTGGTTTTGGAGCCGTTCTAGAAATAAACTCTGGATGAAAGGTGAAGAATCAGGTAATACTCAAAAAGTTAAACAGATTCTAGTTGACTGCGATTTTGATGCTGTGATATATTTAGTTGAACCATCTGGTCCTGCATGTCATACAGGTGAGCGAGTTTGTTTTCATCATGATTTGAAACAATAATTTGAATTAACACTCATTTTTCTCAAAAATTGTTCATAATGGTATTTTTCATAAAAAATACCCTTATTTAATGAAAAAATTATTTTTTTTGATTAGTTTTGAATTTATTTTTCATTAATTGTTTGATTTTTTCACTAAATTTTTGCAGTCAAAAAATTAAGTAATACTAAACTTGGTATTAGGATTTTTTATCAGTCATTTTTGGATAATACTAGATCTTGGCTAGAACCAGCTTACAGTGTAGAGAATGTAAAAAAGAATACCCTTCTACTTTCAAGTATATCTGCGATGAATGTTTTGGTCCTTTAGATGTAAAGTATGATTTTCCAACTATAACTAAAGACACATTTACAAATCGTGAAAATACCTATTGGCGATATTTTGAATTACTGCCAATTGAAGATAAAAAAAATATTGTATCAATTGATGCAGGTTTCACTCCGTTAACCAAAGCTGAAAATCTTGGTAAGGCATTGGGTCTGAATAATTTGTATATCAAAAATGATTCTGTAAATCCAACTTATTCATTTAAAGACAGACCTGCAGGTGTTGCAATTTCTAAAGCAAAAGAATTTGGATTAACTGCAGTTGGATGTGCTTCTACTGGTAACTTGGCATCAGCTACTGCTGCACATGCAGCAAAAGGCGGATTTGCATGTCATGTATTTGCACCTTCAAACATTGAGATGCCAAAGATTGCACAAGCGTTATCGTATGGTGCAAACTACATTGCAGTTGATGGCACATATGATGATGCAAATAGAATAGCTGCACAAATTGGTGATTCTAAAGGAATTGGTATTGTAAATATTAACATGCGCTCACATTATGTAGAAGGTTCTAAAACTTTAGCATATGAAGTAGCTGAACAACTAGCCTGGCAAGTTCCTGATCAGTTAATTGTTCCAGTAGGTAGTGGTGCAATGCTTAATGCAATTTGTAAAGGATTTGAGGAATTACAAACTGTCAATTTACTTGGTAATGTATCTAACATGCATATGATTGCAGCACAACCACATGGATGTGCACCTATAGTTGATGCATTTAAGAAAAATTCCAAAGAAGTAATTCCAGTTGAATCCCCTGACACTGTAGCTAAAAGTTTAGCAATAGGTGATCCAGGAGATGGAAGATATGTTCTAAAGCGATTGGCTCAATACAATGGATTTGCAGAAGAATGTAACAATCAAGAGATTTTAGATGCTATTATTTTATTGGCAAAAACTGAGGGTATATTTACAGAACCTGCTGGTGGTGTATCTATTTCGGTATTGCAGAAAATGGTAGAACAAGGTAAAATTGACAAAAATGACAAGGTAGTATGTTATGTGACTGGAAATGGCCTTAAAGCAACTGAATCCATCATGTCTGTTCTTAAAAAACCTGAAACTATGAAAGCAGAAATATCTGAAATTGCGGCGGTAGTTGGATAATGGCTAAAATTACATTCACAATTCCTTCAGTACTTAATCAAAGCGGTGGAGAGAAAAAATCTGAAATATCTGCTGATTCCCTGCAAGAATCTTTTGCAAAAATTTCTGAAATTATGGGTGATGATTTTAAGAGAAGAGTTTTAGAAGCAGACGGTACTCCTCGTTCACTAATTAACATCTACATTAATGGCAAGAATGCAAAGTTCTCATCTGGAATGGAGACAGAATTACACGATGGTGATGATGTGTATATCTTACCTGCAGTAGCTGGTGGTTCTGAAGACCTTTCAAAAAAAGAACTCGATAAATTTTCTCGACAGGTAATGCTTGAAGAGATTGGGTATAATGGTCAATTGAAATTAAAAAATGCAAAAATTTGTGTTGTTGGCGTTGGTGGTTTGGGTAATCCCATCACTAGTAGATTAGCTGCAATGGGGGCTGGAACTCTAAGGATTGTTGATAGAGATGTAATTGAATTATCTAATTTACACAGACAGACAATGTTTGATGAATCAGATGTTGGGCAAGTCAAAGTTGAAGTTGCTGCAAAAAAATTATCTGCAAAAAATCCTGATTGTAAAATTGAAGCACTAGCTATTTCAGTTAATGAATATACTGCACTTGAAGTAATTGAGGGCTGTGATGTTGTAATTGATGCACTTGATTCAGTTGATGCAAGATATGCACTAAACAAAGCATGTGTAAAATTTGGAATTCCATTTGTTACAGGAGCTGCAGTTGGAGTAACTGGACAGGCATTTACTATAATACCAAAAGAGTCTGCATGCTATTTCTGCATGTTTCCTGATTTGGATGAGGATTCAATGCCAACTTGTTCTATTGAAGGTGTACATCCATCAATTCTATCAATAATGGGTGGAATTGAGGTGGCTGAAGCTGTCAAAATAATCATGGGTAAAAAGCCAAGTCTTTCTGAAAAGATATTACATGTGGATATTGAATCAATGGACTTTACTAGTACCAGAACATTTCGTGCTGAAGAGTGCCCTGTTTGTGGAAGCGGACAAGCTGAAGAGACAGTAAAAGAGGAATTAATCCTAGAAGAATTGTGTGGAAGAAATCGTGGTAAACGTACCTTTTCTATTACGCCTACCTCCACATTTGACCTGAATGTGGATTCAGTAACTATTATTGCAAAACAAAAAGGATTCTTGATAGACAATCAAGGTGAATTGGGCTTGTCTCTAAGAACAAATGAATTGTCAGTTAGTTTCATGAAAAAGGGCTCAGCCGTTGTTGTTGGCCCAAAAGATGAGGCTGATGCCATCTCTTTGTATAGAGAATTACTTGCCTGAATTAATTTTAA
>Ga0206678_10002282_pt1 | contig 12231 bp, 12 predicted proteins | sample M180m12015metaG_FD_155453 | JGI IMG/M metagenome (GOLD analysis project Ga0206678, IMG submission 155453) | Ammonia-oxidizing marine archaeal communities from Monterey Bay, California, United States - M1 80m 12015 | ecosystem: Environmental > Aquatic > Marine > Intertidal zone | place: USA... | reverse complement strand
CTGAGGTTTTAGATGAGGATTATAACGTCATCGCTGACATGGTTGAGGTTGGGCAAAGAACTTTATTGTTGGCAGGTGGAAGTGGGGGATTTGGCAACCTAGCTTTTAAATCTTCTACTAATCGTGCCCCACGTAGGGCGAACCCAGGGATTGCTGGGTCAGAGATTATCATCACTCTAAAACTTAAACTAATTGCTGATGTGGGTCTCTTGGGACTGCCTAACGCTGGGAAATCAACTTTTCTAGCATCTACATCAAATGCCAAGCCTAAGATTGCAGATTATCCATTTACAACCTTATACCCAAACTTAGGGGTAGTTGAGGTCGATGGCTCAGAGTTTGTCATAGCTGATATACCGGGATTAATTAAAGGTGCTTCTTCTGGTAAGGGTATTGGAGATAAGTTTCTCAGGCATGTTGAACGTTCGTCAATCTTATTACATATAGTTGACGGAACTTCAGAGAATTTTGTCGAAGATTATAAAATTGTTCTTGAAGAATTGAAATTATATAGCCCAGTACTATCATTAAAACCTAGGTTTACAATTCTAAATAAAATTGATGCTTTAAGCTCAAATGTGATCAAAGAAAAGGTTAAAACTTTATCTGAAGAAACTGGCTCTAATGTCTTGTGTATGTCAGGTGTGTCAAAAGAAGGTATAACAGCTGTACTAAGAAAATTAAAAATTTCTATTGATAAAGATCTTAATAATTATTTAGATAAAAATGAAAAAAAGCATTTTGATAATCTAGACACTGGTAAGTGGGAGCCATGAAACAAATATCTTCTTCAAAACGATTAATTGTAAAGATTGGATCTTCCCTAATTATGGATAACTCTATTACTGAAGTGCGTAGAGGTTGGCTTGAATCTCTCGCTTGTGATATCTTAAGTGCGAAAGAACGGGGGTCTGATGTGATTTTGGTTTCTTCTGGAGCGATAGCTATTGGAAGGAGTTTATTAAAGTTAAAAAGTATCAATCTGTCACTAGAAGAATCTCAAGCTGCAGCCGCTGTAGGACAGATTAAACTGTCACAAGTTTATGAAGATGCACTGGCTCCTTTAGGCATTATGACCGCTCAAGTATTATTGACATTAGAAGATAGCGAGAATCGTCGACGTTATTTAAACTCTAGGACAACACTGAATAAGCTATTATCCTTAGGTGTAGTTCCAATCGTAAATGAAAATGATACCGTTGCTACTGATGAAATACGATTTGGAGACAATGATAGGCTGGCATCTCAAGTTGCTATAATGGTTGGAGCGGACAATTTAATATTATTCTCTGATGTTGATGGTCTATTTACGGCAAATCCACATAATGATGGCTCATCAAAACATTTAAATGAGATAAAAGAGATTACTCCAAAAATTGAAGCAATGGCTGGCGATTCAAGTTCAGCTATCTCAAAAGGTGGTATGAGAACAAAGATAATTGCTGCTAAATCGGCTACAAGCGCAGGTTGTTCAGTGGTTATCTGTAATGGTAAAGAAAATTATCCGATATCTAATTTGTTAAAAGGTCAGATAAACACATTATTCCATGCTAAAAATGATCCGCAAACCTCAAGAAAAAATTGGATTTCATCTATGAAGATTAAAGGATCTATAAGAATTGATCTTGGAGCTGTCGATGCTTTAAAAAATGGAAAATCCTTACTACCAGCGGGCGTTACTGAGGTTCTAGGATCGTTTTCTAGGGGCGATCCTGTGGAAATTATTGACGGAAACGGAGAAAGCTTTGGGAAAGGTTTAATAAATTATGACAATATAGAAGTTAGTGCTATTTTTGGAAAACAATCATATGAAATTAAAGAAATACTTGGTTATTCTGGACGAGTTTCTGTAGTGCATAGAGACAATATGGTAATATAGTGGATAATTTTGAAAAAATAAAATTAATGGGTGTGAATGCTAAAAAAGCATCTAGGTTGATGGCTCGTGCCTCAACAGCTTCAAAAGTTAATAGCCTTGATTTTGCGGCTGATACTATTGATGGAAGTCGAAATGAAATCTTAAGAGCAAATCGTATTGACATACTAGAGAGCCAGAAAAAAGATTTATCCGCAGCTATGTTAGATAGATTAATGATAAATGATGCGCGTTTAACTGAGTTGGTAAAGGGTATTAGAAATATTGCAAATCAAGAAGATCCCATTGGAAGAATTATTTCTGAGTGGACACAACCTTCAGGCCTAAAAATAAGACGAGTAGGGACACCTATTGGTGTTATAGGTGTTATATATGAAAGTCGACCAAACGTCACGGCTGATGCAGCAGCGTTATGTCTGATGTCAGGAAATTCTGTTATCCTGAGATGTGGATCTGAAAGCTTTAATACTTCTATAGAAATCTGTAAATGCATGACTGTTGGTCTTGAAAAGGCAGGTTTACCTTTGAACGCTATTCAAATTGTACCAACCAGAGATCGTATGGCTGTAGATGCTATGTTGTCATTATCAGATTGTATAGACGTGATTATTCCTAGAGGGGGTAAAGGCCTTGTATCGCTAGTGCAAGAAAAAGCGCGGGTGCCCGTATTTGCCCATTTGGAAGGTATTTGTCATCTATATGTTGATAAGTCGGCTGATTTAGAAAAATCCCGTTCGGTACTTTTAAATTCAAAACTACGTAGAGTTGGTATTTGTGGGGCGACGGAGTGCTTATTGATTGACCAAGAAATATTTAATGATTTTGGAGTTATTTTGATCAACGATCTTCTAAGTGAAGGGGTCGAAGTTAGGGGGGACTTATTAACGCAATCAGTTGATGGTGTTGTTAGTGCTTCAACAGAAGATTTTGGGCGAGAGTTTCTGGATAAAATAATTGCAGTTAAAGTTGTTGATGGTGTCAAAGGAGCTATTTCACATATTGATAAGTTTGGATCTAACCATACTGAGTGTATTATGGCTGAAGATAAAACTTCAGTTGAAGAGTTTTTCACAAGAGTAGATAGTGCGATTTTACTTCATAATGCATCAACGCAATTTGCAGATGGTGGGGAATTTGGGCATGGGTGCTGAAATTGGGATCGCAACTGGAAAACTTCATGCAAGGGGTCCAGTTGGTATTAATCAATTGACAAGTTTTAAGTATTTAGTTGAAGGCGATGGTACTATTCGAAATTAATATTTTTAAATTAAAATCATTAATTTTGAATTTAATTTAATTTCAAATATAGTTACTTTAGTGAATTGTTATGTTAATTAAGTTGTTAAGAACTAATCTATTAATGCAGATTGAAGGTAGATAATGGCTTATACAGTTGCGGAGATATCTCAAGCGCTCAATATTCCTTATGAAGGTGATGGATCAATCAAAATAGTTTCTATATCATCACCGAAAATAGCAAAACCAAATCAAATGGTAATTGCAACTTCTAGTAAATATATTGATGAATTGAAAAACACCAAGGCATTGGTTGCGTTTATGTATAATGGTGCAGATTGGAAGCTACTTGGATTGAAAGCGGCTCTCTTACCTGACCAACCAAGGCTGAAAATGGCAAAAGTGTTTAACATGTATGATGAAAATGGACCATTAGATCCAATTATTCACAATACTGCTATTATTGATCCTTCAGCAAAAATTGGTAAAAATGTTTCTATTGGTGCTTATTGTATTATTGGTAAAGATGTTAACATTGGTAACGACTCTTCTCTCGATACAAATATTTCGATTGCTGATAGTTGTTCTATTGGTGACAACTCACTGATTTTTAGTGGTGTCAAAATCTCTTCGGGGGTTACTATTGGCTCTAAGTTTCGATGTAGTTATAATACTGTAATTGGTTCAGATGGGTTCTCATTTGTTTCATCATCTGATGATAACATAAAAGAAATAAGACGTAGTTTAGGTAAAAGTCGCGGTGCTAATCAGTCTAAATATTTAAGAATTGCAAGCTTTGGTTCCGTTGAAATTGGTAATAATGTTGAAATTGGTAGTAACTGTTCCATCGATAGTGGGACAATTAAAAACACAATAGTTGGTAACGGAACGAAGATAGATAATTTAGTTCATATTGGTCATAATGTTGAAATTGGAACCGATACATTACTATGTGGTCAGGTAGGTATCGCTGGTTCGGCCATTATAGGCGATCGTGTGGTTTTGGCTGGTCAATGTGGTGTAGGAGATCATACAAAAGTAGGTGACGATGTGATTGCTGGTGGTGCGACTAAGATATTTTCTAATATTCCTAAAGGGAGGGTTGTATTAGGAAATCCTGCGATGAAAATGGATGAAAATATCAAGGTTTATAAATCACTCAGAAGGTTACCAAAGTTCATGAATAAATTTAATCAAAAAAAAACTATTAAATGACGAAAATACCGCCTTTTAAGTTAAGTTATCGGGTAATGGAGCTAAATGATTATAAAAACTGCAGTAGTTGAAATCCTAGCTGAGAAAGCTCTTTTAAATACCACTGATGTGAAATTAGATTTTTCAATACAAGATTTAGGTTTAGATAGCCTTGGTATTGTTGAGGCTATTTTTTCATTAGAAGAGAGATTTAATATCGACATTGATTTAAATTTTAATAATATGGAATCTAGTGACTTTGATATCTCATCTGTTAATCAAATAATAAAATCTGTTGAAAAAATAGTAAAAAAGAAAAATGGACGATCCTAAATGGCCCGTGTAGTCATCACAGGAAGAGGGACTATCAACTCTCTCGGCCTTAATGTCAAAGAAACAAATTTAGCGATGGTTTTAGGAAAGTCTGGTATCAATAAATTGCAAATAACTGATAGTTCATGGCTGAATATTAATATTGCTGCGCAAGTAAAAGGATTCGAAGCAGAAGATTTTTTTTCAAAAAATGAGTTAAACTTTCTAGATCCATTTTCACAGTTTGCTTTGATTTCTGCTAAAGAAGCGTTAACTGAATCTGAATTGGTATTTACTGACGAATTGAATGAAAATACAGGCGTTATTATTGGTACTGCAGGGGGTGGCATAAATACTCAAGAAGATAATTATAGATTAGTATTTCAAGAAAATAGAAATAAGGTACATCCTTTTATAGTACCAAAAATGATGCATAATGCTGCTGCTAGCAATGTAGCCAAAGCTTATGGTTTTAAAGGATCAACTTATTCAATATCAAGCGCTTGCGCATCCTCAAATCATGCAATTTCTAATGCGTTTCAGTTGATACGCTCTGGAGGTGCGAAAGTGATGATAGCTGGTGGTTCTGATTCAATGTTAACTTTTGGCGGTATTAAAGCATGGGAAGGTCTGAGAGTAATGTCTAAATCTGGATGTCGTCCATTCTGCTTAACTAGAGATGGATTGGTTCAGGGTGAAGGCAGTGCAGTTTTTGTCTTGGAAGACTTTGATTTCGCCGCTGCTCGAGGGGCGAATATCTTAGCTGAGATAATTGGCTGTTCCATGACTTCAGATGGTAATGATTTGTTGTCCCCGTCACTTGAGGGTGTGCATAGAGCGATTGTTAGATCATTGGAAGACGCCCACATATCTTCAGATTTAGTTGATTATATAAATGCGCATGGCACTGGAACAAAAATTAATGACTATATAGAAGCGTCAGCAATTTCATTAGTTTTTTCTGACTCTATGGACGCACCTTTAGTTTCTGCAACGAAGTCAATGCATGGTCATGTTATGGGTGCAAGTGGAGCGATTGAACTATTATCATGTATTTATGCTCTTAATCATAACGTTGTTGTTCCAACAATTGGGTTTCTTAAAGATGACCCAAGTATAAAGATTAATTTAATTCAAAATGAATCAAGAGAAGCAAGGATTGATATAGCTATGTCTAATGCTTTCGCATTTGGAGGTTTAAATTCAGTTCTAGTTTTAAAATCTGTATAAAATATTTCAATAATACATTTCGCTGAAATTTAATTATCTTTTATTGAATTTATCTTGAGCTTTGTGATTCTATTTTCTTTACGATCTACGATCTCTATTCTAAAGCCATAAAAAATAAATACTTGCCCAATATTGGGTATTATTTGGGCTTCGTGAATGACCAATCCAGCAATTGTATGTGCTTCGGTATCAGGTAAATTCCATTCTCTCGCTCTATTTAAGTCACGGATGGTTGTGTTACCTTCTACTATTAACACTCCGTCATTAAGATCCTGTGACGACTGTTCTTTAATTTTATCATGTTCGTCGTTTATTTCACCAACTATCTCTTCAATTATATCTTCTAAAGTTATCAAACCCTGAAGTGCTCCGTATTCGTCTACTACCAAAGCAAAATGTTCTCGTCTTCTTAAAAATTCCCTTAATTGATCATCTAAAGGTGTTGTTTCAGGAACAAAGTATGGCTTCATGGCTATTTCAAGAACCCTTTCTTCATTGAAATGTGGTTTGTCTCCATTCTTTTCCGTATTTACCGTTCTTAATAGTGACTTAGCATGCATAACACCTATTATATTTTCTTGTTCAGATTTATAAATTGGTAGCCTAGTATAACTTGAGGCCAAACACTGTTTTAATATTGCGTTTGGTGTGGAATCTGCATCGATCATTTCTATTTCGGATCTATGCAACATTATCTCCTCAACAGTTCTGTTGGCTAAATCTAAAGTGGCAAGAAGCCGATCCCGATCGTCTTTTTCTACAGCACCTTCAAGGTGACCTAGGGAGATTGCGCCTAATATTTCGTCTTGAGCTGAATTTCCTTCCTGTATTAGCTTTATATTTCTACCGAATAACCAGAAGAGAATTCTAACAAACCAATGAATTCCACTGGTAATTGGGCCGAAAATTAGCACTAGTGGTCCAATAATGGGAGATACTCTTGTCGCGGCCAATTCTGGATTGTTGATCGCATAAATTTTAGGTATAACTTCAGCAAAAATTACGATCAGGAATGTCATAATTAGTGTAGAATACAAAACCCCACTTTCTCCATAAATTTTAGTTAAGAGGTGTGTAGCAAGTGAAGCCGCTAAAATATTAGCAAAATTATTTCCGAGTAATATAGCACCTATTAATTTTTCAGTGTTTTCTGTGAGTTTTAAAGCTCGCACTGCTGATTTTATCCCTTTGTCAGCTGTTGCTCTTAGTTTACTTCTACTTGCTGCAGTTAAGGCTGTTTCAGATCCAGAAAAAAAACCTGATAGAAACAGTAACAAAATTATTACTACTACTGTCAGAACGTTTGGGATGCTGATTGTAGATGAAAATTCCATAATATTGTTGTTCACTTTCAGATTAGGTTTGTTTTTACAGTTTTTATACTTATTTCGAATATTTTATTAAATTATTTGATGTTGGATTTAAGTAGATACACAATTTACTTTGGATTTGCCAGAGGATGATGATTTTCCACCAAATCTGTTAACCGCTTTGTTAATACATGTGTGTAAATTTCGGTACTCGATATGTCTGAGTGCCCTAATAAGATTTGGATTGCCCTTAAATCAGCACCATTTGCTAGGAGATGAGTAGCGAATGCATGTCTTAGCGTATGAGGCGAAATAGAAATAGGATTTAAGTTTGCCATTAACGCTATTTCTTTAATTAGCTTATAGAATCTTATTCTAGACAAATGGCCATTCTTTGAACTTGAAGGGAATAAATACCTTTGTTCAATTCTAGTTTTTTTCTTTGTTTCTTGTGAGATTTTTTCCCATTCTACCAACCAATCTTTTAAACTATTTTTTGCAGTGATTGACAATGGTACCAATCTTTCTTTTCCACCTTTTCCAATAATATATAGCATGTTTGGGTTGTTTTTGGTTGCGGTTGCAGGTAAAGACACCAATTCAGATACTCTCATCCCAGTTGCATATAAAATCTCGATCAAGCATTGATTTCGTAATTTGTCAGAAACACTTCTGCCTACGTTTTTAGCTGCATTTAATAATGCTTCAACATCATTTTCTGATAGGGTCACAGGTAGTCTTTTTTGTAATTTTGGTTGATGGAATTTTAGACTTGGATTATCAAGTCGTAGCTTTTCTTCGTATGCAAATCTATACAATCCTTTAATAGCGGAAAGCTTTCGAGATCTAGTAGATGCAGCTAGCCCCTTTTGGTCTAAATTTATCATATAATTTTCGATATCTTTCTGTGTAGCAGTGTATAATGTGCCTTGTTCTTTAATAAGAAAATTCATAAAATTATTCAAATCATGTTTGTAAGCTAGAATTGTGTTCTCTGATAATTGATATTCGGCATATTGTGCGTTTAAGAAAAATTCAATTAAATTTAATTTTTTACTCAATATTTTAATCCATTAAAATGTATTGAATTACAATCAGTTTAGCTATTTTTTCCAAACCAGTTTGCATTAATCCGCGTAATCCATTTTTTATATTTTTTGCATTTTTTTTATTGTCATCTGTTAATAATAAAATGCTAGAGAGGATCACTTCACCTGTTTTTCCTTGGTCAATTAGGTTTGTATTTTTTTCGTTATATATAGGATCGCGTATTGCGCTTATTATATTCTCTTCAAATGATGAAATGTTTCTTAATTTGCTGTAATCATTTTTGGCAACGCTTTGAGCTAAAATAAAGTTGCTGTTTAGCGAAATACTATTCTTCATGTCACTATAATTACCAGTGAGTAAACTCATTTTAATTGAGATTGGCGTGTCCCATCCTAAATTCTGTTGGTTCAATATATGAGCACTGTAATGTTCAGAAAACTGGGTAGATAAGCCAACTTTATCAAAAATGCTGAAGCCTTCTGATAAAAATTTTCTAATTTGTACTGGGTCTTTAGCAATAATTGACTTTTCTAATGATTTTATAAATGCAATACGATTTTTCAACTCATCTTCAAAATTATCTTCAATTATATCATTTTTATATAACTGAAATAATTGCGTATCAGATATTGCGCCAATTTTAGTTAATTTTTCACCTGCAATTAGTTTCTTGCGAACATCAATATTTTGATTAAAATCGTAAGTTAAGAAAGCGGTGGGTATGACAATTTTTGGATCGATCGCTTTATTTTTTTCTAGTATTACATAATCTAAAGCAGATATTTTGTTAGTTTCTGTATAGGTAAAAAATAATTTTTCTTGTTGAGAGTTTAGAAGAATTTTTAAAATTTCCGTATCATAGGCATTTATAAAATTTAACATTTTAGCAGTTTCAAATATTATATTAGCTTCTTGCATTTCATTTTCATAACTTAAACAATATAATTTCTTTTTAAGATTAGGTGTAATGGTTTCTGAGTTTTTATATTGTGCACAGGCTAGAGTATCGTTTCCGCGCATGATATTTATAATGAACTGTGGATCTGAACTGATTTTTAATGTTGGGTCATTTGCATTGATAAACAATTGCGCTTCTCTTAGTTTTCCAAGTTCAATTAACTTGTTTAAGCGAACTATATATAAATTCCGTTCTTTTGATGAATTTAAATCGATTGGCATTTCTGAGATTAAAACAGCGGTAATTAAGTTTCTTAGTAAAGGTGTGACGTCTATTGGTATTTTTTTTATTTTTTCTGATATGTCCTCAATATCTGACCAGGACCAATAATAATATGGTAGTATAATATCTTGTTCTACTAAATCATTTAATTCAATTGTTGTAACGACGCGATTAATCTGCGTCTGGTGTTCAGTGATTTGAGTTTCAGATTGATTTTCGATTTTTAAAATTTTTTTATTTATCCAATTTAATGTCGTTTCTTGAGCATATATTGGATGGTATGAGAATAACCAAAAAAGAAGAAGAATTACATTTGTTGATTTAATCAAGTTTTATCTCGATATTATATTCAGTTTGTTTGGTATCCATGTTTCCTAATAATGCGTATACTGACAAATAAACAAAGCTTAATAGTGTTAAGAAAAAAGTTATCTTAATAATTATTTTCATTAATATTGTTCTCCATATTTATTGCATTAGTCAGAGTAGCTAGTATTTATTTACTCAAAATAGTATATGTTCGTCAAAGTTTAAAACAATAATTTAAAAATTTTGCAAAAAGTGAGCTGTTTTGACATATAAATTAAAAAAAACAGTTGTACTAGTGGGTATGATGGGAGCGGGTAAGTCTGCTATTGGCCGATCTGTCGCATCTCATCTAGGTGCGAACTTTATTGATTTAGATGATGAAATTTCCAAAGCTGCTAATATGGAAATCACTGAAATTTTTGATACATATGGGGAAGTTTTTTTTCGTGATAAAGAGAGTAAAGTTCTTCAAAGGATACTAGACAAAGAACCTATTGTGTTAGCGGCTGGTGGCGGTGCCTTTGTATCTGAAAAAAATCGAGAGATGATCTTATCAAAAGCGCATAGCATTTGGTTAAACTCAGATTGTGCGTTATTATGGAATCGAATTAAAAATAGAAAACATAGACCGCTATTAAATAAATTTGAGGGGTTTGATGAGTTTAAAAGCCTTTATGATGAACGTGCTTGTCTTTATGCTGAGGCTGATATCTCAATTATTAATGATCAAAATTATACTATTGATGAAATGGCAAAAATAACAGCTGATAAGATTTTTGCGTTTCTAAAGCACAGTTTTGAAGAGAAAGTTTAATTGAATGAAAAGCTTAATTGTTGACTTAGGTTCGAGAAGTTATGAAATAAATATTTCTACTGGAATTATTCCGTCTCTTGGTGCAGAATTAAAAACCCATTTGAATCGTGACCGGATTTGGGTTGTTTCTGATAGTGAGGTTCTCAATTCGTATCGAACGGATTTAGAAGCAAGCTTTAAAAAGGTTGAAATTGAATTAAATTTATTGGAATTACCAAGTGGTGAAAGAACCAAATCTTTCCAATTTCTTGAAAGAACAATTAATTGGTTTCTAGAAACTGGAATAGAACGCAAAGACTTAATTGTCGCTTTTGGTGGCGGGGTGATTGGAGATTTAGTTGGGTTTGCCGCAGCAACAACTTTACGTGGAATAGATTATATTCAAATACCTACTACTCTTTTAGCTCAAGTTGATAGCTCGGTTGGAGGCAAAACTGGAATTAACTCTCAATTTGGTAAAAATTTAATAGGAAATTTTAATCAACCTAAGGCGGTAATAATCGACGTCAGTACATTAAATACGCTTTGTGATCGTCAATTGAAATCTGGATATAGTGAAATATTAAAGTATAGTTTATTAGGCGATAAGAATTTTTTTGATTGGTTGGAGTTGAAAGGAATGAGTATTTTGGCTCGGAATGAATTGTTACTTAATCAAGCTATTGAAAAGTCATGTTTAATAAAAGCAGAAATTGTAAAAGAGGATGAGAAGGAAGATGGAAAAAGAGCCTTGTTGAACTTAGGTCATACTTTTGGCCACGCGTTGGAAGCTGTTACTGGATACTCTGGAGCGTTGTTGCACGGTGAGGGTGTTTCTATAGGTTGTATGTTAGCTTTTGAAGTAAGTGCTGAGATGGGTTTTACATCTCATGAAGAATCGAGCAGGGTAAAGTATCATCTTAGAAAGATGGGGTTAAGATCTGAGTTGCGTGAAATAGGTACTTCACTTCCCTCAACTGACGATATTATTCAAGAAATGTTTAAAGACAAAAAAGTTAATAATGGTGTTATCAACTTTATTATGGTCAGAAATATTGGTGATGCATTTATTACTAATGCGATAGATTTTTCTGTAGTTAGCAGTGTAATTGATGCTTCGCGTTAGTTAATTAAATTTGAGTTAGGACCTATAAATGACCGACATGTCACATTTCGGCTTCGAGGACTGAACCTAGGGCATTTTTATTTAAAGATAGTTTGATCGACTCAATTGATATTTTGCCATTTTTTCATTCAACGTTCTTCTCGGTAAACCTAATTCTTTCATCACAGACGTAATGGAGCCTTTATTTCGTTTCATAGTATTGTCAATTAACATTTTTTCAAATGCTTCCACATGCTCTTTAAGCGGTTTCCCATTTACTTCTTCACTTTTCTGGGTTGTCACGTTAATTTCTTCCATTAGTAATTTGGTTAAAGAACTGTCTGATTTGAAATTTTGTAATATTGCCTTTTCTGCCAAATTTATTAATTGTCTGACATTGCCTGGCCATGGTGCTTGTAATAATTGAGCTGCTTCTATCGCTGTTATTATAGGCGGTTCATAGCCGTATTCTTCTGAGTATATGTCTAAAAATCTATTAAATAGCTCTAGTATGTCGTTTCCTCTTTTTCTCAGAGGTGATAGATTAATGTTTAGGGTAGAAAGTCGAAAAAATAGTGCAGGAATAATTTTTGTATTTTTTATTATTCCATTAGCTGTTTCAGAAATAGTAATTAA
>Ga0206678_10002278_pt1 | contig 12249 bp, 9 predicted proteins | sample M180m12015metaG_FD_155453 | JGI IMG/M metagenome (GOLD analysis project Ga0206678, IMG submission 155453) | Ammonia-oxidizing marine archaeal communities from Monterey Bay, California, United States - M1 80m 12015 | ecosystem: Environmental > Aquatic > Marine > Intertidal zone | place: USA... | reverse complement strand
CACCATGCCAATTTAAAGCTGGCGTAAGGGTCAGTAAAGAGTCCGTTATTTGAGAAGTCACATTCGACTCAGATGAAGTAGCCGCAAATGAAATAATGTCATTGTCTAGATCAGATGCAGATAGAATTAAGTTAACTGGTAAGTCTTCTAATGTTATCTGGTCAGCAATTGTAAACAATACAGGTGCTCTGTTAGTATCCGTCGTAACAAAAGATGCGGCGGCAGAAAAAATAGTATTATTAAGTGAATCTTCAACGGACTCACCAATGCCCACCCATATTGTTTGCGCATATTCAAAATTATCTGAAGGATCGATTGTAATCACTTTCTTATCAGCATCAATTGTTGCCTCGAATGGAATATCCGTTCCACTATGAATAGGTGTTTTTAATCGTAAAAGTGCATCCACACTCGCGTCAGTTATTTCATTATTATTTACATGACGAACCGGTTCATTAAATGTAAGGGTGATATTGGTATTAAGCGCCACACCAACAGCTCCATTTAAAGGATCAAAGACAATCTCTGGTGCACTTATATCATAAAACCAATTAAACTGCTCAGCTGCTATATTAAAATTTGAGAATAAATCTAAAAATGTGTTCACTACAACATCAATTGTAACTTCACCTCCCTTAATAGGTGTTAGGCTTGCTGTATAAACAGTTGAAGATACTTTTGTAAATGCACTCAATGAACCGTTTGAAACAGTAATATCAGCTTCAATAAATGATGAAGTCGCTTCACTAATTGTAAAAGTAAGTGATATGTTTGCATCTTTTGAACTAAAACCATCAACTCCTTCATCTGCTGTGATAACAATTGTTGGTTGAGTTCTATCAAAAGGGTCGTAAACGCGAACATGACCAGCATCATTACCAGAACCATCATTTGCCGGACCACCAACAACAACTCGATCTCCATCAGCATCTAAAGCAAGACCCCAACCAAATAAATCTCCTCCAGCTTCACCATCTAAATCAAGGCCAACTGGATTCCAATCACCATCAATATATTTATAAACACGGGCATGACCAGCATTTGAAGCTGTTCCATCATTTCCATATCCACCAATGGCCACATGATCGCCATCTAAGTCAAATGATGTTGCATATCCAAATTTATCTCCTGCATTCTCACCATCAATATCAGAACCAAGCTGTGTCCAATTACCAGCATTGTATTGAAAAATGCTTACATGCCCAGCGCCATTCCCTGGGGCTCCAACAGCAACTCTATCACCGGTCGAATTAATTGAAACTGCTTGCCCAAAAGTGTCACCAGCAGTCCCACCATCGATGCCACTACCAACTTGACTCCAACTTCCATTGCTGAATTCATAAATATACACTCTACCAGCATTAGAACCATTTCCATCAAAATTAGGTGAACCAACAGCTAGTATACTACCATCATCACTGAAAGAAACAGAGTAACCAAAATTATCATCTGCCGTCGCGCCATCAAGATCAGCACCAACTTGCGAACAAGAAGAAGCTTCATATACGCGAACATGTCCTGAATTATTTCCACCATCATCATTATACTTAGCTCCAATCGCTATTCTCGTCCCATCTCCTGCAAGAGAAGCAGAAAATCCAGATTTATCTGCTTCTGCTTCACCATCAATATCACTACAAATTTGTGACCATCCGGATGCAGTATAATCATATACACGTACATGGCCTGCATTTGTTGCTTTATCATCATTATCATCAGCACCAACTACTAAACGAGTTCCATCAGAAGATAAGGAAACAGGCCAACCAAAAAGGTCGCCGGCTCCTTCACCATCAATATCACTTCCCACTTGCACCCAACCAGACTCACTATAGTCATAAACCCTAACATGTCCTGAACCTTTGACTCCTTCCCAAGATGCTCCATTAATAGCTCCATTATTACTACTACTGCTCGCATCATTAACAGTATTGCCAGTCCCTTCATTAAATTTCCAATAATTTACCAGACTTGAAGAAGATATATAATTACCAGAATTTGATGATGCATCTAATCCTGAACCAGAGTTATATAATGCAGTCACTTCATTGGCCGTTAATGCACTATTCCAAACTGCAGTCTCCATAATAGAACCATCTAAATATCCGTCCACTGACCAATTACTTCTACCTATAAAACTTGATTCCCTATCTATTACAGCAGGCAATAATGAACTTGTACCTGATTTAATCTGGACACCATCTTTATATAAAATAACATTTCTAGCATTATCCATTGACACAACAATATGCATCCACACTCCTGTAGATAAAGCATTATTCGCGGTTATGTAACCTCCAGAAACTCCATCATCCCAGACTTCAAATGTAAGATTATTTGTTGACTGACTATTAGCCAATAGTATTGCATTATGTTTTCCAGGATCTATTGCTGTATCAAAATCAATAATTCTGGACCAGTTCTTAAAACTATTATAAAATACCCAAGTTGAAAGACTAAAACCGGAAGAGAAGTCTGTTGTTATGGTCCCTAAATCTACATAATCATCAGTGCCATCAAAACTGAGATAAGAATTTGTTGAACTTCCTTTATTACTTTCACCACCAATTGCTATACGAGTCCCATCATCAGAAATAGCAACCTTATAACCTGAATAATCACCAGCTGCTTCACCATCAATATCAGTTAATATTTGTGTCTGAGAGAATAATAAATCAAAAGATAAAAATAGTAAAAAAGAGAAAATAAACTTATTAAATAAATATTTTCTCATAATTTAGTAATCGGGAGGAAATCCAATTTCTGGCCCAGGATCATCGCCTTGTAAAGCCTTATTACCTAAAAACAATCCAAATCCTGACAACAATAATAAAATGATAATTACTGCGGTCATTCCATACATGTTTTCTATATAGAAGAAAAAACTATCAATTGCATTTTTAATCTTAAACCACATACGTGCAAAAAATCCATCTTCAGGAAAACGACCTACTGGTGGTGAAGCACCGAGTACTGGCCATGTATATTTTCTCACACTCATTTTCATAAGATCTAAATCATTTTTAGTCTTAAATCGGACTCTCAAGCCACCCGTTAGCCAATCTTCTTTAGGAATTGTTTCTGGCTTATCCACTATGCTAAAATGATTTAATATAAAACTTGATTCTAATTTTGTGATACGAAGTGTCCAGGTGATAACATGCGTCACATCATTCTGTAATCCAATATTTTTTGCAACTTGGTTTGACATAACACCATTCTTAAACTCTTCTTTTCCCATGATTTTCTTTTCAATTTCAAAATCAACAAGCTTTGCTTTTTTTGAAAATGTCACCTCGCCACGAATCCATTCATTCATCAATGAAGTAATTTTTTCCTGTTCAAAAGATTGGTCTAATGTGATTTCAACAGGTAAAATAATGAGTTTTCGTTGAGTTTCTTCAACTTTATTTTCAACAAATTCTACTTCAATCTTTGCAGAAGCTAGATATGCAGCAGCTTTTTTTACTTCTTTTGACATAATTGAAATTATATCGCCTATAATATTATCATAGTCAGCACGACTAATTGTCTTTGAACGTTTTACATCAATTAATTGCGATTTTAAACTATATACAGGGCCATTCTTTATTAGAGAACCAATTACAATATAATCAACATCTAAAGCTTTACCCGCTTCAATCCCACAATTAAAAGAAGAACATCCATATACTCTCAAATTTTGTTCTTGCAGAGTCTTTCGCATTTGCGCTCTGTTGATAATAGTAAATTGATCTTTTTTAAACGAACCATACTCTTTTGCAAATCGGTCAGTCACATCTTGCATAGTTTGGTCTGGAACGCCAGTCCCGTCAAATTCGAGCACAGCAAGCGTTTTTTTCTGAATTACTCCTTGAGACAAAGTATATGAAGAAATAAAAATAAAGAGAAGAAGATAGGATAAAAGAGTTCGAGGCACCCTTAGATATTTTAATTTAGATATAGAAAATATAATTTTTCTTATTTTAGTCAAAATTACCTTAAAAATATACTATTCTAAGTTATTAAATGTATAATCGTATAACGAGGTAATTATTTATTTATTTACCTGTGCTTCCAAAGCCTCCTGCACCACGAGTCGTCTCAGATAAATCATCTACTAGATTAAAATGGATAGGCGACCCATCCATTCCAACTAATTGAAAAAGTCGTTGCCCAGGTTCAATCGTATATGCTTCATCTTTTATATTATCAACTACAGCCATTATCTCTCCTCTATAGCCCCCGTCGATTAAACCAATAGAGTTACACATCCTCAATGGAGTTTTTGCAATACTCGAGCGAGGCATCAATAAATAAGGTCTTCCATCCGCTGGCTCACATGCAATTTGCAAATGAATTAACGTTGTTTCTCCTGGATCGATTGTTTGTTTGTTCACAACATAAACATCCAAACCTGCATCACCGTCATGGAAATGGCCATGATTCTCATACATTTGCTTAACTGTAACATTAAATGGTTTAATATTAAGGTCCATTATATCAATCCTTTATTATTAGAACTTTCTTCCAAAAAAATATATACCCAAACTAGTTAATACTATAGACAAACCTATTATTGATTCTAATGGTTGCTCTAAAAAAGTATAAAATAAAATCCAAATATTTAGTAAGATAAAAATCCCAGATGTCCAAGGATGCCCCCAAGCTTTATAGGGCCTATTAAGGTTCGGCTCACGTTTTCTTAAAATAAAAACTCCTACTACAGTAGCTGTTGTTGATATTATAAACGTAATCCCTGCATATAAAAGGACCTGTTCAAATGATGAGGAATAAATAAAGAGCATCGATATGATAAATTGGAGTATAAAACCATTTATTGGAATATCATTATTATTCTTTATTGCCAAAAACTTAAGGAAACTATGATCTTCTCCCATGACCTGTGTTATCCGTGGACCAATAAAAATATAACTACTGACTGTGGATAAGAGTAAAATAGCAATGCCTATTCCTATTATGTTAGCTCCCATACTTCCAAAAATCTTCATCCCTGATATATACCCAACTTCAACTTCACCTATCATTTGTGATATTGGCGTTGAGTACAAAAAAATAAAATTTAACAAAACATATAGAATCATAACAAAACCAGTACTAATAAGTAGTGATTTATGAATATTTTTTTGAGGATTCTTTACTTCTCCAGCAATATATACCGTAGAATTCCAACCTGTGTAAGCATAAGAAACCCAAACTAAACTAACTGCAAATCCTGAACTAAGAATAAGGGACATGTCACCAGCAATTGGAAAGATGTTTATTTGTTGAGGGTCAGATATAGAGAAACCTGCAATAATAAAGATGATTATTAATCCAATTTTAATTGCAGTTGTAGTATCCTGAATAATAGTTCCATATTTAATCGAGAAAGAATGTAATAGAGTAAAAAAAATGATAACGAAAAAAGCTACCATGGTTGGGTCGAGTTCAATAAAAACAGCTGATAAATATTTTCCTAATGCCATAGCCGCAAGAACAGCAGGAGCTGAAAAACCTACGGTAGCAGATACAAATCCACCCGCAAAACCTACCGCTGGATGTATTACTCTTGATAATAGATGATACTCTCCTCCTGAACGTGGTAAAGCAGCAGCTAATTCACTGTAACTTATTGCACCAAATAATGCAATAACTCCACCAATAACCCATAGCATGAGTAATGGAAAGATAGATTGAATATCAACTAATTGAAAACCCAAACTAGTGAAGACGCCTGTCCCAATCATGGATGAGATTACAAATGCCGAGGCCGTCCATACTGAAATATGACGTGCTTTGGATTCCTTATTTTTCATAGATATTCTATGCAGTACGGATTTTAATAACCAAAGTCAACCAACCAGCAATTAATAATACTCCTCCAATAGGAGTTATTGCGCCTAGCCAACGAATACCAGATAATACAAGGATATATAAGCTACCTGAAAAAATAAGCAACCCAATAGAAATCAAAAAACCTGGCAATTGAATAATGTCTGCATTATAATGAAATCCTAGTATACCAATGAGTATTAGGCCAAGGGCATGATACATATGATATTTAACACCTGTTTCAAAAATAATTAAATCATCAGGAGAAACTTTATTCTTTAATGCATGAGCTCCAAAAGCACCAAAAATAACAGCCAAAGCTGCTAGAAAGGCGCCAAGCATAATCCAACTTTTCACGATTGATTATTTTTATGGATCAATGTGCGAATTGGAAATGGTATCTCAATATTTTCAGATTTAAAGCGTTTGTGGATACGACGAATGAATTCATCTATGATCACATGCTGATCTCCATACTTCTCACCTCTAAAATAAACTTTTAAATCAATACTAGATTGACCAAACTGGAAATAACGAACAACTGGTGGGCTATCTTTTTTAGCTCCATCAATATCAGTAACAACACTTGCGGCTACTTCTTCTGTTACCTTCACTACATGCTCAAGATCACTTTCATATGAAACACCAATAGGGACCCTAATAGAAAAACTAGGATCACCTTTATCATAATTCTTTACAATCGCTGCTGAAATTTTGGCATTTGGCACCGTCACTTGATTGTTTGTACGTTCCATAAGAGTTGTATGTCGCCATGTAATATTTTGCACATAACCCATATAACCTGAATCTAACTCAACAAAATCTCCAGGTTTCACTTTTTGAGATAAAAGTATATGTAAACCTGCAAAAAAGTCTGAAAGAGTATCTTTTAGAGCTAATGATATAGCCAAACCACCAACACCCATAGCAGTTAAAAGTGGAGTAATTGAAATTCCAATTGATTGCAAAATAATTAGAACACCTACCGAAATAATTATGATTCGAGCAAGGTTAACAAAAATAGTAGTTGATGGTAGGTTTGTACCTTGTCTTTCTGCCCAATAATTTAGAACGCCAACACCAATTTTTGACGCTGCTAAAGTAACCGATAGTATAATCACTGCTACTATAAGCTTACTGAAATAAACTAGGTATTCATCTGTCAAAAATGGAATGCTAGTTGAAGCAATATTTAGTGAAATTAGGAAAAACCACAGAACAATATGAGATTCAATGGCTTCGAAGAAGACATCATCCCCTTTCCAATCTGTCCTTTGAGTGATTTTTTTTAGGCGTTGATGTACAAAACGTTTGAATATCCACCCAAAAACTATACCTAATAGTATTGTACCGAGTGGCATTCCATAATTCATGATAGTATCCATAATGTTTGAATTCATAATAGAGAAATTACAATTATTAAAATTCTTTATTCATTTATTTCATAAGATAATTCATGATTAATGATTTTATCTCCATTTAAATATAAATTAATTTTTCGTGGGTTTCTATCCTCATTAAACCACCATTCCATTCCGTGTTTGTTCTTATTTTTATAAATACACTCATATCTTAATGAGCCTGATAAATAAAATTTGCTTTCTAAGCTTGTTCCAACAATATATTTTTCTTCTGTTTCTTCAAGACCTGACTTATTCCATTTTCTTTCATAAAGAATTTTTGTTTCTTTCAAAATTAATACACGTTTAAATCGTCCATTATCATGATACTCAAATCTAGCAATCTCTTTTCCTCTATCATAAAATAATTCTCTCTTTAATTGTTTTGATAATGAATAAACCTGCATTACGCCATCAAGAATACCAGAGTTGTAACTCGTTATAGATGCTGGTATCCCACTTGAGTACCATCTTTGGATTTCACCATGTAATTCATTATTGAGGAAGGCTCCTTTTTCTTCTTGAGTTGAACTAGCATTCCATAGTTCATAAGGTCCGGACTTTTCTCCGGATATATAAGTTGTCTTTTCTTTCATCTGACCAGAAGCAAAAAATGATTGATCTTCACCATGTAAAATATCCGAAACAAAATTCACAGATCTTTTGATTTGACCATTTTTATAATGAAAAGTTGAGATACCATTTAATAATCCATTTTTAAATGTTTTTGTAGAGTCTAAAGTGTTTTTTTGAGAAAACCATTCCCATTTTCCATTTGGGACACCATTATCAAAGGAACCACTTACTGATAAAATTCCATTATCATACCAAGCTTGATAAGGTCCATTTATTTCTCCATCAACATAGGTAACAAGTGAATCTAAATCTTTTTTTGTTCTATGCCATTTCCAGGTTCCTGATTTTTTATCTTGATCAAAGATTCCAAACAAATATAATGAACCATCTCTCCAAACACGAAATTCTCCATTCTTCACACCATTAGTAAAATGTATTTGCCTAGTTTTAGATTCGTTGAGATTATACCATGTCCACTTTTTACTTGGTAGATTCATTACATATGAACCTGTTACTTTTTTATTACCATCTGAATAAAACTCAACAAAATCACCATCCTTCATTCCAGAGCTATATTCTTGTTTAATTATTAATTTTCCATAAACATTATATTCTGTATTGCCGTCTAAAAGACCTTCACTATAAGTATGAATGGAATCTATTTGACCGCTATTATTATAGTATAACCATTTTCCTTTTTCTTTACCCAATTTATATTGACCTTTTTGAGAAATAACACCATTAGGGTAATAAGCTAAATATTTACCATTAGACTTTCCATTCGTTATCTTTACTTCAGATTTAATCTGACCATTTAGGTAGTATTCAGAACGTTTAACTACTTTAGCATTAGACCCCTCACCTTTTATTTCTTCAGTTATTTTCTTTTGATTTGATTTGTAGGTCTCTATTGTACGAACATTAGGCGCACAAGCAAAAATAAGGGTCATTACAAATACTAATAAAATTCTTAAACACATAATTCTAAAATTAGCATGAAAAGAGTAATAAAATATCCTGAAATCATTATTATAAATTTTGGTAAATATTGTTATAAATTTGTTAGCTGAAATTGAAAACATATATAGGATTTAGTTATGATTGCAGCTGTATTAAAAGAGATTACACCAGATGAAAATCGTGTTGCAGCAACACCGCAAACTGTAAAAGATTTAATAAAATCTGGATTAACAATTCGAGTAGAATCTGGTGCTGGTGATGCTTCATATATTTCTGATGGAGATTATAAAAATGTTGGTGCAGAAATTTTTCCAGATCCATCTAGTATTCTTAAAGATGCTGATATCATTTTAAAGGTTGCACCTGCGACAAAAGAAGAAATAGATAAATTTCCGGATAATGCGGCATATATTTCTTTATGTCAAACCACTAGAGAACTCGAGCTGGTAAAGTTATTAAATAATAAAAAAATTACTGGTTTCTCTATGCATTTAATCCCAAGAACAACACTTGCTCAAAGCATGGATGCCTTAAGTTCTCAAGCAAATATTGCAGGCTACAAATCTGTGTTGATAGGTGCTTCTCATTTACCTGTTTATATGCCACTTCTAATGACAGCTGCTGGTACAATACCTCCTGCAAAAGTTCTTATTCTTGGTGCTGGCGTCGCAGGATTACAAGCAATTGCTACTGCAAAAAGACTTGGTGCTCAAGTTGAAGCATTTGATGTTCGCCCTGAAGTTAAAGAACAAGTCGAATCACTTGGAGCAAAGTTTGTTGAAGTTGAATCAGATAACGACGATGGTGTAGGTGAAGGTGGATATGCTAAAGAAACTTCAGAAGATTATAAAAATCGTCAACAACAAAAAATTAAAGAACATATAGCAAAATCTAATTTAGTCATTACTACGGCATTAATCCCTGGAAGGCCAGCCCCACTACTAATTCCTCGTGATATGGTTGAAGGAATGAAGCCTGGTTCAGCCATTGTTGATTTAGCTTCAGAAAATGGTGGAAATTGCGAGTTAACTAAACCTGGCGAGATTATTCTATATAATGGTGTGAAGATTGATGGAACACTAAACCTTCCTGCAACCATGCAAATTCATGCTTCACAGTTGTATGCTAAAAATGTATCAACTTTTCTTACATATATGGTGAAAGATGGTAATTTAGATTTAAACTTAGATGATGAAATTATTTCTGGTTCTATGTTTACTCATAATGGTCAAGTAACTCATGAACCAACTAGTAAAGCTTTAGGAGATTAATAAAAAATGGATATGATTAATATTCTTACCGTATTTATTCTGGCTATTTTTATTGGCTTTGAAATAATTACTAAAGTTCCTCCCACATTACACACTCCTTTGATGTCAGGTTCAAATGCAATATCTGGTATTGCTATTGTCGGAGCAATTATTGCAACTAAGATTGGTGGTGAAATAGGAACATGGCTTGGACTTATAGCTGTAATCTTTGCAACAATTAACTGTGTTGGCGGATTTATGGTCACAGATAGAATGTTAAAAATGTTTAAGCGGAAATAGAGCTATGGAATACACTAATCTAGCATATGTTCTAGCATCAATTTTATTTATCTTAGGTATAAAAAAATTAAGCTCTCCAAAAACAGCAAGGGCAGGTAATGCAATCTCATCAATAGGAATGCTTATTGCTATTATAGCAACAATGACATCTTTTGAATTATTAGACTTTAAACTCATTGCATTGGGTATGATTATTGGGACAATTATTGGAGCAGCTTTTGCTATTAGAGTTGAAATGACTCAAATGCCTCAAATGGTAGCAATCTTTAATGGTTTTGGTGGAGGTGCATCTGCTTTAGTAGCAGCAGCTGAATTCTTTACTAAATTTGGTACTTCTGAACAAACCATGTTCCTAACTGGTACAATTATTTTTTCAGTTTTTGTAGGAACATTAACTTTGACTGGAAGCTTTATTGCCTTTGGAAAACTTCAAGGATTTATTAGTGGTCAACCGATTGTTTTTCCTGGACAACAAATATTGAATGCCATTCTTGCACTTACTCTCTTAAGCTTAGGTACTTTTGTAACTATTAGCGGAATGCAAGAAATTAATATGTTCTATGCAATAATTATTATTGCGGCAGTTTTAGGTATCACGTTAACCATCCCTATTGGTGGCGCAGATATGCCCGTGGTTATTTCATTGTTGAATTCTTATTCAGGTATTGCAGCTGCATCCACTGGTTTTGTTCTTATGAATAATGCGTTAATTATATCAGGCGCATTAGTAGGTGCTTCTGGCTTAATTCTTACAAATATTATGTGTAAAGGAATGAATCGATCTTTAGCAAATGTTATTTTTGGCGCTGTTGGATTACAAAATGACACTAGTGATGGAGAGGTTAAACAGATTAGCTATAAATCTTCAACTACTGATGAAGCAGCCATGATTATGGATGCTGCAGACAAAGTAATTATAGTGCCTGGTTACGGCCTTGCAGTAGCACAAGCTCAACATGCTGTAAGAGAAGTTGCTGAACAATTAGAAGCAATGGGTAAAAAAGTTCTATATGCAATTCATCCAGTAGCAGGTAGAATGCCTGGACATATGAATGTCCTTTTAGCCGAAGCGAATGTTCCTTATGAACAATTGAAAGATCTAGATGAAATTAATCCAGAGTTTGAAGATTGTGATGTAGCAATTGTCTTAGGTGCAAATGATGTTGTTAACCCAGCTGCTAGACATGATACTTCAAGCCCTATTTATGGAATGCCAATATTAGATGTAGATAAATCAAGAACTGTAATTATAAATAAACGAACTATGAATCCTGGTTTTGCAGGCATTCAAAATGAACTTTTTGGTTTTGAAAATTCTATTATGGTTTTTGGTGATGCCAAAGAAATGCTAACCACTCTTCATAAAGATCTAAAAGAATTATAAAAACAATGAAACAATTATTAATCAAATTACCATTGGTGATTTTGCTAATTAATTCGGTTATTACCTCTCAACAAAAAGGAATAAAGCAAATGTCTAAACAAGGATTAGAAGTTGCAACATTAGGTGGTGGATGCTTTTGGTGTGTTGAAGCTGTCTTTGAAAGAGTTGATGGAGTTGTTGATGTTATTAGTGGCTATGCAGGTGGTCACAAAAAGAACCCTACTTATAATGATGTAACTAAAGGTGATACTGGGCATGCTGAAGTATGTCAAATATCATTTGATCCTAATCAAATATCTTATGAAGGTATATTAGAGATTTTCTGGCAAGCCCATGATCCTACTACTCTAAACCGACAAGGAAATGATTACGGCTCTCAATACCGTTCAGCAATTTATTTTCATGATAAAGAACAAAAAATAGTTGCAGAAGAATCAATAAAACAAGCCAGTAAAAGTTTTAAAGACCCACTTACTACAGAATTAAAAGCATTAGATAAATTTTATTTAGCAGAAGTTTATCATCAAGACTATTTTGAAAATAATCCCAATGTTCCATATTGTAC
>Ga0206678_10002271_pt1 | contig 12259 bp, 9 predicted proteins | sample M180m12015metaG_FD_155453 | JGI IMG/M metagenome (GOLD analysis project Ga0206678, IMG submission 155453) | Ammonia-oxidizing marine archaeal communities from Monterey Bay, California, United States - M1 80m 12015 | ecosystem: Environmental > Aquatic > Marine > Intertidal zone | place: USA... | reverse complement strand
TTTTGAATGTCTGAATCATTATACACAGTAATGTGTAATACGATTTCATAATGGCCCGGTTCTAATTCCAAATAGGACGCTCGGTGAGAAGCCCGTCCTGCTTTTTCTTCTCCTACTCCAGCAACCGCCCTCGTTGTTTCTTCAGAAGTAACAACAACTTGACTTGCAACATCTACTTCTCGAATTGTATAATTCAGTACTGCGATTCCTTCTGGTAAGTTGTGTCCTGCAATTGAAAATAATTCACGGTCATTATCTGGGAATATGTGCAACCAAGGTTCATCGGTTATTTGCTCACATTCACCACCAATATCCAAGAATGTATTAGACGCTTCGTGATCAATTGAGGTAGTATTACCTAACATTCCAGAAGACATCGCAAATAATAGTATGGCGAAAACACCACCGTATGCAATACCTGCAAATAGAACATAATCTTCTTTACTACTCAAGAATGATTTTTCGACTTGAGTTCTTCTTCTGCGAATGGTGGCTAATTCCTTTGCAGTCTTATCACGACTTTTTGTCTCAGGGTCTTGGCTTTCCTTGGGCATCTCTTCCCCGCTCGCCGCCTTTCCCATATTTTGCGAAGAAAAGCATTAGCACATGAAGTATACTCTTAATATCGATAAAAATCAGTTCTGCAAAGCAATTTGATGAATGCTAATCGCGAGCATCAAAACAGTTGGTGGGTAAGGCCGGACTTGAACCAGCGACCTCGGCATCTTCAGTGCCGCGCTCTCCCAACTAAGCTACTTACCCGTAGATGTTGGCGAGCCCCCTCGCCATATCAAGGCTTTTGTTGCAGTGCTTGACTTCTCGTGAGGTCAAACAATTACTCTATACCTTCAAGAATCAGTTTTTGAGCATCAAACAATGCTTCTAAACCACCATCTGCACTACCGAGTAGTGCCAATAATTCATCACCTGAGAATGTTGCTTCTTCTCCAGTTCCTTGAATTTCAACATAATTACCATCAGCGGTTTTGATAACATTCATGTCAACATCTGCATTAGAATCTAGTAGGTAATCAAGGTCTAACCAAACTTCATGGTCTATCAATCCAACAGATATTGCTGCTAAATCATGAGGGATCACATCGTTTTCGTGGTTACTTGCTTCAAGACTAGATAATTTAGGGGCAACCCAATTTCCTTCTTTTTGCTGTTCAAATGTTGGGCGAAGGTCCTTTGGAAGACAAATGCCTTTAGCAATCAGTCTTCTAACTGCTAATCTCAATGCAATATTTCCTGCTGTAATCGATGCACAACGAGTTCCGCCATCAGCGTTTAAAACATCACAATCAACATTGAGTGCGATAGGACCCAGGGCTTCTAAGTCCACAGCAGCTCGTAATGAGCGAGCAATAAGGCGCTCAATTTCTTGAGTTCTGCCCTTTGCTCCCCTTCTTTCACGACGGAAGCGTGAATCGGTTGAACCGGGTAAGAGTGAATATTCAGCATGTACCCAACCTTTTGTAGAATCTCTTGGAAACCATCCAGGTAGTCTTGATTCCTTTGTTACACACGCTAAAATTACAGTATCACCTTGCCTGTAAAGAATTGACGCAAGTGCATTTGGTGTAAAATCAATTTCAACTTCTACATGTCTCATTTCGTTTTTTGCTCGCGTTGGTTCGAAACCGCTCTTGAATTTGGCCATGATGGGCCGAGTAGGTTTGCTTCATCAAGGCTTCTCAAGAGAATTGTTGTTCAGCATCACATTGAAAGGTATGCTTTTGCTCGCATGGTTATGACCCTACCGCGTGTCGCCATTTGTGCTGTTGCCCGTACACCGATTGGTAAGTTCATGGGAACCTTGTCTAATTTTTCTGCAGTGGAATTGGGAATACTCAGTGTTAAGGAGTTATCCAATAGAATGCAACTCAACCTTGAATCAGGAATTGTTGACGAGGTGATATTTGGTCAAGTATTACAGGCGGGGGCAGGTCAAAACCCTGCACGTCAAGTCGCATTGGGGGCAGGATTGCCTGTTTCAACACCTTGTATGACATTGAACAAAGTTTGTGGCTCATCGCTTAAGGCTGCAATGACTGCAGCAAACAGTATTCGTTCAGGTGAGTATAATGTAATTATCGCAGGAGGTATGGAAAGTATGACCAATGCTCCTCAATTATTGATGGGGCAAAGAAGTGGTAAGAAAATGGGTGATTCAAAACTCGTCGATTCAATGATACATGACGGGCTATGGGATGTCTATGACAATATTCACATGGGAAATACTGGAGAAACAGTTGCTCAAGAATGTTCAATTTCACGTCAAGATTCTGATGATTTTGCAGCGAAATCCCACCAAAAAGCAGCAACTGCATGGCAAAAAGGATGGTTTGATTGGGAAACCTTTAGCATTGAAGTGCCACAAAGAAAAGGCAATCCAATCCAATTTTCTCAGGATGAAGGAATTCGTGCCGGTACTACTGCGGAATCATTAGCAAATCTAAGGCCTGTCTTCAACAAAGAAGGTCAAGTAACAGCAGGTAATGCTAGTACGATTAATGATGGAGCAAGTGCAGTATTATTGGCTAATGCTGAATTTGCTAAACAGCAAGGTTGGGAAATAATTGCTTATGTTGAAGATTATGTCACTTCAGGTGTTGAACCATCACGAGTCATGAGTGCTCCAATTCCTGCGGTAAAGAATCTCTTAGAACGAAATAATTTACAAGTTCAAGATGTAGATATTTATGAGCATAATGAGGCATTTGCAAGCGCTTCATGTGCAGTTGCAAAAGAAGTTGGAATTCCACATGATCGCTTCAATCTTCATGGAGGTGCAGTTGCACTGGGGCATCCTTTAGGTTCAAGTGGAACAAGATGCTTGATTACGATGCTTGGAGTGATGCGCAGAACAGGTGGTAAATCTGGAATAGTAACACTGTGTTTAGGTGGCGGAAATGCAGTTGCAATGCTCGTCCGCATAGAATAATCAGTTATTTAGTGAATAATTGTTGGTTTTTTTATACTGATGGTGCTAAATAGGGTTGGGCGTCGGCCACAGACATGGACACTGAGGATGTTACATTCGCCGACCTCGGCGTCGACCCAAAGGTCGTACGCATATTAGAGGCTCAAGGCATCGTTTCTCCGTTTGAAGTACAGATTGCTTCTATACCGGATAGCATGGCTGGAAAGGATGTTTGTTGTCGTGCTCCAACAGGCTCTGGTAAGACCTTGGCATTCGGACTTCCTCTATTAGCAAAAACTACTGAGGCAAGACCCTGCTGCCCAACTTCTCTCATTCTAACTCCTACACGCGAACTTGCAGAACAAATTTACAATGTGTTAGAGCCTCTTGCATGGGAGCTTAAATTGTATGTGCTTGCAGTTTATGGAGGAGTCTCATACAATAAACAATTCAAGGCACTTGACCGTGGCGTTGATGTTTTGGTAGCATGTCCAGGACGATTATTAGATTTAATTGACAGGGGAAATGTTTCACTTCAAGATGTTAATTGTGTAGTTCTAGATGAAGCGGACAGAATGGCTGACATGGGATTCATGGAACCAGTTTGTAAGATTCTTGATATGTGCAAAAGTCAGAGACAAACCATTCTTTTCAGTGCAACCTTAGATGAAGAAGTTGCAGATTTAGTTCGAGATTATCAAACAGATCCAGTGACGATTGAAGTTGGACCAAAGGAAGTTTCAATGGAATCAATGCAACATCTATTTTGGATGATGCCAGGCTCAAAGAAAGGACCGATGAGTGCTGAAATAATCAGAAAAACAGGTCGTGCTATTGTGTTCTGCCGTACTCGTGCAGGTGTTGATAGAGTCGGAGATGAATTGGAATACGATGGTGTTTCAGTTGAGATATTACATGGAGGATTAAGTCAACGAAACAGAGACAGAGCCATGGAAAGATTCCAGCACGGAGAAACAATGGCTCTAGTTGCGACAGATGTGGCAGCAAGAGGAATCGATGTTGCTGGCGTAAATTGTGTAATTCATTATGATCCTCCTGAAAATGGTAAGGCATACAAACACCGAAGTGGAAGAACAGCTCGTGCTGGTACATCAGGTGTTGTAATCTCTCTTGTTCAAAAACCTCAGAAGAGGTCTTATGCTCGAATTCAACATCAAGTAGGAATTAATTGTAATTTCAATCCACCTGAATTTTCAGAAATACCTGAATTTGAAGTGGAATATATTGCACCACGAGCAAAGTCATATGGTCGTCAAGGTTCTAATGCTAGAAATGACCGTGGTGGAAGGCATAACCGTAGTGGAAACTATGGAAGAAGCGACCGTGGTGGATATCGCGGTGGTGGCCGTGATGGTGGCAGAAGCGGTGGAAGAAATCGTGGTGGTGACAGAAATGGTTACCGCGGCGGAGGAAGAGATTCTGGAAGAAGCGGTGGCGGAGGCTACAGAGGCGGTCGTGATGGTGGAAGAGATTCTGGTCGAAGCAGTGGTGGAGGCTACCGAGGCGGTCGTGATGGTGGAAGAGATTCTGGACGAAGCGGTGGCGGAGGCTACCGAGGCGGTCGTGATGGTGGAAGAGATTCTGGACGAAGCGGTGGATACCGTGGTGGTGACAGAAATGTGTACCAAGGTCGCGATAGTGGCCGAGACTCAAACCGTGGTGGAGATAGAGGAGGATACCGAGATGGTGGCCGTGATTCAAACCGTGGTGGGGATAGAGGAGGTTACCGAGATGGTGGCCGAGACTCAAACCGTGGTGGAGATAGAGGGAGAAGTCGTGATAATAGATCCAATTCTAATTATGATGATAGGGCGCCTAAGCAAGACAACTATGTTCCTTCAAAAGAGAAAAAGAATAAGCCACTAAAAGAGAAAATTGGTAAGAATGACTCCAAAGATAGTGGCTATCGTGGAGAGTCAAGAGGTCGGACTTACAAGCCAACCCATTCTGAAAAGAAAGGATTCTTAGGCGGAAGAAGACCAATGACTCGTGAGCAATTGCGCAACAGACCAGAACACACTCGTAAGGGTGGCCGTGGTGGAAGAGTTGCTAGCAAGCGTAACAAGCATGCACAAAAAGATGATTGATTCAATCTCTTTGCAAGTGGAATCTAACAACTCTTGCTTGTCCTTTGTGTAGTGATGACTCATCGAGAACAGTACTGGTAACTGCGGCATGAATAATATGTATCTGTGGTGCCTTTTCACCAACTAATTCTTCTAACACTTCATCCAAGTCGAATAATAGATCAAGTGATTTTGGACCACCGCTTTGCAAAGGCATTTGGCTTGTATGATAGCCTTCCATAATGAAATGTCCACCACTTTTCAATGAGTGGAGCATTCTAGGCATGTGGACTTTTCTTATTTCACTAGGTGTGTGAAACCAAGAACATGCGATTAGGTCATATATTTTTTCAGGAAATTCTCTCAAAGACAAATCATCAACTTCATAATCGACTGAAACATTATGTTCTTGTGCTAATTGCTGGCACTTTTGTTTTCCAACTATAGATAGGTCAAACACTTCACTATTCCAACCAATTCGAGCTGCCCATACAGCATTCCTACCTTCACCATCCGCTGGGAATAACGCACGGTTATTTTGTGGGGGACTGAGTTGTGAAATACATTCACTAAGCCATATATTCGCTTCTTTACCATATGCATATTCATCTGAAGAATAGCGCTGGTCCCACATTTCACCACCAGTTTTTACTTTGTCTTGGTTGGTCATCGCTCATTCCTCTTCATCAATACTTTTTGGCAATGAAAAAATCCCATAGTCTTCAATAATTTGACCAGCGCCAGGAAGCACTCCAAGAATATCATCTGTTACCAATCCAGTATTTTTGTAAATTTTGTTGGCAAGTTGGTCTTTCTTGGTTAAGCCAGGTGCAATAATTGCATACCTTTGACATATTTCTTTGATTGTATTTGGCGTTCCGCCCATCAATAATGGTACTCCATTGATCGCAACAATACCGATACCGATTTGAACATTCAAATCTTTAAACCATTTACGTTGTCCTCTAACAATAAATGCGCCTTTTCCAACGAATTCTCCAGTATTAGCAGTCTTTGAAACCTGGGCAGGTTTCACTGAAAACACAGTTCCATGAGCGCCTCCTCCAGCCCATGCTCTACTCCAACAGAGAGCTAATGTGGCTGCTTCTAACAATTTGTCATCATCAATAGTTGAATCTTCTAATTTATCAGCAACGCGATAAGCAGGGATGTCATTTGGAATATGAGCTGGTTTTTGTTGGTCTATTTTGAAACCCTGAGATGAACGTAAACTGCATGATGGAGCGCCATGTATATCTGCATGGAGATACATATCATTACTTGATAAATGCTTTTTGACAATAGAGTCATTTCCTTTTGCATCTCGGCCTCCAACCAGTAAATGACCCCCCGAAATCATTGACCAGCGATGTGATTCAAACCAGAATCTCTTACTACGTTTTATTCGATTCAATTTTCCAGTAGCCACTGCCTTTGATTCCTTTTTCTGTGCTGTTTTTAGTTTGGTTTTAGTTTCCTCAAGTGCATCGATTGCGCCTTTATTTTTATTCTTCTGTTTTCTTGCAGATTCAAAATGTCGCTGAGCATTTTGATGTACTGTTTCATCAAGTGATAATGTGGCTTGCGGACCATTTGCTTGTCCGTCTTCATCTGGGAGAATTGTAACAAATGTCCTCTCAGCAGCATTCAAAGATGCAATCCATGGGATTTGTTTTGCAGCCTTTTTGATTTCTTTCCAGCCTTGTTCTTCAACAGCCTCGTTTACTTGTGATAATAGCGATTCAATATGTGTCCAATTGTCTTGAATCATGTGTCCAAGAGCCTGTTGCTTGTCAATTTTCGCTGAGAAATCTTTCATTGATTTCTCTTGTTGGACAAGTCTTCTTTGTAATCTTTCCACATCGGTTGAATGACCTCTTCCAGGAGCAGCAATATCCAATTTTTCAGCCTCACGTCTTGCTAATGCTGCCGAGTCATGGTAGCCTTTCCAAGCATCAACAGCATCTCCCAGAGTGTCAAAACTCAGCATTGCTTTATCAGTATGTGATGGCAATAGAATAGGGGTTGCTTCCTCAGCATGTATCTCCAAGAATTTATCTCGCTCTACACCGTTGACATGTTCATCTGCTACCGCCTGTAATTGCTCAGCATTGACTTCCTTACTTGGTTTTAGAATTAAGAAACCATTCTTACTAGTTGACAGGTCGTTTAGTAATTGATGTAGTGCTGAATGAACAGCATTAATGTCGGCATCCTCTGTATTCATATTTGGCTCATGGCCAGCAAGTTGGCAAACAGCATTTGCATGAGTTCCACCAAGATTTGCTTTACCACCAAGAGTTGAAACAAGATCTCTATCAGTATCATTAAACAATTCACTAAGTCCCTGTTCATCAAGTGAAAATGGATTCATTGCTGCAGGAGGTGGTGAATACTCAACGCCCTTTTTGAGAGTTCTTCCAGCATATGCAGCATGAGTAAGTGGCTGGATAATGATTCCCTCCTCATCAACTAAAATGATATTTCCATCTCTAAAAACTTCAACATAAATATGCCTTGAACCAAACTTGGTATCAAAATCAAATGCCAATACTCGGTCAAAGCCCAGTTGTCTCACTCCTGTAAATCGTGCATTCTTGAGATGCTTTCTAAGCAACATTGCGAATGGTGGAGGGGTCATCGGCATTGGGCGGTCACGATTTGAGGTGTAAATTCGTGAACCTCTAACAAAAACCAAATCAAATTGATCCATATCTTTGGGATTGATTCTAAGGACTATTTGCTCATAATGAGGCATGTATGCCTTCTTGACATATGCGCCTGTGAATTTGCCCAATTCACTAGCGATTGCATATAGGTCAAAACCACTCATCGCCGCCTTCATGCTCTCGCCTCCATACTTCGCTGGATGTCTAGGGGTCTTGAACTCTAAGCCCGTTGATACAATCAAATATCATTATTGCAAACGTCTTAGCGCCTCTTTTTTAGCAAATTTTGACATATTTGGTCTATCTTCAACAAAACTCAATACCCATTCAGGTTGTTTGTAGGCAATTGTACGTAATGACCAGCCAATCGCTTTTTGAATAAACCATTCGTTATCATCGATTAAATGGTCAACGCATTGCTGATGGACCTCTAAATCCGCTTGCATTTTTCGGATTTGTGGAAATTGAGCCAGTAACGAACAGCGACGAATCCAAAATGAATCATTATCTAGCCAAGTTAACAGATATTGTGGGTTTGGTACTAAGAATGGCAACACCTTGGTAGCTAGAACATCGGTCAATGCCCATCCATCTAATCTAGGAAGTATTACTTCTTCACAATACTTTAGACTAGCAGCAGCATCTTTTTTGTGATAATTAATATCAAAAACAAGAACTTCAATAGCACATTGATGCAAAGTCCAATTGAATTGACTCCATAATTCACTAACCAGTTGACGAGATAATTCAGCATTCCAATCATGTTGTTGACGTAGAGTTTTGACAAAATTTCTTGTCGCAGATCTCAACTCTCCTACAGTCAAGCCGATAGTATCCATTTCGGTTTTCATATAGCGCTTTATCTGAGCAGCTCTTTCAAAATCTTGGCCACTTTCCATGGCATCAATCAGTGGCTGAATCTCCATTCATACCATCTTCCAATTGTTTTTTTGTTGACGAATTTTACCATTTCTTTGATGTGAAAGCAAATGTGATAGAGTTTGGTCTTGAGCTAATAATGGATGTGCATCGGGGCTATCTTGATAGGCAATATTAGCGATTTGAGCCAGTGTTTGGTTGCCATCTGCTACAGCATCAAGCACCTTTTGATGACGAGCAGCCCTATGATTGAGATAATATAGTAACTTCTTTTCTGGTAATGGGATGACTGGGCCATGACTTGGAAAAATCAAGTGCGGCTTCAAATCAATTAGGCGTTGCAATTGTTGTAAATATTGGTCCATATCACCTTCATTTGGTGGTATTAGAATTGTGCCAATTCCAGCCACCATATCACCAGCAACCAATCCAGCATCACCGAGTAAACAAATGTGGCCAGGGTGATGGCCCGGTGTTTGCAATACCTGCCATTTTTGCTTCCCGAGTTGTAAGAATTCTTCATCGACTAATATTCGCTGACAAGAAATCTGAGAAGCGGTCTCCTGACTAGCCCAAATCGGTACATCAAAAGCCTCTCTAAGCAAATCAATATCGCCTAAATGGTCACTGTGTGGATGAGTGAATAGAATTGCTACTAAATTGCCATTATGACGTTCAACTGCAGTTGCTAATTGTTCCATTCCCTCTCGCATTCTTGCAGCAGGGTCAACTAATACGAAATCACCATCAGGGTCTCCAATAAGATAGGAGTTAGTATGGTCAGCCGGTGGTAATGTTGCAGTCTTTACAGGTACAACCTCCACTCCATATGCGAACAAGATAGAACGGCGTCCAATCTGTTGCTTTTCCATTTCTTCAGCAGACAGTATCATGTCTCCATTATATTGTGATAGTGTACGTTTTAATTGCATCAATAAAGTAACAACAGGAGGGGCTATTTTCATTTCAAACCGTTGCCATCTTTGCAAAAACTGCTCTGCAGTCTGCCATTCAAAATCAACAAATTCTGTTTGACCTACAATACTCGCTTGCGGAATTTCTTCTATACTTCCACCATGAATGTGAAGGAATGTATTTTCAAATAATACCGGTCCGAATGGAGGCGTAGTTCTTGATGAAATATGTCGAATACCAGTGGTATCACATGGAATATTACCTTGCTTGACTTGAACTAACCAATTTGCTTTATCTTCCACCACGAGATTTCTTGCCATACTGTCAACTGCGACAATTTTTCCATTATCACAGGCAAAACCTAGTTCTTCAACAACCTCTCTCATGATGGCAGCAATCGCTGCAGCATTTGTTCCAGTTAACTGGTCCAATTCCTCAACTGCTAACTTATCAACACGGGATAGACCGCCTCCTGGAAATGCCCAATATTCTGGAAAAGCTGGCATTGATTCAGATCGCCTACCGAGTAAGACTTCAACTCCATCAATACCATCACGAGTAATCATCAATGTTGCCGATGGCCTAATTTTACGCGAAGCAACCCCCATCTCAACACCGTCAGGCACTTCGCTCATAGTCAAAGCAAAGCACCCCGACCTTCAATGATTTCCTTCATCGGCCTCAAAGCAATTTGAAGTGACAGTAGTGCTTGGGCTCATTATGGCTGAAACAATAGAGGAGGAACTTGCCCTTCTCGCCAGAGTTGTTGATGAGGCTGAAAAAATGGGTATTGACCCATGGCCGGAAACAAAGCCACCAAGGCCTTGGGCAAGATATGCAATCGCATCATTCATGGTCATTATGATGCTTAGTTGGGTCTCAAAAATATTGTTTAGATTTGTGACTGTTTGATGATAATTGGTAGCCCCCCCCGGATTTGAACCGAGGTCGGCGGGACCAGAACCCACCATGATGGACCGCTACACTAGGGGACTATGCTCCTGCCGATTAGCCATCACTTCTTCAACTGAACGGTGATAGTGGTAGACATTTTCTTTGCCTATTCCTTTGCTGTATTTGGAATAATAGTGAATGTTGTTACCATTTGAATCGCTTGTCCGTATGTGATACTACCTTGGAATTCTTTGCTATCATCACCAACAACCACGCGTAATCGGAATTTACAAGTTTTCTTTGACCTTTTCTTCCGGAAGTGTTTGTAAAAATGGACTCCAACTTTGTATTTTCCAGCAGGAGGGAAATCTTGCCACACAACATTTTCAACAGGATTATTACTAACAGGTTTAACATTCATATCAACATCTAATACTCCACCACAATCACTAGTTTTGTTATTGAAATATATTCGTTCTTCATTTGGACAGAATACATGCAAATCTAAGTCGTTATAATCGTCCCAAGAAAGAGTGACTTGAACAGCACCAGATTTTCCACCTTCTCTTATCAGGCGTTCATCCATATCATCATCTTCAGGAGCTTCAGTAACAGTGATTCCACTGCCAATTTCTTCTTCTGCAACTAGCATTGAATGTTCATTTAGCGGTTGTTGATTTTCTTCAATCCATTCACTACGTACGCCTAATTCCATGATTCTCTGTTCGTCATCATCAATCTCTTCTTCAGGTAGGTCATCATCAATATCGTCAATAATATCTGATAATATTAATCTCAAATCCATTATGTTTCTGTCTCGATGTGAATCTCTTTCCATATACTCTGAATATTCTTCTTCTGATAAATCGGGGATTTGTCTTGAGCGTAGAATTATCATTCCATCTCTTTCAACAGATTCAATTGCTTCAAATCCCCCATATTTTTCATGCTCAGCAATATCTGCTAATCTTTGTTGTTTCTTCTTTCCTCTCTTGTAAATATAGCGAAAAACAAGTAATGGAATTACGACTAGAGCGATTCTTCCCGCTATGACAATGTCTTCCATCAATAACCAATATGAACTACTCCTTTATTGGAGATTTGGCTAAATTGAGCAAAATGACTGAAAAAAGTCATCAAGATAGGAATGCAGCGTTTAATTTGTCCAATGTTTCGCGACTTGGACGCAAGTCAGTATCTGCAACATCAATCAAAGGACTATCAACCAGTCCCAAGTCCTCTATTAGTGCTGGTTTGTTTCCATCATGATATAGTAATCCAGTGACGTGCTTTGCTTCTGCATCTGCAGCGTGAAGTGCACTTAGGCCAGCAACAGCATTTGTTGGATCATGGTCTTCTGAAATTGTTTCTAATCTTATTACAGAACCATCGTGAAGAGTAATATCGCGATAATGTCCTTCAGGGACTTCAATTTCTTCCATAGGAGCTCTATTTGGAATATAATCAGCAACATGCAATGTTACATTATTGTCTTTAACATAGCCATAGGATTTCAAAGATTCATCATTATTATTGAAAGTTACACAAGGTGAAATTACATCGATTAATGCAAATCCTCTATGTGACATTGCTGCCTTTAGTAATGAATTCAGTTGCTTCTTTGAACCAGAAAATGAACGTGCAACGAATGAACATCCAAGGTTGATTGCAAGTGCACACAAATCAATAGGCTGTGTATCATTTACTGCCCCTTTCTTCTTCTTTGAACCGATGTCTGCAGTAGCAGAATATTGGCCCTTAGTCAATCCATATACTCCATTGTTTTCCAAGATATATACCATGTCTACATTACGTCTAATTGCATGAATTAATTGACCAATACCAATAGATGCAGAATCTCCATCACCTGAAACTCCGAGATATAGCAA
>Ga0206678_10002269_pt1 | contig 12262 bp, 8 predicted proteins | sample M180m12015metaG_FD_155453 | JGI IMG/M metagenome (GOLD analysis project Ga0206678, IMG submission 155453) | Ammonia-oxidizing marine archaeal communities from Monterey Bay, California, United States - M1 80m 12015 | ecosystem: Environmental > Aquatic > Marine > Intertidal zone | place: USA... | reverse complement strand
ATCAGTACAAAGGCCCACTTTGAGATCTGGAAAATCACCTTCAAGGGATTCCAGAAACATTCCGCTTAGCTCTGGCGCACTGTAGATGGCACTGGGTATTGGCCCATGCGTCACATCCAGCAGCATTGCCGAATCTCGCACGCTGTGGGTTATGGCATGGGCGACACTGAATCCCGCCAGACCTTCTGCCCTGTCATGCCCAAGCGGTATGCGCGCCCGCGTAGGTTTGAGGCCAAACAAACCGCAGTTGCTCGCTGGAATCCGGATCGATCCCCCGCTGTCGGTAGCGTGGGCCGCGGGAAGCATACCGCTAGCTACCGCGCAGGCCGAGCCACCGCTTGACCCTCCTGCTGAGCGGGAGTGGTCAAAAGGATTGACCGTGGGCCCAAACAGCATGGGGGAGGTACAGATATTCAGTCCAAATTCCGGAGTATTGGTTTTCCCCAGAATCACGAGACCCGCCGCCTTTAAACGCGAAACCAGCAGCCCGTCTTCGGCAGGAATTGCTTTGGCAAAAGCGGCACTGCCGTTAGTCGCAGGAAGACCTGCAAGCAGAGTGTTCAGATCCTTGACCAGATAGGGAACCCCGGTTAAGGGTCCGGCGGGGAGTCCTTGAGTAATGCTGTCTCGCGTCGCATCAAAACACTGTGCGATTACAGCATTAAGCTTTGGATTGAGCGACTCGATCCGGTTAATCGTAGTCTCAATAAGCTCGGCAGGGGTGAGGTCTTTTTTTGCGATCAACCCGGCGAGACCTATCGCGTCATATCGATCGTACTCACTCCCGATCACAAAAACCCCCCATACAACTTGGCCTTAGTGCGCGAATTCCGCCTCACTAAGGTGACACTCGATAGCATGCCCGTCGCTCAACATTCTTACCGGCGGAGTCTCCTGATCGCAGGTATCCTTTATCGCCCGCGGACAACGATCAAAAAATGGGCAGCCTTTATCCGTCAGTGTTACCACACGATCAATGCCGGCCTGCGCTTCTTGCGTCTGCATGGTCTCTTCAAGCCAACCGACGCGCAACTCCGGCACAGAACTGATCAGAAGACGTGTATAGGGATGATATGGCGGAGAGAGCACAGCATCTGTAGTCCCCTTTTCAACTACACGACCGGCATACAGCACGATGATTTCATCGGCAAAGGACGCCACTGTCGAAAGGTCATGGCTGATAAAAACAAACGAAACACCAGTCTGCTTGCGCAATTTCCTGAGCAATTCAATGACATTCGCACCAACGATGGAGTCCAGTGCCGAGATTACCTCATCACAAAGCAGCACTTCCGGTGATGCCGCCAGCGCCCTGGCAAGATTGATTCGCTGCTTCTGACCACCTGAGAGTTCCTCGGGATATCTTCCAGCGAATTCCTGCGGTAGTTCGACCATCTGCAGCAGTTCGCCGATCCGCCGACGTTTTTCTTTACCTTTAAGACCTAAATAGAACTCGAGCGGGCGACCCAGGATATGATCTATTCGCTGACGTGGATTAAGTGCGGTATCCGCCATCTGGAAAACGAACTGCACTTTTTGCAGGTCGCTGCGACTTCGCTGCTGTAAGGCAGGCTTGAGCGGTTCGCCATCCAGCAGAACTTCTCCCTGCGCTGCGGGCAAAAGGCCGGCCATGACCCGGGCCAGGGTAGATTTTCCACATCCCGACTCACCAATCACCCCGACACTGTGGCCCCGCTCTATGGCAACGTTCACATCCCGAAGCACTGTTATCGCAGGCTTTCCGTCTTTGACTTTACCGTACCCGGCAACAAGGTCTTTTACTTCGAGCGCCGGCGCCGCACGGTGATGTTCTCCACTGGTTTCGTCGCCCTGACCGGCGGCGGGTGGCGGTCGAACAGCATGCATCAATCGGCGGGTGTAATCGTGTCCTGGATGGCTCACAACCTGCTCTGCGCTGCCATACTCCTGCGTTTCGCCCGCATATAACACCACAATATGGTCGGCAATCTGGGCGACCACCGAAAGGTCATGCGTCACATAAATGGCGGCAGAACCTTCCTGTTTAATTACTGACTTGAAGGCTTTTAATACTTCGATCTGCGTAGTGACATCCAGTGCAGTGGTCGGTTCGTCCAGCACCAGCAGGTCCGGCTTGCCACACAGCGCCGTTGCCGCCATCAGACGTTGCAGTTGTCCACCGGATACCTGATGGGGATAACGCTTACCCAATAGATCAGGGTCTGGTAGTTCCAGAGCCCGATAGAGAAACTCAGCTCGCTCGTCGGCCTGCGCCTGGGTGAGGATGCCATGCAGCACACAAGTTTCAGTGACCTGCTCACCAATCGTCAGAGCCGGGTTGAATGTTGCTGCTGCGCTTTGCGCCAGATAAGCAACCCGCTGACCCCGCAGGCCTCGCAGTTGATCCGCACCCATGGTGATGACGTCTTCGCCTTCAAGGCGCACCTCACCGCCAACAAATTCCAGGCCGGGCTTGGTATAACCGAGCGACGATAAGGCAATGGTTGTTTTTCCTGAACCTGACTCCCCAATCAAGGCTGCCACCTCGCCACGGGCCACATTAAAACTGACGCCCTTGACGATCGGCGTCAACTCATCGTCGTCATTGCGGGCACTGATGCGCAGGTCATCGACCTCAAGCAACACACTCATGAGATCATTCTCTTGGCCAGCTTGCCGCCGGAATGTGCTGAGATATCGTCCACAATCATGTTGATGGAGATGGTCAGCGTTGCAATCGCCAGTGCGGGTATCAGCGGGGCGAACGAGCCATAAACCAACCCCGGCAGATTCTCCTTCACCATGCTGCCCCAGTCCGATGCCGGCGGTTGCACACCTAGCCCCAAGAAACTCAAGGACGAGATAAACAGAATCACCCAGACAAAACGCAGGCCAAAATCGGTTGCCAACGGCATCGCAATATTAGGCAGAATCTCCCGGGTAATAATCCACCATAAGCCTTCGCCACGTACCCGTGCTGCCTCCACAAAATCACTGACCATAACCTCCTGGCCCAGTGATCGGGCGATACGAAAAACGCTACAGGCATAAATGATGCCGGTGATCAGTATCAACCACGGTATGGTGGGACTATTCAGCGCTGCGATTATCACAAGCGCAAACATGATCGAGGGAATAGCCAGTAACGCATCATTCACTCGACTCAGCGCCATGTCCATAAATCTACTTCCCACTGCCGACGCAATACCCAGGGTAACTCCGATCAGATAGGCCAGAAGCGTCGCAATCAACGAAATACCAATTGTTGTTCTTGCGCCAAACAAAATTCGCGACAAGGTGTCACGGCCCAGATAATCACTGCCCAGCCACACAATCTTGCTGGGCGGCTGGAAATCTGTATCCGGATACATCTCATCACTGCCCGGTACGATGAATAACTCTTCGTCGAGGATATCGGCCTCGTGATACGGGGAGATCGTGGGTCCGATGATCACGATAATGGCCCAGAAAATTACCACCCCTATGCCAATCTTCCCCGGCAGACTGAGTTTTACCTTACGCTTAGGGGGTGCATCGGGCAGTTCATCGAACTGTGTCGCCGGGTTTGTATTTTGCGATGTATCAGACATATCCTGGCAACCTCTTACTTCGGATGACGCAATCTTGGGTTAGAAAGAATTGTCGCCATGTCAGCGATGAAAATCAGCACAATATAAGTGGCACAAAAGATCATCGCGCACGCCTGCACCAGCGGCATATCGCGCAAAAGCACGGCCTCTATCATGAGTTTTGCCAACCCTGGGTAGGAAAAAATCTGCTCTACTATTACAACACCACCCACCAACCAGGCAAGATTCAGAGCGATCACGTTAACGATCGGGCCTATCGCGTTCAACAAAGCATGGCGCAAAATGATCTTTTTACGGGGCACCCCTTTGAGAATCGCCATCTCGATATAGGGCGAACTCATCACGTTAAGCACCGTGGCCCGCGTCATCCTGATGATCTGCGAGGAGACCAAAATGACCAAGGTTAGTATCGGCATTGCCAGTGTTTTCATCAGCAGCCAGCCTGATTCATCTCCCCTGAGATAAATAATCGAAGGAAGCCAACCCAGCGAGACCGAAAATATCAACACCAGGGTCGTCGCAACCAGAAAATCCGGCACCGAGATCAGATTAAGTGTTGTAAAGGTGATCGTGCGATCCAGTTTGGTGCCCGGATGCATCGCGGCCATCAAGCCCAAAGAAAGTGAAAGTGGTATCGCAATCACCGAAACCAGGATTGTGAGACGAGCTGTGTTGTAGACCCTCGGACCCAGCATCTCGACGATCGGCGTACCTAATCCTGCACCCAAGCCTGCTTTGGAAATCCCAAGGTCGCCCATCATGACGTTCTGCAGCCAGACAAGATATTGCTGAACCACGGGTTTATCAAGGCCTAGTTTGGCCCGCAGGACAGCCGTATTTTCCGGCGTCGCCATCTGGCCCAAAATGATCTGAGCAATATCGCCTGGAAGCAGGTTCGTGCCGATAAAAATCAGCACGGAGACCACCCAGAGGGTAACCAGACTAATTCCAGTTCGACCCAGTAACGCACGCCAGAGCATTGTTAACTCGTTATTTGGTCAGCGCTTTAGCGATCTTAAACAAAGGGGTTCGCACGTTGCCGTGCGAACCCCCCTTTCAAAAACCACTTAATAGCGAAAAGCCAGTCGCCTTAGGCTTCTTTCCAGATAAACTCGGCCCAGCCATTGCCACCGAACTGACCCAAAGGTACGTTGGAGAATCCTTTAACCTTTGGATTATTGGCATCCAGAATATTGGTGTGATAAGGAATGATGATCCCGCTTTCGGTACTGACCAGTTTTTGCATCTCACAGTGCATCTCATGACGCTTACCTGCATCAGTCTCAGCGAGAGAACTCTTCAACAACTCGCCCATGCGATCGCTGTTCCAGAAGGTGTCGTTCCAGTTTCCATTGGGACCAAACTGGATTGACATCATGGCGTTTGCGGTCGGGCGCATATTCCAAGACACCACGTTCAGCGGTTCTTTCATCCACACCGCACCCCAGTAACCATCGGACGGAACCTTTTTGAGTTTCAGGTTAAAGCCGATCTTCTTAAGGTTGGCCTGCATAAGCAAGCAGACATCCTCGATCGCGCCAGTCACAGGTGCGACCCAGATTTCAGCCTCAGTATATCCAGATTTATTCAAATGCCACTTGGCTTTCTCCGGATCATATGGAATTTGCGGCAACTCGTGACAATGATCGGCACCATAAGAAATATTGATCGGGTGGTCGTTACCCAGTGTGCCGTGGCCTTTCAGGAACTTGCGGACAATCCGCTCACGATCCTGGATGTACCGCAGTCCCTGAACCAGATCATCATTATCACCCGGGGCTGTGTTCTTAAGGCAGCAAATACCACCATACACACCCGCTGGCACCGACAATACATTCAGTCCTGAACTCTCGAGTTTCTTTATCTGTTTGGCACTGATCGCGGTGATCATGTCGACACTGCCTGAGAGCAACGCATTCAGACGGGCGTTCATATCCGTAATCGCCGTGATCTCGATGTTATCGAGCCACTGCCCGGTATCACGCCAGTAGTTATTATTACGTGAGTGGATTGATCTCACACCAGCCTGGAAGGAGTCCAGCACGTATGGACCAGTACCCGCCTGCCACCAGTTATGTGTGTTCTTTTTAACAATCTTCGCCTGCGGCTGCGTCAGCTTATACGGCATGTCAGCATCAGGTGACGACAAAGTGAGTTTTACGGTGTATTTGTCAACAGCTTTCCACTCCTCTACGAAAGAGAAGAAAGACTTTATCGATGACGGCGATCCTGCCTCAATGTGACGGTTCATACTCCAGACCACGTCACTTGCAGTCACTTCCCCACCACTATGGAAACTCACGCCCTTGCGGATCTTGAAGATGTATTCCGTCGCATTACTGTTCACCGACCACTCTTCGGCCAACTCACCATGCAGGCTCATATCCGTCCAGATCTGGATAAGACCGTTGAAACCGGTGTTAACCCGGGTGTAGTCGATGGTTGACGTACCAAGAAGCGGATCCAAGGTGTCATCCGGGCCATGCAGATTGGATGCGAAGACAACCGAGCCGCCGCGGTTCGGGGTGGCAGCCAAAGCGCTGGCCGAGCCGAGCAGACCTCCAGCAGTAGTTGCGGTAAGACCCAGCGCACCCATGGCCGCCAGGAATTCGCGACGATTTACATGGCCGTCGCGGTACATCTGTTGAAAAGTTTTGACTTCTTTCATTTCTCAGGTTCCTCCGATGAAAAAAAAATGACCTTCTGTCTGCTTTTAATAATCACTTAAGGCCGCTGATATATGAGATTTAACTCACCCCAGCCAGAAAGCGCTGCCTGCAGTGAAACATAGCAACGAAAATCAGTCAACATATACCGTCTTACCTGTATTTAGGCCTCTAAACTCCGGCATTATGGGGATTTTCCCATAATTGCATCGCTAGTATTCTTCGTAACTTGGACGATATCTGCTTAATCTTGGCGAATATGGACGTTTGAAGAGAAGTTCATGTCGTTCAATCTTCCTGGCAAAATCCGCTAACATTATCGATTGTGCTCTTATATATGAACTCCACATCGCCAAAATTCGTGATAAACCGGGAGAATTTTAGGCAACACCACTTATGAAACACACCTGTTCATTGATTTTCGCCTCTCTCTTTATAAGCACAGTCCTTGCAACTCGGGCTGCCGGTGCCGGGGGCTGCCTGTGTAATTACACCCCTGCAACGCTTCTTGAGGTAATCGATGGCGCTACGTTGGTGATGGAGGTATCGGGAAAACGTGAAACGATACACCTGGCCAAAATCGTAGCACCCCGCCTTGTGCCGGATCCGCAATCAAAGGATGCATGGTGTGCGACAGAGGGTGAGAAAGCGATTACGGCAAAAGACTACGCCAACACCCTTTTATCAAAAGCCTCCGAGATTACGCTTGACGAACAACAACGTGACGAATCGGGGGAAATCTCGGCCGTGGTGTATATCGATAACATCAGTCTCGGACAGGAACTTCTCTACAAGTACCTGGCGATAGAAAGCGACCAGACACCACACTGGTGCGGCTGATACAAAAGAGCGCCTTATCTACCGCTAATATTTACGATACACATTCGCAGGGTGTGCAGGTCTGCGACCCTATCTTTCGAGACTTTGGCAACAAAACTGACTTTACCGACCCGATCAGAACGCTCAAAGATTTTGAATGTCCATCATCCAGATCTGCCGTTAAACTCGTAACACATTCAGGCGGCCTGGTGCTGACTCTGTAAACACTACCTTTAAGAAATGCCCCGAAGAAAGACCAGCAAACGTAGAGCGCCCGGGGGTATTGAGCAGTTACCTGCCCGACCGGTGATTAACCCGATTAATCCCGTATCGCTCTTATCTGAAGATGAGGCCGAGTCACTGCACCAGGCCTCTTTAAAGGTGCTTGCCGAGCACGGGGTCCAGTTTTCTTTACCTGAGGCCCGCGCTATCCTGAAAACAGCCGGGGCCGAGGTTCGAGAGTCCGACGGCATGGTGCGTTTTGACCCCGATATGCTGATGGACTACATCGCCAAAGCCCCCTCCGGGTTTACCCTGCACGCCCGTAATCCAATCCACGATCTGCACCTGGATAACCGACACGTAAATTTCTCATCCGTAAGCAGTGCACCGCACACCACAGATACGCTTAAAGGTCGGCGAGGGGGTAACCGTGAGGATTTTGAAAACTTTCTGCGCCTGACTCAAATGGTCAATGTAGCGCATGGCTCCGCTGGTTATCCCGTAGAGCCAATCGATATACCGGTGCCGGTGCGCCACCTGCAGGCGACCCGCACGATTCTCGCTCTGACGGATAAGACCTTTCGACTGTACAACCACACCCGCCAGCGCACGCTCGATGTGCTGGAGATGACCCGTATTGCGCATAACCTGAACCAGGAAGAATTTGTTGAAAAGCCCTGTGTTTTCGCCTCAATAAACCCCAACTCACCTCGCGAATATGATGAGTCCATGCTCTGGGGTATGATCGAATGCGCCCGGGCTGGACAAGTACTGATGATCTCGCCTTTCATACTGGCCGGTGCCATGGCACCCGTTTCTATCGCCGGCGCACTCGCACAACAAAACGCGGAGGCGCTGGCGGGAATCGCTTTTTGCCAGATGGTCCGAGCTGGAACACCGGTGACTTATGGTGGCTTTGTATCAAACGCCGACATGAAGAGTGGGGCTCCGGCTTTTGGCACACCCGAGCATGTCAAAACGACGCTGATCATTGGACAGATGGCGAGGCGATACAGCTTGCCTTATCGCTCGGCAAACGCCAATGCCTCTAACGCCGTGGATGCCCAGGCAACCTACGAATCGCAGATGTGTCTATGGGCGTGCCTGATGAGCGGTGCCACCTATGTCTACCATGGCCTTGGCTGGCTTGAAGGCGGCTTAAGCGCCTCTTTTGAGAAATTCATTGTCGATGCTGAGATGATTCAGGGATTAACCGAGGTGCTTAAGCCTATTGACTTGTCTGCGAAAGAACTGGCGGTAGATGTGATTGGCGAGATTCCTCCAGGAGGTCACTTCTTTGGCAGCAACCATACTATCGAAAGGTACGAGCACGCCTTTTATCACCCCATACTGTCGGACTGGCGTAACTTTGAAACCTGGGATGAATCCGGAGCACTGGACGCAACCCAGCGCGCGGCTGGGATCGTCGAGACCTTGCTGCATCAATATCAGCCGCCGGCAATGGATCAGGACATCGCGCTGGCCCTGGACGACTTTGTTGCCCGGCGAGAATCGCAAGGCGGAGCACCGGTTCAATAAGATGTTCTGGCTAACCCCGCTGTGTTAAACAGGCCTATGTGCCACAACTGTAATCGAGTTCTGATATGAAAATAGTAATCGTCGGTGCGGGCGCCATGGGCTCGGTCTATGCAGCATTACTGGCTGACTCGGGTAACGAGGTCTGGGCGATTGATTTGTGGCAAGAGCACCTAGATGCCATCAATGATCACGGCCTACAGGTGTCTGGCGCCAGTGGTGAGCGCATGGTGCGCAATATTCAGGTCTCTACCCGTGCCGCAGACGCTGGGCCTTGTGATCTGGTAGTGATAGCCACCAAGGCTTCAGCTGTGGGAGCCGCCGCACGCAGCCTGACGACTAATCTTACTGACGAAACCCTGGTATTGACCATCCAGAACGGGCTTGGCGCAGGGGAGCGCATCAGCAAAAACCTCGATAGCGCCAATATTCTGCTGGGCGTCGCGGGCGGCTTTGGCGCCTCTGTACCTGAACCTGGGCATGTACATCATAACGGTATGGAACTCATCCGGCTCGGTGAGATGGTTGGCGGTATGAGCGAGCGACTGGAGCGCGTCGCCAAGGTCTGGCAGGACGCAGGCTTCAACGTAAAGACCTTCGCAGATATCAATCAGCTCATCTGGGAAAAATTTATCTGCAATGTTGCGCTGAGTGGCGCTGCAGCCGCTTTTGACCGTACCCTGGGCGAGGTTATGGACGATCCGGTGACCTGGGAGATCGCCAAGAAACTGGGCCTTGAGGCTTACCGCGTTGGCAAAGCCAAAGGAATTCACTTTTCATTCGATGACCCGGTGCAGTACATCAGCGACTTTGGCAGCAAAATGCCCAAAGCCAAGCCATCTATGCTGTTAGACCTGATGGCCAAGCGCAGAACCGAGATTGACGCCATTAATGGCATGGTCCCAGTAGTGGCGAAAGAACAGGGCCTGGATGCCCCTTATAACGAAGCCATCACCGCAGTCATTAAAACAAAAGAATCTACATTCACGAATTGATCCGCTAATCGCTAGTAATGTCCGATCTGGGACCGCAATACCGGCAGCGTCCAATCCTGTAAAGGGCTATGGTTTTTCCGGCTTACCAAGCGCCTCTTTTATAGATGTCTGAAACTGATAAACACCCTGCTCATGTTTGGGACTGAGCGGTCCGGGCTGATACCCGCCCGACGAATAGTTCTGGTGCACCTGCGCGCAGATATCAAAATCCTGTTCGATTACCGCAATATTGCTTTTTATGACAGCATCACGTGCTGCTCGGGTGGCTTCTGAAGTATCCGCAAAATAAAAGTCATAAATCAGCTCGGTGCGCGCGACCCCAATCGGATTGATGCGGGACGTATTCATGCCACCATCAAAAAACGATAAGGTCCAATTTGGCCACATCCACAGCCATCGGCCCTGATAAAAAAGATCATCCCGGACAGGTGCCGTCATGCGGACCAGATTAGCCCCTGTCGTTGTTTGAAATTTTTCGAAGTCAATCGCCTTAAAAAAATCGGGATGGATGCCCGGAATGTGGTATCCCTCAACAAAATTATCGGTGTAGATCTTCCAGTTGGCATCGAACACCATTCTTTTCTGTCCGGCCCATTGATAATCCTCAATCGGATCATTTTTGATTTCTTCAGGCAGCCCGCCGAGTTGATTCTCAAGGGTAATTTTCTCAGCAACACAAGCAAAAACCAGATTTCGCCAGATACCGACTGTGATGTGATGCAAAGGCCATTCGTCAAGATTGAGTCTTTCCGTCTCGTCGAACCAGGGCACTCTTTCGAGCGAGCCATCCAGCCGGTAAACCCAGTTATGGTAGGGACAGCGGATAGATCTGCAGTGACCGCTACCCTCCTCGAGCAGTTTGGCGCCACGATGCCGGCATAGGTTTCTAAAACCGCGTAACTCTCCGGCCTGATCCCGCACCACAAACACCTTGGTTCCGGCTATATCAGCAGCAACATAATCACCGCTGCGTTGGAGATGTGCAGCTGATCCGATCAACTGCCAACTTGTGCTAAAGACGTCCAATTGCTCCCGAAGAAAAATCGTCGGATCGGTGTAATACTCTGCTGGGAGATTTTTCACGAGGATTCGATTCCCATGAAATTTGCTCAGGTTCCGCAGAAGGTCGCTTGGACGATCTCTTCGGGTTGCGGTGGCTTCTGAAATTCGACATTGATCTGCTGCTCATCGAAGGGCTTTTGCAGAACTTCATGAAGACGTTCAAAAGGTCCAAAACTACCGTTATCCTCTGCGGCACGTATGACCTCTTCGACCCGGTGATTACGGGGAATATAGGCGGGATTTATCGCTTGCATTTGTGTGCACCGCTCAAGGTCTCCCCGGGGTTCATCGCGAAGTCGCGCCCGCCATTGCACCGCCCACTGATCGAAAGCGGCAGGGTCTTTGAATAGCTCTCGTACGGCGTCGTCTAATGAGTCATCATCGCGCGCAAGTCGCGACAGACGCCGAAATACCAGCGTGAAATCGGCCTGGTTCTCTGCCATGGTGGCGAGCAGTTCTTCCATCAGAGTTGGATCTGATTGTTTATTTATCTCAAGTCCGAGTTTTTCTCTAGCGCCGTCGTTATAAGCCGCCTCAAACTTGGCCGGGAATGTATTAACCCGGTCTTGTGCCAGTTCCAGTGATTGAGCGCTGTCGGTATCAATGAGAGGGATCAACGTCTGGGCAAAACCTGCAAGATTCCAGTGCGCGATCGGCGCCTGATTGGCATAGGCATAGCGCCCGCCGTGATCAATTGAGCTATAAACCGTGCTCGGGTGATAGGTATCCATAAAAGCACACGGGCCGTAGTCGATGGTTTCACCACAAATAGAGGTGTTATCAGTATTCATCACCCCGTGAATAAATCCGATCAGCTTCCATCTAGCCACTAGAGATGCCTGGGCATCAATGACAGCGTCGAGTAGCGCAAGGTAAGGCCGCTGGTCTTCGCGTGCATCAGGGTAATGACGATCAATGACGTGATCCGCCAGCAACCTCAAGCCTTCGATATCTTGGCGCGCCGCAAAATACTGAAAGGTCCCCACCCGGATATGACTCCGGGCAACCCGGGCCAATACCGCCCCGGGTAGAAAACGCTCACGTTGAACCTCCTCGCCAGTAGTGACTGCTGCCAGAGCGCGGGTCGTGGGCACCCCAAGCGCATGCATTGCTTCACTGACAATATATTCGCGCAATACAGGCCCGAGTGCCGCGCGACCATCGCCATTGCGTGAAAACGGTGTGCGCCCGCACCCCTTCAGTTGAATATCCCGTCGGATTCCGCCCTCATCTACCACCTCGCCCAGCAGGATTGCCCGACCATCACCCAACTGCGGCGACCACCCACCAAACTGAAATCCAGCATAGGCCATCGCCAGAGGTTCAGCGTCGCCCGGGATGCGGTTTCCCGCCAGTATCTGCACACCCTCGGTTGATGTCAGTACCGCCGGGT
>Ga0206678_10002268_pt1 | contig 12272 bp, 13 predicted proteins | sample M180m12015metaG_FD_155453 | JGI IMG/M metagenome (GOLD analysis project Ga0206678, IMG submission 155453) | Ammonia-oxidizing marine archaeal communities from Monterey Bay, California, United States - M1 80m 12015 | ecosystem: Environmental > Aquatic > Marine > Intertidal zone | place: USA... | reverse complement strand
GGTTTACACCACAAGAAACAACCGTATCAGACGGCACTGTAAAAACAGGTGCTAAGTCATCAAGCACTGTTATCATTTGGGAATCAATAGATACATTTCCACATGAATCTGTCAAAGTCCAAAACCGCTTATAAACAAAATCTCCAGAACAAGCTCCGGCAACAATCAGAAAGGAAGAATCCACAGATAATAAATCAGCTCCACAATTATCAAAACCATCAATCCATCCATTTGATAAGATTACATTAAGATCATCTACACAATTAATAGTCGTATCGTTTGGAACAATGGCAGTAGGGCCTATTGTATCTGGCTCCATATAAACAGTCTGAAACAAAGTATCCTTATTGCCATAAAAGTCTTCTGCCACAATCATATTAGTAACCTCTATAATAGTAGGTCCACAGTTATAATCTGGAAGATCCTGAAGCGGAAAGTTATTCAAAGAAACGCCTCCAGCTACATCACAATTATCATCAACTAGATATATTGCTAAGCTTGGAAGTTCATCTGGGCATGTCAAATATATTGTATCAACCTCTAACTCTAACTGAGGTGCAATAGTATCTTCAAAACTAATCTCGAATACAAACAAACTGTCATTTCCCTGATCGTCTTCATATCTAAAGTAAACATCAAATTGATCCTCACCTAATATCATTTGATCAAACTCATAACCTGTCAGAATAGCATCCAATGAATCTATTGTAATTGCCGCTCCAGGTATATCTGAAGTCACAACTGGCAGCACTCCGTCTAGATTAAATACAGCACTACAGTCTCCATCAAGAAAAAAACTTGTTTCGCCAGCATAGGAAATGTTGAACTGAGCTTTCAGTTCGTAAGAATTCATACTCAATAGTATGAACAGAAGGCACGAAATGCGATTTCGGATACTCATGTATATAAATATGTCTAAAGGGCTTTCACTCAAGAGTGAAAGCCTAATTTTTCCAAGTTGTTATCAACGTAAAACCAATATGCCGTTTGGAATTTAAAAAGCAAAAAAAATATGGCTTATTAAATGCCTCGAGTTTTACAAATTAGGTTGCAATGGTATCCTAAGTAAAAATCGTATGACGACTTTTGACTAGGAAAATCTGGTGAGATAGAAGGATGTGACTTACAGTATTGATTTATTTCTTTTTAGCATATGGGTCCTTACGACCTACTAGCTTTTTATCTTCAACATTATCATTAAGATAGGTATTGAGCTGATCGATTTCCTGATTAAGCTCTACCTGCCCAAATTTATTAATACGAATTTGAAAACCTGATGCTTTCTTCTCGTTTTCTTTAATATCGTTCTTTTTCATGTTGGGAGTTTTTCTTGGCAAAATTTATTTTAAGCACCTTTAATACCATCAAAGGCAGTATAGGCAGCTGTCATACGTTCATTAACTTCATTTTTCCCTAGAAGTTCCATCATCTCAAATACTCCAGGACCTTTCATAGTCCCTGCCATCCCAATTCTTAAGAAAGGAAGTACATTACCGAAACCTAATCCATGCTCTTCCATAAAAGCTTTGATTGTGTTTTCGATTGAAGCCGCATCAAAATTCTCAAGTGCTACCATGTCAGCCAAAAGCTTCTCGAAGATGCCCTTTTGCTCTGGTTTCCACTTCTTTCGAATTGGTTTCTCTTCATAATTACGAACTTTTTCAAACAAATAATAACCTACTTCAAGAAAATCGGTTAAAAACTGTACTCTTTCTTTCATCAAATCAATGCATTGACCAAGATAAGCATCCGAGCATTCTATACCCTTTGCCTCTGCCAAAGGCTTTACAAGCTCCAACAAGTCTGCATTTGAGCTATTGATTATATATTGTTGATTGAACCATTTTGCCTTATCAAAATCAAATCGAGCACCTCCTTTGCTTACTTTATTCAAATCAAAGGCGCCGACTAATTCCTCTAGTCTAAAGAATTCCTCCTCAGTCCCTGGGTTCCACCCTAAGAAGGCAAGAAAATTCAAAACAGCTTCTGGTAGGAATCCAAAATCTTTGAATCCTTTAAATGAATCTTCCGGATTATCAGAATTCCAGGATAGTGGAAATACAGGAATTCCCAATTTTGCACCATCCCGCTTACTTAATTTCCCATTACCTGTAGGTTTAAGGATAAGTGGAAGATGCGCAAACTGTGGCATGGAGTCTTCCCATCCCAAATACTTATATAACAACACGTGATGCGCCGTGGATGGCAACCATTCCTCGCCTCGAATCACATGAGTAATCTTCATTAGGTAATCATCTACAACATTAGCTAGGTGGTAGGTTGGCATACCATCTGCTTTAAGCATAACCTTATCATCGAGTTCATTAGAACTAAACTGAACATCTGACCTAATAATATCATTGAAAGCCACTCGCTCATCCGTTGGAACCATAAGTCGAATAGTGTAGGGCGTCCCTGCATCAAGCATACTTTTTACCTCATCTTCAGAAATAGTAAGACTATTGCGCATCTGATCCCTAACAGAATGATCATACTTGAAACTGTGGTTCCCTTTAGCCTTCTCCTCATTTCTTCGAGCGTCCAGCTCCTCAGGAGTGTCAAATGCGTAATATGCATGTCCGTTTTCCACCAATTTCAAAGCATACTGCTTGTACATAGATTTACGCTCAGACTGCCTGTAAGGACCATAATCACCCCCAACGCTAGGTCCTTCGTCCGGAGTTATGTCTAACCAAGCTAATGCTTCCATGATGTAATCCTCTGCACCAGGAACGTATCGAGTCTGATCCGTATCCTCAATCCTTAAGATAAAGGTACCACCCAATTTTTTTGCTAACAAATAGTTATACAAAGCAGTACGAACACCTCCTATATGCAATGCTCCTGTTGGGCTGGGAGCAAAACGAACTCTACAATTTTCCATTATCTTATTATTATTCCAAAGCTAAGCAGCGAATTTTCACTAAATTGCGTTATTAAAAGTATAGCACAAAATTAATTGCTTTTTTGGGCTTAAAAAATTTAATTCAATTATACTCCGACTATAAATAAATGTATCTAGTAAAAACACCCAGATTAATTCAGAATTTATTCCCAAATTTTAAGTGGTCAATTCCAGTAACTGAGAAAAAGGTTTACTTGACATTTGATGATGGGCCTATTCCTGAGGTGACTCCATGGGTTCTAGATTTATTAAAAGAATACGATTTCAAAGCTACTTTCTTTTGTGTTGGTGAAAACGCAATGAAATATCCGGAAATTCTGGAACGGATAGTTGCTGAAGGTCATACCGTTGGGAATCACACATTCAACCATATGAATGGGTGGGTGACGGAAAACATAAAATACTTTCACAACATAAGAAGATGTGCTCATTTAATAAATAGTAACTTATTTCGACCTCCATACGGAAGATTAAAGCCTAAGCAAGCACAATTCATTCAAAGACATTATGATATAATCATGTGGTCTTTATTGAGTGGCGATTTCGATCCAGCGCTAAGTAAGGAGATGTGTTTAGAAAATGTTGTTTCCAATATAAATCCTGGTGCCATTATCGTTTTCCATGATAGCCTGAAAGCCCTTGATAAACTTAAATATGTGCTACCAAAAACCTTGGACCACCTAAAGCTTTTAGGATTTAGCTCAGATTGCATTCAACCAAGCCAGAGAAATCAATCAATCATTAAGACGGCATAAAAAAAAGGGATGAAATTCATCCCTTTTTTTTATGCCAATAACTCTTTAACTATTCTACTAAGTACAGCTCCGTCTGCCTGCCCAGCTAGTTCTTTGGAAGAAGCACCCATTACCTTGCCCATGTCGCGCATAGAACTTGCTCCTAAAGCCTCTATCTTTGCTCTGACAAATGCTCTAAGATCATCCTCCGTCATTTGCTTAGGTAAATAATTCATAATCACATCTACCTCTTCCTGCTCAGCATCGGCAAGATCATCTCTAGATTGTTCTCTGAATATTTTGATAGACTCGTTTCGCTGCTTGACAAGCTTTTGCATCATCTTGATTTCGTCAGTGGCAGTTATCTCACTACCCGAACCATCAGTCTTTGCCAACAAAAAAGCTTGTTTTATAGCCCTTAAACCTCTTAATGCTGCTTTATCTTTTGCTTTCATTGCAGCTTTTAAGTCTGTCATTATTTTTTCTTCTAGTCCCATATCAACAATAACGATTAATTATTTTCAAGAATTAATTTAGTCAGATCGGAAAATTCTTCAACGCTTAACATCTCAGGTCTTTTTGAAAAGACCGGATCTGCCAGGATTTCTTTATTCTTCACTGTTCCTTTGAGCGTATTTCTCAGCATTTTACGTCGCTGACTGAAAGATAACTTAACTATCGATCGAAAAGTTTTATAACTAACATCTATTCTCGGGGTTTCACGACGTTTTAGTCTGATAACCGCTGATTCAACCTTGGGTGGTGGATCAAACGATTCCTTATTTACCCTAAACAATAACTCCACATCATACAATGCCTGAGTCAAAACACTTATTACCCCATAGGTTCTTGACCCCTCTTTCGTTGCAACACGTTCTGCCATCTCCAATTGAAACATCCCAACCATCTCGGGAATGATATCCATATGTTCAATAGTCTTGAAAATGATCTGCGAACTAATGTTGTACGGAAAATTACCGATCAGACAGAATGGTTCACCTTTGAACACATTTGCTAGATCTACCTTCATAAAATCTTCAAATATAATGTGGTCCTCTAATTGAGGATAATGTTCAGTAATATAAGATACCATATCCCTATCTGCCTCAACAACCTTCATATCATAGTCCTTTTCTAACAAGAACTTGGTAAGCATACCCATACCTGGTCCAATCTCCAATACTTTACCTGTCTCGGCACTAAGTGTCAAGCTATCTGCAATATCGGATGCAATAGAATCCTGTACTAAAAAATGTTGCCCAAATGATTTCTTTGCCTTCAAACTCATCTTTTTAAATATTAAATCCTCACAAAGGTATAATTACTTGCAATATAAATTAAGTATATTGTTCATGAGGTCAAGGAAAGTTTCTAATGGTTAAATTCAGTTCAAGGAATTTTTTCGATCTTATTATACTTAACAATAATATATTGTTCAATTACAAATTGTGTAAGAATGAAAAAAGTCAAGGTTGGAATAACGATCGGAGATATAAATGGAGTAGGGCTAGAGGTTATTTTAAAAACCCTCTGCAACCCTATGGTCTCGAAAAATATAACACCTGTTATTTACGGTTCTACTAAAGTCGTTTCCTACCATAAGAATATTATCAACGACATAAATATTTCATACCAGTCCGTCAACTCCACGAGCCGCCTCTACGAGGATAAAATCAACATCTTCAATTGTTGGGAGGAAAACGTAAATATAAATTTAGGAACACTAAATGAGGACGGAGGAAAATATGCAATGCTCTCGCTAGAGCAAGCTGTAAAAGATATCAAAGAGGGGAATATCGATGTTATTGTCACCGCACCAATCAATAAAAAGGCAATGCAATTAGCTGGCTTCCAATACCCAGGCCACACTGAATATTTCGCAGATCAATTCAAGGATAGCCAACAATTAATGCTGATGACCTCAGAAGACCTTAAAGTAGGTCTAGTCACAAACCATTTGCCCTTAAACGAAGTTGCTGAAAGCATTACGAAAGAAACTATTCTAAAAAAACTAAAAATCTTAAATAATAGTCTAAAAATGGATTTTGGTCTAGAAAGGCCTACCATCGCAGTACTAGGACTCAATCCGCATGCTGGAGATGAAGGAAGTATAGGGAAAGAAGAAATCGAAATTATAAGACCAGCGATTGTTGAGGCCAAGAAAAACAACATGCTTGTCATGGGACCTTTCCCAGCAGATGGCTTCTTCGGTTCTGGAAAATTCAGCAAGTTTGATGGAATATTAGCAATGTATCATGACCAAGGGCTAGTACCATTCAAAACACTTAGCTTTAATAGTAGCACCAATTTCACTGCAGGACTGCCAATAATAAGAACCTCGCCTGATCACGGAACAGGCTTTGATATCGCAGGTAAGGATATGGCCGATTCAAAATCATTTCGATATGCAATATTTAAAGCTATAGACATTTACCGCTCGAGAACACAATACCAAAAAGACGGTGCTAATCCACTTAAAAAAGCATCAATCAAAGTAGATCGGGAAAACAGAAATGAACTAAAAGATCTACCTCAAAACTAAGCCATTCAAAACAAAAACGCTTCATTTGTTTTTTATAGCATTCAAATCGACTAATTTTCTTATATTTGTCGGTATTTTATTTTGTAACATCCTATTTAAACACCTCTCTTGTAAATGGAAAAAACAAGATACACAGACCAAGAATTGGCTGAGTTCGAAGCTTTGATAGATAGTAAACTAGAAGAAGCATATAAATTATTGAACTTTTATAAAGGCCAGCTGCAAGATAAAAGCCTTAGCGGAGATGCAAAACTAAGAGGTTACGACAATAGTGCCGAGACCTTCGAAACAGAGAATATCAACATGCTCGCAGCAAGGCAATCGAAATACATCAAACATCTTGAGAATGCTAAGCAAAGGATTATCAATAAAGTTTATGGAATATGCAGAGAGTCCGGGAAACTTATTTCCAAAGAACGACTAAAAGCAGTTCCGCACGCTACACTTAGCATTGAAGCTAAAAAATCACACTAACTAATTATTGTAATTAATAACTTTTTACATTATTTGCTTAATTTGGAACTTCTTAAGAATTCCAAATTTACCGGTGTTCCGTTTTCTTTATTTGGATGTTGGTAATTTCAAAACAGATTTGATGAATAGCATTACAAAAAAGTCATTGATCCTGATTTTCATAGTCCTCTTGATAGATCAATTACTTAAGATCTACATAAAAACGAATTACACATACAATCAAATAACGTTTCTTTTTGGATTAGATTGGGCTCGAATCCATTTTGTTGAAAATAAAGGAATGGCCTTCGGATGGGAAATCGATTGGACCTATGGAAAATTGCTCCTAAGCCTATTTAGAATTGTTGCCATAAGCCTGCTTGTTGTTTATATAAAGCAACTAATCAAGGAAGGTTTTGGATTCAGTCTCATATCTTGTTTTGTACTAATACTTGCTGGAGCAATAGGTAATATGATAGACTCCGCAGTCTATGGTCTCATCTTCAATGAATCTCTTTTCTCTGAGCCAGCTCAATGGACGATCAATAATCCAGACATTAAGGGATATGCGGATTTTCTCCACGGAAGAGTCGTGGATATGTTTCATTTTCCAATAATTAACGGAACTGCTCCCGAGTGGATGCCAGTAATTGGCGGAAAGCATGTAGAGTTTTTCAAACCTATTTTTAATGTTGCAGATGCTGCAATATCCATAGGTGTATTTAATCTTCTTCTTTTCAACTTCTCCTACTTCAAGTCAAATGAAGTACCAAAAGGAACAGAGGAGACACAATCTTCAAAAGAAGAGGTCTCCGAGTAATTCCTATTGACTTTTAATTTATTCAGCAAGAAAACGATCAATTGATTCAATTGATTGATTTACTCTGTCATAATTTATCTCGTAATAGATAAATTTTCCATCTCTTTGAGTATCTACTACTCCAGCCTTTCTTAGAATTCTAAGATGCTGTGACGTAATTGATTGCTCTAGATTTAGGGTATTATAAATCTTGTTTACGTTTATTTTTTCATTCTGATCAATAAATTCAAGAATTCGCATTCTCAATTTATGATTGATGGCGCGAAGTATTTCTGCAGCATCCTGTAGTTTATCGTTGTCAATGTTTACTGTTGACTTTCTCATGGGCGTCTCCTTTTTGTATTTCTATGAATAGTACGTATTAAATATCTAATAATGTTGATTTATTATATAAATGGTAATAAATCACAGTTGTAGATATGTTAACTAATTGATAATGGTGGGTTATGTAGAATCGCAAAAAGACTTTCAGGGAACTAAGAACAAATGCCCTAGATATGTAATGGATTAATTCTGATTAGTCGTTAAGATCGTCAACAAAAGATGAAATCTGTGCTAAACGTTCTTTGTCTAATGAATAGTAAATGAACTTGCCGTTACGATCTGTAACCACTACTTGGGCTCTCCTAAGGATTGCCAAGTGCTGTGAAGCAACAGATTGTTCCAGTCTTAGTTTGATGTAAATATCCGTTACGGTCATTTTATCATGCTCTTCCAACAACTGAATAATTTGTTGTCTTCTGTCATGATTGATAGCCCTAAGGACTAAAACCGCTTTTCTAACTTCGGTGTAGTCTATGGGAATTTCTTTCTTCCCTTTTTTCAAGACTACGAAATCGTCTTTCTGTTTTCCCATAATAATTGTGTTTATAGTATTCTCATTAAAAATTTAGCACTGATAATAAATTATTCTTATGCGAATAAATTTGCTATCTTTTTTTAAGCTATAAACAAAATAATAATTTTTTTACCTTAAATGTGGGCTTTAATTAATATTATTTTTTCATATTGTATTGTATTTTGCCATTTTGAGAGGTAAAAAATTTACTAGGTCGGGCACAATGCAAATATTAAGGAAAGAAATATTTGTGTTTACTAGAAATACTTCTTTTTTGATTTTACAATGTTGGGCGGTTTTAGATAAAAAGGTATAGTATACGCGACATTTTCCCAGTCTGAAGACTGGTATTTATCCCAACTTAAGGAAGCCATCATAGGGGCCATAATAGCCACCTCTTTGAAGCTGAATTCCTCCCCTTTTAGGTAGTTTCTAGACTTCTCTGCTGCATCCCCAATTATAAGTATATTTTTTTTTGTCCCAATTGTTATTTTTAGAGCTTCTTCATCTAAAACAAAAGATTGAGCGTCAATAATTTCCGACCCGATTTCATCATATGCAATCATATAAACCTCATCTCTGCGGGCATCTACCACCGGAACGACGCAATCAAGCGAAGAAAATTGATCCATCAACTTTGCTTGACTATTTAAAATTTCAAAAGACGAATGCGCCAGCATCTTTAAATCAGCACCAAAACACAATCCCTTTGCAACGGAATACCCAACACGTAAGGCAGTATAAGACCCAGGACCCGCATTTACTGCAACTGCATCTATATCATCAATCTTCAAGTCATTTGCTTTCAACAGATCATCTATGAGTGTTGTTAGCTCTTTTGCATGTGTGAAAGTACCCTCCGCTGTTAGAGAAGCTATTACTTTGTCCCGCTTACTCAAAGCAACGGAACAGGTTTTTGAGGAGGTTTCGATATTAAGAATGTTCGCCATTATTTTTAGTATTCTACTTTTACAAAGGCCTAACCTTAAATGATAAATCTTATATTTGCCTTGCTTTTTGTCTGAAAGCCACAAATTTAATGGACAAAATCCTAAAAATAAGCTTAATATGCTCGATAAATTAGAGGAAATATATTCACGGTTCCTAAACTTGGAAGAACAAATGTCTGATCCTGAGATCATAGCGGATATGACGAAGTACAAAAAAATCAGCCAGTCTTACAAGGAATTAAAAGAAATCGTAGAAGCATATAAAATCTACAAAGAGACCGTGGAAGGAATTGAAGCAGCGCATGAGATGCTCAAAGAGAATGATCCTGAGATGCAGGAGATGGCTAAAGAGGAACTTTCCACACTAAAGAAAAAAGAGATTGAGCTTAATGAAGAAATAAAATATCTGCTCATTCCAAAGGACCCAGAGGATTCAAAAGATGTGATTATAGAAATAAGATCCGGAACAGGAGGGGACGAAGCAAGTATCTTTGCAGGGGATCTATATAGAATGTATTCCAAGTACTTCGAGAACAGAGGTTTCAAAACAGAAGTTGTAAGTATAAATGAAGGATCTGTTGGTGGCTATTCTAAGATTGTCCTAGAAATAAGCGGCGATAATGTATTCGGTACCCTGAAGTTTGAATCTGGTGCCCATCGTGTACAACGCGTTCCTAAAACTGAATCTCAAGGAAGAGTTCATACATCTGCAGCAACTGTAGTTGTCATGCCTAAGCTTGAAATGGAAGACATCAACATTAATAAAGCCGACCTGAAAGTTGATACCTTCAGATCTAGTGGGGCAGGAGGTCAGCACGTAAACAAGACAGAATCAGGTGTTCGATTTACACACCTTCCTACAGGAATAGTATCTGAGAGTACGGACGGGCGTTCACAAATTAAGAACAGAGAGATAGCGATCCAGCGTTTATATTCCAAAATATATGACGCACAACGCGAAAAACATAATAACGAAGTAGCAAGCAAACGTAGGTCTTTGGTTGGATCAGGTGACCGTTCAGGTAAAATTAGAACTTATAATTATCCGCAAAATAGAGTTACAGATCACAGAATAAACCTAACGCTCTATAGTCTTGACAAAATCATAGAAGGAAACTTGTCCGATGTGATTGAAGCACTTCAGGTTGCAGAAAACACTGAAAAGTTAAAGGCACAAGAAGAAAGTTAGGCTGCCTCTATTCTGTTTCCATTATAAAAAGGGATTTTTCTATATTTAACTAAAAATATATGAAATCCCTTTTTTTATTCGTCCTACTCTCTATTAGTACCCTAACCTTCGGACAATCTCCCGAACAAATGTCTGTTTTCGGGTTTCATGAATTAAAGACCTACGAAAAAAATATCCTTACTGTAGCAATTGATAAAAGAGCGGAAGATTCTCCTTTTGTAAGCTTCGCCATCAAATCACAAGTGAACAGCATTGATCAAATTCAGTATAGGCTCAAAAGCAAAACAGAAATAACAGACTGGTTTACTCTTAAAAATGACAGTCACAATATTAATCCAGAAAAGGATATCAGTAGCCTGATCTTTCTCCCAAATTCTACTAAACATATTGAACTCCGCCTAATGAACTACTATCCAGAACTGGGCGACGAAGTTCACTTATTTTATCCCAACAACTCCATAAGTGGTCTCCCTCTAGTGAGAGGACAAGAAGCAGCAGATTGTCCATGTCCCCAACCTACATTTAAAGGCAGAGACCAATGGTGCCAAAGCTCTAATTGCCCCGTTGACATAACACCTATCATTACTGAGGTTAGTCACCTAATCATCCACCACACGGCAGGCGCAAATACATCCTCCGATTGGTCAGCAGTTGTATATTCAATATGGAATTACCACGTAAACACAAATGGGTGGGACGATATTGGCTATAATTGGCTTATAGATCCTAATGGGGTTGTCTACGAAGGTCGTGCCAACAATATTCAAGGTGCACACTTCTGTGGTAAAAATGGTAATACGATGGGTATTTGTATTTTAGGTACTTACACAGATGTAGCACCAACAACAGCGTCTATGGAATCCCTAAAAAGACTTTTTGCCTGGAAATCCTGCCAAGAAGATATCGACCCAACCGGCCTTTCTTACCATCCACCATCAGATGAGGAAATATTTGTTGTATCTGGACATAGAGACGGATGTGCAACAGCCTGCCCAGGAGATATGCTCTATGAATTAATTCCGAAGCTAAGAGATAGTATAGCCCAAGAGATAAATACATCTTGCAATAATATACTTCCTCCCATCCAATTAACAGCAGCCGAAGTGAATGACGGAACCGTAGAACTTAATTGGACCGATCAATCAAACAATGAATCCAATTTTGTTATTGAGCGAAAAATAGAAGCAAGTTCGTATTTCTATCCCATAGGAACCACGGAGTCAAATACCACAAACTTTATTGATCTAAGTCAGCTTGACGATCAAACTCTTGAATACAGAGTGCTGGCGGCAAACACTCAGGACACCTCTATTTATTCAAATATTGCTCAAGTACAGATTACCTCTGAAACCGTTACTCCAACTTACTTGGATCGAGTTGAAGTATATCCTACCGTATTCGAGCATATAATAAACGTAGAATATCCTGGGAAAGACCCACTATATATGCGTATTTTAGATCAAACAGGAAAGCTAGTCCATACTTCCAATCATGTTAATGAGTCTTTTACAACAATCAATGGCCAAGACTGGCCAGCAGGTATTTACTTTGTACATTTAAAAACAGACTCTTTTGAGAAAAGTATCAAAATTATTAAAGTCAATGAATAAAATCAAAATAGGTTTCTTGATAAGTCTATTTGGACTTATTGCGTTATCCTGCACTGAGGAGCAAGACGCTAAGCTAAAAGATGATGTATTCAATCCTTTAAGCTTTGTGGATAAACTCCAAAAATCGGCATGCCCAGATAAACGAGTTTGTGTATTTGATATACAACAAGATAGTTCTACCGGTATCTGGCAAGGAGAACTATCCAATGCTGTTGCTTATAAAACAAATCT
>Ga0206678_10002261_pt1 | contig 12286 bp, 9 predicted proteins | sample M180m12015metaG_FD_155453 | JGI IMG/M metagenome (GOLD analysis project Ga0206678, IMG submission 155453) | Ammonia-oxidizing marine archaeal communities from Monterey Bay, California, United States - M1 80m 12015 | ecosystem: Environmental > Aquatic > Marine > Intertidal zone | place: USA... | reverse complement strand
ATAGCTATCCTTGCTTTCACCAGAAGAGTCACCATAATCCTCAGAGTCAAAGAGTATAATGTCAATTCCTAGGTCTTGAGCATCGATTGGGTTTTGGCTGATCACTTCAGCCAATTCCATCAATACTCCTACTCCACTTGCACCATCATCTGCTCCGTCTATCGGTTTATTTACGTCTTTTTCATTGATTGGAGAGTCCGCAAAAGGTCTTGTATCCCAATGAGCGCTGAGTAAGATTCGTCGTTTTGCACTTGGATTATATTGAGCAATAATATTGTTACTTTCAAGCTTGTCTCCAGTAAAAGCTGTTGCAATAAATTCTTGTTCTATAACTTCCCAGTTGAATGATTTCAACGTGCCCACAATCCACGAAGCACAGGATTTGTGTGCTTCTGAATTCGGCACTCTCGGTCCAAAAGCTACTTGTTTTTCAACGTATTGGAAAGATGAGGTACCCGCAAATGCTGGAACTTTATATGCTTTTTGAGTGACAGGAGGTTTAACTACTGGCTTTTCTTGTTCTTTTGTACAAGAGCCTAATACCACTATAAGTGATAAGCTTACTAAAAGATAATTTAGAGATTTCATGTTCTCTCAATCGTTTTTGGTTAAAAGTGTACCCATCCTTGGGCTTTGATGTCGTGTATATTCCCGCCTTTAGTATGCAGCTTTATTCCATCTTCTTTAGGCACGATTTCACCCGCAATATATACATCTGGGAGAAACTTTACTTTCTCTATATCGTCAGCATCTATTGTAAAGAGTAGCTCGTAATCTTCACCTCCGCTAAGGGCCGAGGTGATGGGATCTATTCCGAAATCTATCGATTTTTTCTCAGCATCAGGGTGCAACGGCACTCCACTTTCTTCTAAGATCGCTCCAACTCCGGATTGTTTACAAATATGGAACAATTCAGATGCCAAACCATCGGAAATATCTATCATTGAAGTAGGTACAAGTTTAGCCTTATGGAAAAGTTCGATCATATCGAATCGAGCTTCAGGTTTTAATTGACGCCCTATAAGGTAACTTTCATTTTCAAGATCTGGTTGAATACCGCCTGGTGTCGACTGATAGATTTGTTTTTCTCGTTCAAGAATTTGAAGCCCTAAATAGGATGCTCCAAGATTACCAGTAATACAGATAAGATCACCTTTTTTAGCAGTATTTCTGTAAACTACTTTGTCTTTGTCTACTCTACCAATAGCGGTAACACTTATAAATAGTCCCTTAGGGGAAGATGTTGTATCACCACCTATAAGATCTACTTTATAATTGTTGCAAGCAGTACGAATACCGCGGTATAATTCCTCAATAGCCTCTACAGAAAATCTATTGGAAAAGGCAATGGATACTGTTACCTGCTCGGGGAATCCATTCATTGCATAGATGTCGGATAGGTTGACAGCAATTGCTTTATAGCCCAGGTGCTTTAAAGGGGTATAAGCAAGGTCGAAGTGAATGCCTTCGACAAGGCAGTCCGTCGAAATGAGTCTGTAGTCTGTTCCATTATCAAGCACTGCAGCATCGTCTCCGACTAATTTTACTGTGTTTTCATGGTAACTACCGAAGTCTTTCGTTAGGTGTTCGATCAAGCCGAATTCGCCTAGCTCGTTCACATTTGTTCGTTTGTTTTTTTCTTCTTCTGCCATTTTTTGATCCTTACTTGATGAATGTATCAGCTATTTTCCAAAGATTATTGATAGGCACAGGTGCTTTGATCGTCAATAGCTCCCCACTTACAGGATGTTCTACCTCAACTTCAATTGCATGAAGAAAGATAGATCTGTCCCTTTCCCCTCTTTTAAAACCGTATTTTACATCTCCCTTGATCGCAAGATCAACATGTGCCAATTGGGCTCTGATCTGATGCGTTCTTCCGGTCAGAGGTTTTAATTTTAAGACTTGGTATTTATCTGTTTCTCCGATCTTTTCAATGTGAAGTTCAGCTTTCTGTGCATTTGGTGCCTCTTCATCAAAGACTCTAGTCTTATTTACCTTTTTATCGTGTCTTAACCAATGTACCAAGATGTCGCTTTCGGGCATTGGGTTTTTGTTGACTAAGGCGATGTAAGTTTTTTTGACTTTACGATCTTTAAACTGTTCACTAATAAACCGAAGTGCATTTTTATTTTTTGCAAAGATAACCACGCCACTAGTCGGACGATCAAGTCTGTGTGGTGCGTGTACATTGAATTTGCAATAAATGGATGCAAGATCTTGAAGACTTTTGTCTTCTGTTTTATCACTCTGTACACTCAAGCCAGCAGGCTTGTTCAGGATTAATAATTGATTGTCCTTGTGGAGTATTAAGTCACTTATCTTTAGCATGCTTATTCTATTTCTTCATAATCAATATCCTCTGCAGGCAAGGTATCTGAAAGTTTTTGTTTCTTTTCAGGTTTTCCCCTTTTAGGCTTTTTGTCTGGCTCTGCAGGTCTTCTTGCAGGTTTTATGAAGAATTGATAAATCACCATGAATACAAGTATCCAAAATAATATCTTCATATTTTTTTATACAAAGTTAGTATTTCACTTTGATAAATAGCAATCAAAGTAAGTACACGAGTTTTAATTTATTACATTTGTGTACAAGGTCAGTGCTTTTTACGTTCTGAACTTGCTGTTTTTTTAATAAAAACCATTACTGCATAATGAATTTTAAGAAGGTCTCAAACCTAACAGGTTGGTTAGTATTTGCCATTTCATTTATAGTTTATTTTTTTTCCGTTGAACGTACAGGTAGTCTTTGGGATTGTGGGGAGTTTATAACTGGAGCGTATAAGCTCGAAGTTGTTCACCCTCCTGGTGCACCTCTATTTTTACTTATTGGGCGTATTTTTACATTATTTGCTGAAGTCTTATCAAATGATCCGGCTGATATCGCATTTGCGGTGAATATGATGTCTGGTGTCTGTGGAGCATTTACAGCTGCATTTGTGGCTTGGGCTACAATTATGTTGTCGAAGTTAGCTACAGTGGGAAGAGAAGATATAGTAGATCAAGGGCAAGTGTTTTCACTAGCAGGCGCTGGTTTGGTCGCTGGTCTTGCAACAGCATTTAGTACATCGATATGGTTTTCAGCGGTAGAAGGTGAGGTATATGCCATGTCTACTTTTTTTACAGCTATGACATTTTGGGCTTTAATTAAGTGGTATTTCCTTCCTGAAGAGGATAGCTATACAAACAGATGGCTTATATTCTCTATATTTTCTGCTGGACTTTCGATAGGTGTTCACCTTTTAAGTTTACTGACATTTCCTGCACTCGCAGTCTTTGTATATCTAAAAGGAAGAGAAAAGGTTACTATAAAAGGAATTCTTATCGCAGCAGGTCTTGGAACCCTGACGATAGGAGTTATTCAAAAACTTATCATTGTAGGAATACCTTCATTATGGTTGAAGTTCGAACTTTTCACAGTTAACTCCTTAGGATTGGGTGTCCATTCTGGGATAGTACCTGTTCTATTAATAATTGCAGGTCTTGCATACTTTGGGATTAAGAAAGCACATGAAAAAGGAAATCGCATTCTTGAGGCTATTGTTGTAAGTGCAATGCTTGTGGTAGTAGCTTATTCAACGGTAGGTATTGTTGTAGTAAGAGCGAATGCGAATACTCCTATCAATATGAATGCGCCATCTGATGTGACTCGATTATTGCCTTATCTAAACAGAGAGCAGTATGGAGAAAGACCTCTACTTTATGGACCATCGTATAAAGCTAGTCCTGTAGAGCTCAACAAAGAAGATCGTTATGGATTGGTAAATGGTCAGTATGAGATTGTTGATCAGAAAACCAATTACGTTTATGATTCTAAGGATAAAGGTCTCTTCCCTAGGATGAGTGATACGCAAGCGAGTAGGAAGTCACTTTATAAGCAGTGGAGAGGATATAGTAGTAATGAAGTTGACGGTAAGCCAAGTCTTGCTGAAAATATAGGATTTTTTGTTCGATATCAGATTGGTTGGATGTATTGGAGATATTTCATGTGGAATTTCTCTGGAAGACAGTCTGGAGATCAAGGGTATTACGACTGGGATGAAAGTGATGGTAATTGGTATACTGGTATTGGCTTTATTGATGAGATGCGTTTACATCCTGAGGACGAGATGTCTGATCGCATGAAGAACGACCCCTACAGAAACAGCTATTTTATGCTGCCATTCATTTTTGGGCTTGTGGGCTTATTCTTTCACTTCAAAAATAGATCGAATGAAGCCTTAGGACTTTTAGGGCTTTTCCTTATAACTGGAATTGGAATTATAATTTATTCCAATCAGCCACCTTCAGAACCAAGAGAACGGGATTATGTCCTTGTAGGATCATTCTTTACCTTCTGTATCTGGATAGGAATGGCTGTTCCAGCGATTGTTGACTTAATTCGTAAGCGACTGAATATTGCAAGTATGGGTGCCACTGCTATTGCAGTCGTAGTTGTACTTTCTGCTCCTTTAATTATGGGATTCGAAAACTTTGATGACCATTCAAGAATGGATCAGACTGGAGCTCGTGATTATGCAGTGAACTTCCTTGAGTCTTGTGAGCCAAATGCTATCATTTTTACATATGGTGATAATGATACGTATCCACTATGGTATGCACAGGAAGTAGAAAATATCCGAACAGATGTGCGAGTAGTTAATCTAAGTCTTATTGCAGTGGATTGGTATATCTCGCAGCTTCGAAGAAAGGTTAATGATTCAGAAGCGATTAAGTTTACGATACCTCAAGAAAAATATAGAGGGCAGTTGAGAAATGCAACTCCATACTATAATGCGAGTAATCAAGATTCTCCAAGATCCTTAAATGATGTTCTTAAGAATCAAATTGGACAAGATCTTTTCAAAAATAATAGGCAATCAAACTATGCTACGTTCTTCAATACGAGGAAAATGTATATTGATGTGGATATGAATAAGGCGGCAGCTAGCGGTTTGATCTTAGCTTCTGACTCTACGCTTACTGCAAGAATTCCGATTCAACTGCCAGAAAATAAATCATATCTTATAAAAGATGAACTAGCCCTCTTGGATGTCATTACATCAAACATCAATGAAAGGCCAATTTACTTTTCAGTTACCTGTAGACCAGAGAAGATGTTTGGTCTGAACCCATTTACACGTATGGAGGGTCTGGGCTTGAGGATTGTTCCGGTATTTAATGGTAACGAAGAAACCAGATTGTATGGAGAGATGTATGGTGCTGGAAAAGTATATACAGATAAGGTTTACGATAATGTAATGAATAAATTCCGATGGGGTAATTTTGACAAAGTAGAAACTCATGTCAATACATCTTATGGACCAAGTATTCAGTCTTTACATTTTGTAATGTTGAGAACCATAACTAATTTGGTAGCGGAAGGTAAAAAGGAAAAGGCAATAAATATGTGCCATAAATACTTTGAAGTTTTCCCTCAGATGAATTTTGAGTATAATTATTATCAGGTTGCTGTTGCAGACCAGATGGTACGATTAGGTGAATACGCTGCTGCTAAACCATACTTACAAGCTGTCGTGGATGAAACCATTGATAATCTTGATTTCTTCAGAGCTTCAGGAATTCTGGAGGCTGCAGAGATAAATAGTCAGGCAGACTATATGATTCGTAGGGGCGAATTGACAGAAGCCGGGTTTACCCGAATGGAAGATTATGGATTCTCTAGAGATGCTCTATTGGCTCAGAAGACACTTAACGATGTCATTACATCTGTTAAGAGTTCTGGTCAGGATGACGAATATGCAAGTGAACTTGAAGGGATATTAAGTAATAATACTCAGCTAAATCAATAATGCAAGATATTGCAGTATAACTAAAAAGGCATTTCCCTACTTTTAAAGCTAGGAAAATGCCTTTTTTATTTTGACACTAAGATCAAATATTATGAAAAAAATTGCTTTTGCCTGCGATCATGCAGCATTTGAGGTAAGAAAATCAATTCTGAATCTATTGAGTAGTCATGGGTACGATGTTTTAGATTTCGGAACAGAAGGTTCTGAATCAGTAGACTATCCAGATCATGTACATCCCTTTGCAAAGGCTATTCTCGAAGGAGAGGCCAATATGGGTGTTCTGGTTTGTGGCTCTGGAAATGGAGTTGCTATGACTGCTAATAAGTATCAGGATATTCGTGCTGCTCTTTGTTGGAATAAGGAAGTAGCAGAATTGGCTAGATTGCATAATAACGCCAATGTAATTGCATTACCTGCACGTTTTGTAAGTGAAAAAGATCTTCTTGGAATGATTGAAGTTTTTATCGCTACAGACTTTGAAGGTGGTCGTCATGGACGAAGAGTTGATAAGATTGCTTGTTCTTAATTTTAACTTAATTATGTGTTATGAATTTATGTAAATCTGTAATGTTAGTGGGATTTTCGCTTTTTTCTTGGAGTAATCTTCACGCTCAGGTGGAACTTGAATCAGATGCATCGCTTTCTGAAAAATATGGAAGTCTTATAAGCAGCAAAGAGCTAAATGCTCACTTGTCAATAATTGCAAGTGATGGCTTCGAAGGTAGAGAAACAGGAACTGAAGGTCAACGAAAAGCAGCAGCTTATTTAGTTGAAAAGATTAAAGCATATGGGCTTGATCCACTTCCAGGTGAGGTGGGTTATGAACAGGAGATTGCTTTTACTAAAGAGCGCTGGAGCTCCATAAATGCAAACGGTATGAATAAAACCTTTAAGCATTTGTGGGATTTTTGTTCTTTCCCAGCGACGAATACAAGTATTGAGGCTTCTTTTGATGAGATAGTATTCTTGGGTTATGGAATTCAGGATGAAAAATACGATGACTATGCTGATGTAGATGTGAAAGGAAAGTTGCTAATGGTATATGATAGCGAACCGACTAATTCCAATGGACTTAGCTATATAACAGGTTCAACAGACTTATCTGATTGGTCAACAGATTTTAGGAAAAAATTTAGAGTAGCTAAGGAGAATGGAGCAGCGGCAATTCTTATTATAGACAGAGATATCAAGAATAGGATTTCAACAAATAGAAATCGTATGCTTAATGGAAGATTTAGCTTTGGGAAAGGAGAAGATGCAGCTACCAATTATGCAGCAAATCTTTTTATTTCTTCAACTATGGCAAAAGATCTTCTCGGTAAAAAAGGAAAGAAGGTAATCAAGGCTAGAAAGAAGATTAGTAAATCGGGTAAACCTGTTTCACTAAATATTCGAACGGACTTAAATTTAAATTTTGAAAAGGAAATACGCACTTTGATTGGTTCCAATGTAGGCGGTATGATAGAAGGTTCTGACCCTGTATTGAAAGATGAGTATGTATTTGTTACGGCACATTATGACCACCTCGGAAAACGAGCAGAGTCCATTTATAATGGAGCAGATGACAATGGATCAGGTACATCAACCATTCTTGAAGTTGCACAATCATTTGCTATTGCAAAGGCAGCTGGAAATGGGCCAAAGCGTTCCGTTGTCTTTATTTGGGTTTCTGGTGAAGAGAAAGGACTTTTAGGTTCTGCATATTATGTAAATGACCCTATTATTTCATTAGACCAAACCATTGTGGATATAAATGTTGATATGGTCGGTCGAGTAGATGAAAAGTACGAGAACAATCCCGAGTATATTTATGTGATTGGCGCGGATAAGTTAAGTCAAGATTTGCATGATATCAATGAGGCGGTTAACTCAAATTTCAACAAGCTAACCTTGGATTATACATATAACGATGAGAATGATCCCAACAGGTATTATTATAGATCAGACCATTATAACTTTGCTAAAAACAATATTCCTGTAGTGTTTTTCTTCAATGGAACACATGAAGATTATCACATGACTACAGATACTGTTGAGAAGATAAATTTTGAAAAAATGGAAAAGATCGGACAACATGTTTTCCATTTGGCTTGGGAAATTGCCAATCGGGCAGAGAAACCTCAGTTGAAGTAAATAAAAAAGATGGTCTATCAGGCCATCTTTTTTATTTAATAATATTCTTTGCTGCTTTCATTGGGATTCCAATGCATTTCTTTTCCATATAGTTCATGGCTTTTAGAAAGATAGCCTTTGTTCCATCGTCCATATCTGCAATTTCTTTTTGGAAGACCTCTTTAATGGCATGTTCTTTGATCTTTTTGATTTCAACAGGAACATCACCCATAGCACGTTCTATCATTCTTTGTTGAAAGATCTTTTTAAATTCCTCCATTCGTTCAACAATAATATGCATTGCTGAGCTTATTTCATTCTGTCTAAAACTCATATTGTTTTTGGCCATCTCCTGCAGTTCCTCCACAGATATTAGATCGACATGCTCAAAGTCAGAGACTAGTTTTTCAACATTAAAAGGAATAGATAGATCAATAATACATTTAGACCCTGTCTTAAAGTTTTCCTTTCTAAAGTGCTCTCTTTTGATAATTGGATCGACAGAGCCTGTGCAGACAAACATTGCGTCAAAAGGTTTATCAAAAGATTCTAATTCGGTAAGAGAATGGCCACTGCCATTCGAAAACCTATTGGCTATTTCTTCAGCCTTCTCAGGGTTCCTGTTAAAGACTAGGATATTATGATACTTTAGTTTAGTAAGGAATTTACTTACCAACTCGATTGTTTGACCAGCACCAACTAATACAATATTTGAGTCAGTGTTGATATTATATTTATTGAATTGTTCTACAGCCAAAGAGACTACAGATACCTTCTTTTCTCCTATTTTAGTTTGAGCATAAATTGCCTTAGAGGATTCAACACAAAATCGCATTGCTAATCGAATGTTATCTCCGCTGAGTCCATTTTCTTTTGATTCAGTGTAAGACTCTCTCAGTTGACGGAATATTTCACGCTCCCCAACCACCATTGAATCTAGGGAGGCTGCTACTCTAAATAAGTGCTTTATAGATTCTTGTCCTTTATAGGCTTTTACACGAACAAGAAGATCTTTATCAATATTAGGATTAAATGATTTGAAGAAAGCTTCTTTGCTAAGTGACTTAAGCGGATCCATGTAAATTAGAAACAGAACGCGATTACAAGTACTTAGATATAGGAGTTCATCTATTCCACAATCTTTCTTAAGATTGTTTAAGGTAGATTCCTGGACAGATTTATCTAGGACAAAGTGGGCAAGATTGCCTGCCTTCACTTCATTATGAGTAATTGTAAATGCCCTGAAACCTGATAACATTTAAAAAGCTTTATAAAAGGAAATGTATAAAATACTTATACTTCGACACAAAAATAGCTAACGACATTTGTTATTTTGTCATACAACTGTAACACACAAGAATAAATATCAAGTATGAAAGAAATTAACAGAATTTTGATTTTTTTGCCTTTTCGCCGGCCACAAATATAAAGGATTAAATCAAAACCAAAAAAATCAGAGCAGAATAGATTTTTCAATTGAATTAACAGGAGATGTTGGGAATCTAATAATCAATGGTATTTGTAATACTGAAGGGATAGTATAGAATATTGTTTATCAATATTCTATATGCAGATCTGCTTTTAAATCAAGTAAAGTATTTACGATTTCAGGATTGATAGTATACCCGAATACCAAGAGATTTTAGTTTTCCTTGAGTTTAAAACCTACACCATGAATGTTTTCAATGCTTAGCGTGCTATCTTCTTTTATGATTTTCCTAAGTCTAGAAATAAATACATCTAAACTTCTTCCCATGAAATAGTCATCCTCTCCCCAGATTTGCTCTAAAATATCCTGTCTTTTAAGGATGTTGTTCTTGTTGTCAATGAAAAGTTTGAAGAGATTTGATTCTTTTTGGGTTAATTTTTTGACTGAATTGTTCGGCAGCGTTATAGACATATTCCTATGGTCAAACTTAAGATTTCCAATTTCAAGAAATTGCAGGTCACCTTGTGTATGAATCTTCTTCCGTCTAAGGAAAATATCTACTTTCAATATTAGCTCTTCTATGCTGAAAGGTTTGGTGATATAGTCATCCGCCCCCAGCTTTAAGCCTTGTATTCTATCTTCTTTAAGTGATTTAGCGCTTAAAAACAGAATTGGTATTTGTTGATTTAGTGATCTAATTTTTTCAGCAAGCTTAAATCCATCCATCTTAGGAAGCATTACATCAAATATGCAAAGATCAAAGTCCTCCTTTTTAAAACACTCAAAGCCATCTGCACCATCTTTACAATGTGTGATATTAAAACCATTCATTTCAAGATTTTCCTTTGTGACAAATCCTAGGGTTTCATCATCCTCTACAAACAGAATCTTTCCTTTATTTATAGACATAATACCTACTTCATTTTTATTGTAAAATCAGTTCCTTGATTCAATTCAGACTTTAATCTTATAGTCCAATTATGTTGTTTACAAACACTTTTGATATAAAATAAGCCTAGCCCAAATCCTTTTACATCGTGTACATTCCCTGTAGGAATTCTAAAGAATTTATCAAATATATTGGCCTGATGTTCTTTAGGTATACCTGGGCCTTTGTCAATGACAGAGAGTGTCGTGAATTGACCTTCATTTTTGAGTTCTACCGTTATATCTGGTTGGTTTAAATAATATTTTTTTGCATTGTCAATAAGCCCATTTATTGTGTTTTTTAGATGCACAGGATCTGCATTTATGCTTAAATCGTCTTCAGGTAATTCAATGTCAATGCTACCATTGAGTTGGTGGATTTCTTCTTTAACATTGTTCACTATTTCTGTTAGGAAAGGTTTTAGGTCAACGTTTTCTTTGTTCAACTGCATCCCTTTTTGGCCAACTTTTGCAATCTCTAGCACACGCTCTACTTGATCATTTAATCGGTTGATCTGACTCTTTAAAATATGTGCATATTGATTTAGTCTTGTGTCTCCCCTTACGATTGTGGAGTCAAGGAAAACTTGGGCAGCTATCCCTGAAGTTGAAATAGGTGTCTTGAACTCGTGCGTCATATTGTTGATAAAGTCCTTTTGTAGTTCTGAAAGTTTTTTTTGCTTTAAAATCACCCGCATAGAAAACAGAAAGAAGAAAATAGTTACGAGCAGTATTCCGCTGAGTATTATAGAGGCAGACATAGATGTCAGGATTTCAAAAGACCGATTGGGGAAGCGGACTCCAAAGTAATAGGTGTATTCATCATAAATCAAAAGTGGATCATCTTCACGGATAGGCAATTCACTGTTTGGGTTTAATGTGAGTATATCGTGATAGATCATCTGGTTGGTGGCACAGTCGTAGATTCCATACTCGAACTCTTCATTGAGACCGACTTCTGTAAACTCTCGCAACAGGAAGTGCTTTAGATTATTTGCATTAATTACATCATTGACATTTACTACAAAATAATTAGAAGAGGGTTGCTTGATGATGTCATAGTCGGGTAAGGGACTGCCTATCTTTTCAAATTCTCGAGCAACTTTATTTAGAGCATAATAAGATTTCTCAGTAAATTCTTGATAGTTTGTATTGTAGCTTTTGATCAACCAGAATGCTTGAAGACCCATTATGGTCATAATAGTTAATACTCCAAACCCAATTATTCTAAATATTACTTTGTTATTCATAGGCTATTGCCAGTATTCATTTTACAAACGTTAGATCACTTCTGTTATTTGAGCTTTAATTTTATTAAAAAAAATTAAAAAATGCTATTTACTAGATCAAATACATATATTTCTAATTATTTATCAAATTAAAAAATCATACCTTTAATAGAGATACTAAGATCTAAACATGAGAAGGCAATTTCTACTAGTTCTCTTTACCGTTTTTTGGGTTTCTACCAACTTTCTAGTCGCACAGGGAGAGACTAATCCCTTCGAGTTGGTGTTTCGTTTGGACTCTATTGAGGTTAATGAGCCTTCACAGAAGCCCTTACAATTTACAACCGATAATCCGTTTGATATTGTTCGGGTAACAGTTTTAGATCCTGAGGTCCGCCAAAAGGCATTAATAGAACAGGAAAAAGCCTTACAAATAGAAGAAGCAGATAGTGAAGATCGCATACAGTTCATATTGTTGATGGCTTCTCTTGCTTTTTTGGTTTTTTTATTTGTCCTATTCCGCACTTTTGTACAGAAGTCGTTTCGAGCCTTTTATAGCGATAATCTTTTGCGTCAATTCAAAAGAGATATGCGAATTGGAATAGATTTACCTTATATATTGCTCTTCTTCAATTATCTACTAAACCTAGCTATATTTATTTTCTTTTCCTATGAAGAGTCTAGATTCCCTGGTTATGGCCAATATGTTCAATTTTTGATTCTGATTGGATTTTTGTTTGTGATACACTTTGGGAAACAACTTTTATTAAATTTAACTGCAATATTACTCCCTATTCA
>Ga0206678_10002257_pt1 | contig 12306 bp, 1 predicted proteins | sample M180m12015metaG_FD_155453 | JGI IMG/M metagenome (GOLD analysis project Ga0206678, IMG submission 155453) | Ammonia-oxidizing marine archaeal communities from Monterey Bay, California, United States - M1 80m 12015 | ecosystem: Environmental > Aquatic > Marine > Intertidal zone | place: USA... | reverse complement strand
GAGCCTGTACCACCTGTACTCCAAACGTATGTGTAAGGATCTAATCCCCCCGTTGGACTTGCTGTCAAAGTAACATCTCCAGTTCCACAAATATCCTCATCGGGAATGTCCGAAACCAAAGGCGCAACCTCATCTATTATAAATTCTACTGTCGCTTCAGAACAATTACAAGGATTTTCAAGATCCAAAATAATAGTTTCCTGCCCCTCTGTAACTCCATCATCTACAACAGTAATTGGCAGTTGAACACAATCAATACCTGCTGGAATTGTCACAGATGTAGGTAGTGGAGTATAATCAGCTCCTGGAGTTGCTGTACTTGTATTAGAAATAGTATACTCAACCAATGCATCCATAGAATTATCCGAACCTGGTTCCCTACAGAATTCAAAGTAAAAACCATCACAGGATTCATAACCAATATTCGTATTTGTACTTGGATTGACAGCCTCTCCACCTACAGGAACACCCGCAGAAAAACTATTAGCTTCAAGGAATACAGCTGAATCCCATGCAGAATCTACAGCATCACCTATTGCTAATTTTATGTGATAGGTTTGACAAGGTTGTACAATCGCAAATGCTTCAAGGACAACAGTAAATGCATCATACTCAACTTCATTTATAGCAGGTGCTGAACCTAAAGGATGGGCCCCACCACAATTACCACCTGTATTTACAACACCTGGTATTGTATTAGACACATAAAATGCTTGATTAACTGTGTGATTAACATTATTTATAGATACAAACTGTCCATTTGGTAAAGTAGCTATATTTATTGCACCTCCGGTAAAAGGTCCATTTATGCCAGGTCCACTTAGAAAAAAGCCAAAAACATCATTAAAGTTTGAATTCGTATAATCACAATACTCCTCCGATGCAAAAACATAGTTAAATCTCAATGTATCAGTAGTAGGCTCAAAATCGAACTCTAATACTGCTGCATCATTAATTCCTGTACCTGCAAGAGCGACTAAATCTGGATCGCTACCTCCATTTGAAGGTGAACTATCCCCCGTTTGAGTATTTGGACCAACAGCAGTTGCAATATTTCCAGTGGCTAGAATGATTCCCTCATCCAAACCAATATTTGTATCTCCACTCCCGAAAGTTCCTCTTGAACCTGAATCTGAACTAAAAGTAACTCCAGATACATCAAAACATCCGCCTCCTATAAATACATCTTCTACTAAAGATTGAGGAGAAGGACTGGAGTCAACCGTTAAAACAGCCATTTTACTTTCAGCTTGCGCCGTTTCAGCCTCAAGCGGACTAATACTAAAGTAAAACTCAGTCAAATCATATGAGTCAAAAACAAACTCTAAAATATTTTCTTTTTTAGCTTTGAATGTAGAGCTAGAAACTCCTATGAAATTTAAATTTTTATTGATTTTTTTGATAAATACCTTATCCTCATCCAATAAGAATGGTGTAACAGTTATTTCATAGATTTCTCCTTCTTTCAAACCTTCTATCAACAATTGGCTATGGTCAGAACTATTCGCCAAAAAACGCTGTAACTTATTCTCGACCTTGATCAAATACGGAGCCTGATCAATTTGGAAGGATTGAGTAAAAAAAGAAAGAATTAAAAGACCAATAAATAAGGACGTGCGTCCTGAGTAATATATTAAAGACTTAACCATGGCATTGGCAAATTAAGTTGTCCAAAATTTGATTTTATTTGGAGATCAGGTCAGAAGGGGATAGATAAATATAGTATATTTATTTGACACTCAATTAAATACCTTATCAAAACAAAAAAACAGCAGATAAGATTAATAGAATATGGTTAAATAATAAGAGGGATTGATGAAAATATCAATCCCTCTTATGGGTTACTTTGAGATGGTTAAGTCTCCTTTAAACTTTTCTATCCGACCATCTTTCATTATTATTTCAGCAAAATAAATGAATACGCCAGGATCACATATTTGCCCATTAAACACCCCATCCCATCCATAGCTAGGATCATTCGGTTGAAAGTATTCAAAGCATAACATTTTCTCTCCCCATCGATCATAAATTTCAAAATTCTTCACAAGCTCCACTGTTTCAGGATCAGCCGTTATCATAAATATATCATTTGACCCCTCTCCGTCAGGCGTAAATATATTAGGTATATATACCTTAGGAGTTTGGTCTACAAAAATTGTCACCATAGAGCGCTCGACACAGCCATTAACTGTTGTCACTTCTACTTCATAACTTGTGCTGACAGCACCTTCAAAGACTGGATCCAAACAATTCACACAGTCTAGACCTTCCGCTGGAGACCAAACGATTGAACTGATCTCATCAAAACTATAATTTACTGTTGCATTTAATTGATAGGTTTCACCTTGTTCAATGAAGACATCAACTTCTGTCTCTAAAGTCAGTTGTACTGGATTACCAATTTCTACTTGGCTCGTCTTTGACCAACAGCCATTAAAATCTTGTACGACCACTGAATATTCTCCAGGGCTCAAATATTGAAATTCTGATTCTGGTCCAAAGGAATCACCTCCATTAATCGAGTATACAAATGGACCAGTAGCAGGATCAATTTCTAAAACATTGATTGAACCATAACCCCCAAAACATAGAGGTTGCTCCTCAAATACATCAATTTCAAATGGCAGTTCCTCTTGAATCCTTACTTCATCAAATGAAATGCAACCATTTGAAGGATCAATAACAGATATTGTATAAACACCAGGCTGAGCTACCGAAGGAGCTAAACTATTTAAACCTTCTAGGATAGAACCATCTATTGTAGTCCATTCAGATATGTATTGTCCACTCGCGCTTTGAACAAAAGCATTCAATGAAACCTCATCTTCAAAACATGGAAAAACAAAATCAATACCTGCATCAACAATCGGATGTTGCACATCCTCTTGAACATCAACAATAGTTGAAGTAGTACAAAGATTGGCAGTATTTACCACAATCAATTCATAAGTCCCTGCTGCTCCAACAGTAACTTCAAGGATATCATTATCACTAAGAATCAAACCTGTAGTTGTACTCCAAACTGAATTGTAATTACCTGCAGGAACACCATTTAACTCTACATTTATCAAGACCTCTTCCCTATCACAATTCAAAACCTCGGGAGTACCTACATAAATCTCGGGAGTATCTATATTTTCTAATACAGTAAAACTAGTTGAGTTAACACAGCCATTAGTTTGATCCTGGACCTCTATATTGTAAATACCTGGTTCGGTAACAGTTAGAGAAGTAGCCGAACTTTGTTGTATCAAGTTTCCTTCGAAGTACCAGCTATTATTTAGAAGTGTATTATTAGACGTAATTTCCATTTCTAAGTCCACAGCTCCAACAATACACGTTAACACTTCAGGTATTTCGGCTTCAACCTGAGGAACCATAATATTCTGATCAATAGAAAAATCAATCACATCAGAACAACCATTAAGTTGATCAACTAAAATAAGTGCATAATTACCTGCTTCACTTAATGTAATTGATGACACAGACTCAGCTAATAAAACAGACGCCTCAGCATCCCACCATTCATAGGCGAGCATATTTCCAGTCGAGTTGTCTGCATTTAAAGTAATCTCAGTCAGTTCACAGGTAAGTATATCTTGTCCCTCAAGATTCCCTTGAGGTTGTTCTAAATCGATTTCTATATCTACCAAATATTCAGAAGCACATCCATTTTCCAAATCTGTAGCTAGAAGCATATACTCCCCAGGTACTGTTACAAGTGGGTCTATACCATTGTAATTCATAGCCTGCCCATTTGGATCTATCCATTCAAGATTATATTGAGCCAATGGATTGTCGAAAGATCCAAGAATTTGTACTTCTTCAGCAATACAATTAATAGGATTCTGGTTATGAAAAGTCAAAGCTGGTAGCTCTGTATTTGATTCAAGACTAACTTCTGTTTCTGAAGAACAGCCATTCACTAAATTTATCAGTTCTAAAACATATACTCCTGACTCCGAAACCTCCAGTTCACTTAAATCATTGGGGCCATTTATAGTGCCATCAACTGAACTCCATAAATAAGCAAAATCTAATCCAAGGCCACTCCCTGCAACACTCAATGTTGTTACTGGTTCTGAACAAGTCAACATAGAAGGCTCATTTACTTCAGCTAAGGGAAAGGCTAAATCTTGTTCGATTAAAATCGTCTTAGTACTAACACAACCATTCACATCATTAGCCAATACCATAGTATAAAAACCAGGCTCGTCTACGTTAATAAACGAATCATTTTCACCTTCAATAAGCCCTTGTGGCCCAAACCATTTATATTCAGGCTGGTCAACATTTGAACTATTACCTTCAACTAATATTGAACTATTCATACAATTCAATAGACCATCAGCTTCCAAAGATAAAATAGGTGCTAAGGTATCGATTTCAACAAGCACTGTACTTTCAGAAAGACATCCGTTCGTGTCATCTGTTACAACAAAGGTAAATAAGCCAGTCTCTGCTACATCTAAAGTTGAGGAATTTTCATCTGGAATTACTGCTGAATCAGCATCTTTCCAACTGTAAGACATTGTGTTATTTGAGCTACTTGATGTTCCATTTAACTCAACGGAATGAGTCAAGCAATCTAATTCGCCAGATGCATAAACCGCACTTTCAGGCACTTCATAATCTGATTCTACTACTATCTCAACTGAATTTAAACAGCCATTTGAATTATCTAATACTTCTAGAATGTATGTGCCAACAGCAGATACATTAACATTCAGTTGTTCTGAATCGCCTACAATTAGTCCGTCCAAAGTAGTCCAATTACTCGTATAATCCAGTGTCCAATTTTCTACATTTACATCCAAAGAAACTTGGTCAACAAGGCAGTTTAAATCTGATGGATCAAATGAACTAATAATTGGTTCAGTAATATCTTCTCCCACAAAAGCTGGAACCTCTGTCAAACATCCATTTTCTAGATCTTGAACTTCAATAAAATAGGTACCTACAGATTCGACAAGTAATGATTCCGAGTCTACAGGAGAGACAATCTGACCATCTGTAGTTGTCCAATTAATCGCATAATTTCCACTATTAGTAAAAATCTCGCTTTGAATAGTTGCCTCTGAATCTGCACAAGTCAAAAGGTTCGATATAAGTACATTTGCTGTAGGTTCTACTAAATCCTGTTCAATCTCTGCCTGTATCTGATCCTCGCATCCATTCGTATTATCAATTACATTTAAAACATAAAAACCGGCTTCACTTACATCCAACACTTCTATGTTTGATAGCACTTCATTTGTTAGTGGATCTACCCACTCATAAACCAAGTCATTTCCAACAGAAGTTTCTCCACTCAATTGAATTGAATGAACAACACAATTCAAGACTGAGCTATTAGAAATCACTGGAACAGGTAATTCTACATCCTCTTCCACCAATACAGACTCCAAAGATTCACATCCATTATCAGTATTGATAATAGTTAAAGAATATGTCCCTATCATATCTACTAAAGGGTTTGGCGCATTCACTCCACTGATGATATTTCCTGAATCTGTTGTCCAGTTATATACATAGTTTATACCTGCGCTTGACCCTGCTGCATCAAGTTGAATACTTGTATTTGTACAGGTCAGAGCATTAGCCTCCGCAATCATTACCTCAGGGGCAACAATATCTTCTTCTACCTCAACAGAAACAATACCAATACAACCATTGGATATATTTTCTGTTTCAAGAACGTATAATCCTGCTGCATTTACTACAGGATTCAATCCTGTTGCACCTGATAAAATATTTCCATTATTTGTTGTCCATTCATAATTAAAGATTGGATCAAGAGCGGTATTTTCAGCAGCTATTGACTGACTTATCAAAAGGCAATTTAATTCACCAGTAGGTTCTACTATGACCTCTGGAACTTGAATATCCTCCTCTACATTTACAGCAGAAGAAGAGGAACAACCATTATCTAGGTTAGTTACAATTAAAGTATAGGAACCAGCATTATCCGCTAGGACAAAGCTGTCATTTATATCTAAAGGTACTCCTTGAGGGTTAAACCATTCAAAGGATGGATTATCCACATCAGATAGTTGACTCTCAACTAGAACCTCTGAAACATCACAATTCAATTCAGCATTTACTTCTAGTGATAGACTAGGAAGTAGCGTATCAATTATTACTAAAGCTGTCGCAGTTTCAAAACAACCATTTGATGAATTGACAACAGTGAGAGTATAAAGACCTGCTTCGTTCGCTTGCAAAGACAAGGAAGTCTCTCCAGGAATTAATAGTCCACTTGGATCTTCCCAAGCATACTCAAACATAGAGCCCGCACTACTACCAGTACCGTCTATAAGAACCCCAGAATTAACACAATCCAAGTTTTCGCTTGAAGATGCTATACTGGTGGGAATAATTGTATCTACGCCTATCTCTATTTGTTCAATTGCTGAACAGCCATTTGAACTATCTGTAAGCTCTAGGGTATAAACTCCCGGGCTATTTACTGTTACTATTCCAGCATTTGAATTTGAAAGAATAGGATTATTATTTCCATCAGTCCAGACCATTGAATGATCTGAAAGATCTCCATTTAATAGGAGACTTATATCTGTATCTGTATTTGAACAAGTTAAAGTATCAATTAAAGCATCTAAAGTAAAATCCGGACTAACTAGGTCTTCAAACACTGAAACGATTGAACTACTTGAACAACCCGAATTTAGATTGGAGACCTCAACTGTATAGGTACCTGGCTCATCTACCAAAGGGTTGATATCAGATGATCCACTCAAGATATTACCATCTGTGGTAGTCCATGCAAATGAAAATTCTGATCCACTATCTGATCCACTTGCATCCAAATTAATCATCGACACAACACAATTCAAGTCCTGATTATCACCAGCATCAGCAATAGGTTCATCAAAATCAGCAAGTACAACAACATCGGCATTTTGAGTACAGCCATTTAGGGCATTGAATACCTCTAATGAATAAATACCACCTGCATCTACCGTAGGATTCATATCTGTAGAACCACTACTGATGTTCCCGTCCACTGTTGTCCATTCAAAACTAAGATTTGAAGGATTATTAGTATCCAATCCATTGAATTGAACAATTGGGTTATTACAATTAATGCTGTAGCTATCAATACTTACATCAACAACGGAGGCCGTATCAATAACAATTACAACAGTTTCTTCTTTTGTACATAGGTTCCCATCTGTAATGGTCACTTGATATGAACCTGGCACAGAGACTGATAAATCAGGACCCTGTGTTCCAGTGCTCCAACTGTAGTCAAATACTGGATTTGCCCCTCCGGAAGCACTTACTAAAGCTGTACCAAACTCATTATCACAATCAATACCTGTAACATTACTAACGCCTACATTTATATCTTCTGGCTCTACAAGGATTTCTGAACTAACTTCTTGACAACCGTCCTCATCTGTAATAGTAACTTCATAACTACCAGCTGCCAGATTAATAGGCGCATTACCTGATACAGTTGGGTCAGACCATTCATAAGAATAAGGCGCCGCTCCTCCTGCAACAGAAACCTGTATAGTTCCGCTGTTTGATCCAAAACAAGATGGATTACTTGACTGAAGGTCAAGGTCTATACTTGTCTCACCTACCACAACTGAACCACTTACTGCACCTAAGCAATTCTTACCCTGCTCTACCACAGATACCAAACTGTAGAGACCTGCTTCATTAATAGAAATTGAATGAACTGGATTCGACGTTGAAATAGGCGCTTGTTCAACACCATCTTTTGTATAAACCAAAGTCCAAGGTCCTACACCTGTAAATTCTATTGTAAGATCTACAGTATTGGATTGATCGGAGCAAATACTTCCACTTCCACTCAATGAGGCCTCAGGAAGGTCTGCGATAGTAATCAATGCTTCCTTTTGTTCCGTGGCGCCGCAAGCATCCGTTACTGTAACCATATACGAGGTAGGTACAGTCGGATTTACCGTTATGCTTTTTGTTGATTCACCAGTACTCCATAGGTAGGAGTAATCGACAGTACCTCCAAGTGCATCAGCAGTTAGAGTCGCTGAACTCCCAGGACAAATCTCTTCATTATTTACGACTACATTTAAAGCAGTTTTATCTTTTATCTCAAATTCTAAGGCATCAAGGGTGCATGAACAAGATTGATCGAAATCTAAGATTATAGTTTCAGTCCCTTCTACAATAGCATCCTCAAGCAATTGAATGGGTAAACTTATGCATGTCTCACCTGCAGGAATCGTAACCGACAGTGGGAAAGCCTCAAAATCAACACCTGCTGTAGCTGTGCTATTTGGGTTTAGGGAATAGATCACCTCAAGATCTTCAGTTACATCAGCCCCAACAGTCCTACAGAATTCATAAAGTGCAACTTCACAACCTTCAAAACCAGACTGATCACCAGTATCTGCATTCGCAACAGTAGCAATTACTTGCTCTCCACTTAAGAAACTGTTTGATTTCAAAAATACTGCTGAATCGAACTTTCTATCATAAACATCTGCAACTGCTAGTTTAATATGATAGGTCTGACATGGCTGCACAACTGCAACAGCCTCAAGCTCTACAGTATACGCATCATATTGAAGCTCTGAAATCCCTGGGTCTGTACCAAGAGGATTCCCAATGCACCTTAAACCAGTATTGGTTGCATCTGTAGTATTTGAAACATAATATTGTGGATTATTAACGTGATTTACATTATTGATAGTTACATATTGCCCCGAAGGAAGCGTTGCAATATTAATAGCTCCATTTGAAAATGTACCCGAAATACCCGGACCGCTTAAGAAAAATCCAAAAACATCATTATAATTCGAATTAGAATAATCACAGTATTCTTCGGAAGCAAAAATATAATTGAATCTAATCGTATCGGTAGTAGGCACAAAGTCAAATTCAATTATAGAAGCATCATATACAGGTGCAGAATTAGCTAAAATAGCCAAATCACTATCTCCACCTGTAAACAACTGTGTAGTAGCATTAGATATAGTATTAGGCCCAACAGCATTTGTAATATGGCCAGATCCTAAAATCACACCATCTGAAATACCAATATTAGTCTGACCATTTGAAAATGTTCCTCTAGATCTGTTATGCCCTGTATAAGTAACTCCAGAAACATCGTAACAATCTCCTCCTATAAAAACATCCTCAACCAATACATTTGGTGTTGGATCATGATCCACAGCAAGGACAGCCATCATCTTGGCAGTCAATTGTTCTACTTTCTTTTTAGTAACACTTATAACAAGTTTCGAATTTGACTTGGCCCTATTCTCAAAATATAGGCTTGCTACTTTAGTATTGCTTATACCAAAAACCCCATACTTAGGATTTCTTATCTCGGATTTCCCTGATACCATATAGGCATCAACAGCACCCTCAATTACGGAATAATCTGCACTATATATATCTTGAGATTCAAGATCAAGAAGATCGACTTTTAATGTTCCTGAAAATTCATATTCATAACGAATAATATCCTCAGATAAGGAAAGTTCAATAGATTCTGTCGAGATCACAATTTGCTTTTGGAAAGCAAAAGAGAAGACAGGACTTAGGATTAGTATTATACTTAAAATACACTTGTAATAACAAAGGTTATAGGCATTATCCTTCATAGCACTTGTTTAAATTTTTAAATCAAGGTTTGTAGCTATTTCTAAAACTGCCTTTAAGGTGATGGAGAATCATTTAGATTCATTTTACACGAACGTCCTCATAAAATAAGACCTTATGAGGTATTGAAACCTCTGATTTTAGCAAATTCTACCTTTTTATTACCTAATTGTCATTACCAATTCATTATATTCTAAAAAAAACGATAGAAGCATGTTAAAAAAGTTAGTTTTCATCGCATTGTGCTTGATTATATCACTACAAACAACTACAGCACAAAGCATTAATACTGAAGAACTTAAAGGTATAAATATTCGAAATGTTGGTCCTGCTGGAATGAGTGGAAGGGTCACTTGTATTGATGTTGTTTTAGACGATCCAGATCATATTTACATAGGCACAGCTTCCGGAGGTGTTTGGGAATCTACAAATGGAGGTATTAACTGGAATCCTATTTTCGACGATGAAGATCTTCAGGCGATCGGTTCCATAGCGATAAATCAGCAAAACCCAAACGAAATTTGGGTCGGAACTGGTGAGGGAAATCCAAGAAACTCCATGAATACCGGAAAAGGAATTTATAAAAGTTCAGATGGTGGAACAACTTGGACCTTATTGGGTCTTGAGGAGACTAGAACAATTCATCGTATAATCATACATCCTCAAAATCCAGATGTAGTTATTATTGGTTCACTGGGCTCCATCTGGGGAGAAAACTCAGAAAGAGGTATTTACAGAACAGAAGATGGCGGTAAAACCTGGGACCATACTCTTTTTATTGACAATGAAACCGGTTGTGCAGATCTTGTTCTAGATCCAAACAATCCAAATAAACTAATCGCTGGTATGTGGTCTTTCGGAAGAAAGCCTTGGACTTTTAACTCCGGCGGCGAAGGCTCTGGCCTCTACTTAAGTTACGATGCTGGTAAAACCTGGGAGAAGAAAAGTGCAGATGATGGATTGCCAAAAGGTAATCTTGGTCGTATTGGCCTATCCTTTGCACCATCAAAAAAGAATAAGGCCTATGCACTCGTTGAAGCCAAAAAGAATGGCCTATACGAGACAGCAGATGGAGGTGAATCTTGGTCTCTGGTAAGTGAAAAAAATATTGGTAACCGTCCTTTTTATTATTCAGACATCTTTGTAGATCCATCTAATGAAAACAGAATTTTCAACTTGCATTCTACAGTTACTCTTTCCGAAGACGGTGGAAAAACATTTTCACAGCTCTTAGGCTACGTAGGTTTTAATGGAGTACACCCTGATCACCACGCATTCTGGATACACCCTACTAATCCCGATTATATTATTGAAGGAAACGATGGTGGTTTAAATATTTCTAGAGATAGAGGACAGACTTGGCAGTTCGTCAACAACCTTCCTGTAGGCCAATTCTACCATGTAAACTACGATATGGCAATCCCTTACAATATTATGGGAGGTATGCAGGATAATGGCTCCTGGGTTGGACCAAGTTCAACTTGGAAAAGAGGAGGAATAAGGAATTCAGACTGGCAAGAGGTTTTCTTTGGCGATGGATTTGATGTAATGCCACATCCTGCTAATCCTGATATAGTGTACGCTATGTCTCAAGGAGGAAATGTTGGGAAGGTCAATAAAATCACTGGAAAAACCAACTATATAAAACCGGTTCACCCAGATGGAGAAGAATTAAGGTTTAACTGGGATGCAGCTATCGCTCAGGATCCAAATAATGACTGTGGCCTTTACTTTGGTTCACAATTTGTACACTATAGCTCGGACTGTGGTAATAGCTGGACAATCATCTCTCCAGACCTAACTACTAATGATAGTTTAAAGCAATTACAGCACCTTTCAGGGGGTCTTACTATTGATGATACTCAGGCAGAGAACCATACTACAATTCTTGCTATAGAACCATCAATCGTTGATAAAAATATAATCTGGGTAGGAACAGACGACGGGAACCTCCAGTTAACACAAGATGGCGGTGCGAATTGGATTAACCTAGCGAATAAACTACCTAACTATGCTGCTGGCAGTTGGATACCTCAGATATTTGCATCTAAAACAAATGCAGGCGAGGCATTCATCGTAGTTAATGACTACAGAAGGAATAATTGGGAATCATACTTATACCACACCAAAGATTTTGGAAAGAAATTCACACGAGTAATTGACAACTCGGATGTCGAGGGATATGTCCAATCCTTCGTTCAAGATCCAGTTGAAGAAAATCTACTTTTTGTGGGAACAGATTATGGATTATATTTTTCTATAGACAAGGGTGAGAACTGGACAAAATGGACCAATGGATATCCTTCTGTTCCTACGCGTGATCTGAAGATTCATCCAAGGGAGCATGACTTAATCATCGGTACCTTTGGTCGTTCTCTATGGGTATTAGATGATATCATTCCATTTAGGACCTTAGCTCAAAGCAAAGGAAAAATACTAGAAGAACCTATGCATGCATTTGAAGCTAAACATGCCTACATGGTAGAGGGTGTTCGTTCAATAAATGGCTCTAGATTTATTGCAGATGCAGAGTACGATGCGCCAAACAAACGATACTCGCCAAACCTTAGACTATGGATACAGCCTGATTCTGTAGCAGAAAAAAGTAAAGCAAAAATAAAGATAGAAGTGAAAAATTCTGCGGGAGACATTATTCGAACATTCACTAGAAACCCTAAAAAAGGGATC
>Ga0206678_10002255_pt1 | contig 12315 bp, 12 predicted proteins | sample M180m12015metaG_FD_155453 | JGI IMG/M metagenome (GOLD analysis project Ga0206678, IMG submission 155453) | Ammonia-oxidizing marine archaeal communities from Monterey Bay, California, United States - M1 80m 12015 | ecosystem: Environmental > Aquatic > Marine > Intertidal zone | place: USA... | reverse complement strand
AATTGGCAAAATATCAAAAATCGGTACATTTGGAGGATTGCCAATTATTGAATTATCTACTGGTTTTAATCCCTCGACCATTCTACGGCGTAATTCTTGTCCAGTAACTGGTTCATGCTTTCGCTTCCGCACAGTATCATCATGTGCAACGACTACTGTGAGGTGGTCGCCCAGTGCTTTAGCCTGCTCAAGATAGTGTAAATGTCCGGCATGAAGTAGGTCAAAAACTCCAACCGCCATTACTCTCTTCATCATCTCACCTCAACACTTGCTACAGGTTGTCATTCTTCTCAATATCGGTAAAAATACTCTTTTGTTAATTACAATTTTAAGGCATTGATTAATTGCACTCCTTCAAGGAAAGGAATCTCTCTCTGAATGGCCCAATTACGTGCATCATCTACCGATAATGCACCATCACCATCTGATTGTAACATTTCAGCACCGATCACTACTGGAGTCATTCCAGCAAGTCGCGCTAAACCAACTGCCAATTCAGTATGACCTTGGCGTTGAGATAATCCTCCTTCGGATTCCCTGCAAACCGGAATATGCCCTGGAGTCCTAAACTCATTTCCAAGTGCTTTTCTGGCTTCTTCTCCAGAGATGCCTGCTTGTTCGCATTCCTTAACCAGTTCTGCGAACCGTCGTGTTGTCAAAGCCCTATCATGGTCGGTAATCCCTGTATATGTTTCACGATGATTCAAGGACAGTGTGAATGCAGAACGTGAATCGTATCGCAAATCATTGGTAACTAATTCTGCTAGTACTAAATTATCGGAAACCAAAGCAGGATGTGTATGTAAGTCTTGTAAAAATGGTAATGAAAATAACTCTCCTACTTCATGCCCTATTGCCAAAAATAGTAACCCACCACAATCTTTTCTTAATTGTCGCATTGTCGCTGGCTGCGCAAATTGACCAGGAAAGAGTAAATCTGTTTCCCCCTCCCTGTTTTCAGAGTCAAAAAGACAAATTGGGTTACCCATTTTGAAGGCGTTAACAGCCCTAGATACCGCCTCGTCCATACCCACTCGTCAAAGCCCTACTTCATAGATAGTCGCATTCTCTATTGTAATGAAATGAATACAAAAAGAATTGTTTTTGCAAACAGCCTACAGAAAGGGGTTAAGGAGAGACGACCTTTGGGTTGGTTCTGCGGGGGGGTCATGCTATGCCAATCAAGTTAGGTCCAGCCGGAATTCCATTGTCCTGTAAAGGGAGAACAATTGTTGAAGGAATGGATGATATCATTTCTCTAGGATTGGAAACAATGGAAGTTCAAACGGTTAGAATGGTCGCTCCAAATCACTTTGAACAATATTGGCAAGCTGGTGTTCTTTCAAACAAAACTGAGTTTGAAATGAATATTCATGGCCCTTATTATTCGGAACTACTAGGTGGAAAAGTTGAGAGGGGACGAAGCCTTACCAAAATTGAATCCACTTTACAAGCAGCTCGTACAATCAATGCTCGCCATATCACATTACATGCTGGCCATTATGGGGAAATGGGGCGTGGAACTGCTGCTAACGAACAAGTTGCAAATGTTTTCTCTGGAATCGTAGATCGTGTCGCTGAAATCTGGCATGATGATGAGGATGAATTCCCAGTTTTCCCTTGGATAAAGAATGGCACTCCATCTAAGATTGGAGTTGAAACATCTGGGAGACAAGAGTTATGGGGAAGTTTGGAAGAAGTTCTAGAAGTTGTCAATCACGTTGAAGGAACAATTCCAGTCCTAAATATTGCACATATTCATTCTAGAGGACATGGACGAATGAGAACCTCTGAAGATTATGGAGAATTATTTGACCAAGTTAGAGAAACTATTGGAACAAAGGAATTCTATTGCCACTTTTCTGGAGTTGATCATCGCGGTGGTAATGCTATGCATTATACTCAAATCAAGAAATCTGATTTGAATTTTGAACCACTGGCTGAATTTATCGTTGAAGATGGTGGTTGGTTAGACATTACACTAATTTCAGATTCACCACTACTAGAACACGATGCAATGTACATGCTGCAAAATATCGAGAAGTCGCGTCATAGGCAACTTGAGCGCAAAGCCCGTGAAGATAGAAGAAGAGCGCTTACACTTCAAAGTGGAAGTTCCGAAAATGCAGTTGCTGCTCGCAAAGCACAACAAGCAATGCACCTAGAAACTACTGAGGAATCTGAAACTGTTAAGGCTAAAGGAAAACCTACTTCAAAGAAAACCAAAAAAGAGGACAAAGAAGTCCTTGATTTAGAAAAAGATGATGATGATCTTTTCTGATTTGGTAATCTCAATTAGGTTGTAAAACTTAACTTTAGCATAATCTTACAGTGGTAAGCGACTTAAGCAAAGGGTGCAGGGAGATAATTGGTTGACATGGTATCTATAGGAATATTAGGCCTCGGGAATTGGGGTAGTGCCATCGCTAAGATGTGGCTTGATGAAGGCCATAAGGTCAAAGGATGGACTATTGAATCAGAAGTATATGAGTCAATTACAATGGAAAACATCAATCATAAGTACCTTCCAAAACTTTCTCTCAAAGGCATGGATGTGTCAATGCACATTGAAGATACTATTGAAGGGGTTGAAGTTGTAGTTCTAGCCGTACCATCATCGGTCATTTTAGAAGTTGTAGACCAAGTAATCCCTCATTTGCGTCCAAGGCATGTTCTACTTGATTTAGCTAAAGGATTAGCACCAGGTAATCAAATGATTTCTCATGCGATTCAAGAGAAATTGACCGCTGCAAATATGACTAACCCATTGGCTGTTGTTACAGGACCAACAATTGCACCCGAAGCGGCTGCTGGAGTGATGACCACTGCATTGGTTGCAAGTGAAGATGTTTCTGTTGCAAAAAAGCTAGCAAGAACGTTGACCACTCAAACTTTCATCCTACATCCTGCATCAGACCCGGTTGGAGCTGAACTTTGGGGCGCTTTCAAAAATGTAGTTGCCCTTGCTTGTGGATTGGTTGATGGCTTGAAGCAAGTTGGTTCATTGGGTGGAGATAATCTCAAGGCTGCAATATTCATGGCTGGATTCAAGGAAGGATGCCTTTTACTGCCTCAACTTGGGGCAAGAGCAGAGGTAGCATTCGGACCTGCTGGGTTAGGTGATCTATTTGTTACAGCGACTTCACCTCATGGGAGAAATCGTTCAATGGGTGAAAAATTGGGAACAGGCTTGACATTAGAAGAGGCATTGGAAGAGATGCACATGGTTGCTGAAGGAGTAAGGGCGACACGAATGTTCTGTGAAAGAGCAGAAGACGACAATATCGAGATTCCATTTACCAAGGCATTGAATACTTTACTCGATGGCCATATAGATGCTGAAGAATGTTGTCGAAGAATGGTAAATCTTAACTGATTGGAGATAAGAAAAACTGCAAATTTTGCGGTGTTGTTTTGAATGGTGGCGATGTGGCATTGCTATGGCGGAGGAATTGACTGAGTTAGAAGCTCGATTATTTGAGTGGCTACGTCAATCAGATTTCCACCTCACTCCATGGTCTACAGAGGATGCTGCAGAAATTTTCAAAGTGGAAGACGATGCTGTTTACGAAGCAATTGCATCTTTGACAAAGAAAGTCCCTGACCGTATCCAAGTCTTTTACAAAGATGGCTCTTTACATATTGCAGTTGAATGAAATTCATTCTTCTGAATCTTCTTCTTGCTGAATAAATTTACCATGATGATGTAATGATGCCATTTTTGCTGGCAGAAAAATAGTAGACCAAGATGGTCTTTGCACATCTCCTTCTTCAGTAAACTTAGAACGGATTATCATTGACAACATGTCTATCAATACAACTACTACGAAAACGATTATCAACAACGCAACCACCTTATCATATTGCAACATTTTGAGATATGTATTGAGGTATAATCCTATACCACCTGCACCGACTAATCCAATTACTGTTCCATGTCTTACATTATATTCAAACATGAACATTAGATGAGAAAGAAGGTTATTTGCAGATTCAGGTATTGCTACTAGGTAAGTGATTTCAGCACGAGTCATCCCCATCGCTCTAGCAGCTTCAAGAGGTGCGTTTCTTATTCCTTCAATAGACTCAAATTGTAATTTACCAAGATAGCCAACTGTGTAAAAGGTCATTGCAAATATACCTGCAAGTGTACCCATATCAAAAATTATTACAAACAATATAGCCCAAATTATTGAAGGTAAACTTCTCATTGCTGAAAGGATTACTCTGGAAGGAAAAGAAACCCATTTTGGAGATAGATTGTTTGCTGCAAAAGCGGCCAAAGGCAAAGCGATAACAAAGCCAAAAGCAGTTGATACAAAGGCTATTTTGATAGTTTCAACCATTCCTATCCACGCTACGGAACAAAATAATCCGACGCTTTCTTGACAAACTGGATATGATTGCGCTTCCAATACAGACCAATTTGGTGGCCATAATGATTCTTCAAAGAAGATTTGTAGATTACTCCATCCACCTTCCAATCGACCCCAATCACCGACTAAATCATTGAATGTGATCAATGCTAATAGCAAGGATAGCGCTCCAACAATGAGGACTCTTGAATTCATTGGCTCTCCTCCTCAATCAATTTTCCATCAATAATTCTCCAAATTCTATTTGCTACTTGATAGGCTAATTCTTCATGATGTTCAACCATTACCAATGCTGATTTTTTTTCTCTAATCGTCGCATTGACCGTCCTTAGTACAATCTCAACATTGTCATCATCCAGTTCACCTAAGAATTCATCAGCAAGAACTAGTTTTGGTTGTTGGGCAACAGTTCTTGCTGTTGCTACCCTTCGTTGTTGGCCACCAGAAAGTGTCCTTATTGGCTGGTTAGAAAAATCTGTTAAAGCAAAATTATGCAAAGCTTTGTCAACTATTGGTCGTAGTTTTTTTGGTAATGGTAATACCGGTGGAAGCCATTTAGATGCACGCATTCTTGCACCCATTTCAACGTTTGAACGGACACTCATATTGCTTATCAGTCCAAGTCTTTGAGGAATGTATCCTAAGCCTCCACGTCGCTCTACTTTCAATTCCACCAATCCAGAAATCGGCCTAACCAATCCTGCAAGTGTTCGTAATAGAGTGGTTTTTCCGATTCCGGAGGGGCCTAAAACCGCAATAACATCACCAGAGTATATTTCGAGATTGATCTCATCTATCAAAGTGGTTTCATAACCGATTGAAACATCAACCAACTTTGCTAACAATTTTGCCATCTCAATTACTCCTAGTATTATCGTATTCATGCTTGATATTTTTCTTCCATATATTGAGAAATTCCAGGAACTTGTGAAATTAAATCTGAATAAGAATCTAGATGTTGTTCAGCATTGGTTTCAACTATCCCTGGCGTATTTAGAATATTTTCTAAAATCGAAAGGCCTTCTTCACTATCTTGTAGTTCTACCAATGCAGAGACAATTGCACTTCTATCCGCATCGGACAAGGAATTAGGTTGATACATCAACGGATGGCTTGGAGCATTTCCAAAGGCTGGTAATTTTATGTAATTGGCAATATCTAGACACCACTCTTCATTATCCTCAATTTGAACATTGTTGCAATATTTGTCAACAGTAGAATCCTTGGCAAATGCTACATCTCCAGTTCCATCACTTAAGCACTTAATCGCACCCCCATATCCATAATATGGCGTACCCGATTCCGGTATGCTCGCTTCTTCATTAAAGAAATTAAATATTGTATTGCGTAGTGATTCAATATCCTCAGGATCACCTAATACATCTGTGTAGTTATTTCCAATGAGATATCCCATTGGAATCAACATGCCAGCAGATTTCAACCAACCGGTATGACATGATGTTTTTCCCTGTAAAATAGTAAATGGATCAGTTGATTCATTATTATCTTGAATTGCATTTGCAACTTCACTACCATTCAATACCCATGCATGGGCTTGGTAGTAGGTCCTTCCATCGCTATTCATGTCCGCGGCTGCAACTTGCAAGTCATATTTCTGCCAACCCACCCAACCAGCACCACCATCCATGAAAGCCATATCTGCAGACCCAAAGCGCAATGCTTCCAAAGCAAGTGCATCAGATGTAATTGGATACAGTTCTACTGACTTCCCTAATTGCTCAGACAGATAATCTGCAAGACGATATGGATTTTCATCAAAGTTGCTATAATCATCCTTAATGGAAAAGGCTATTTTTATTGTTTCAGGAGCAACAATGCCTCCGCCATCAATTCTTTGTTCACCGCCAATGCAACCAGACAGACTGGAAGCTGCAATGATTAGGGCTAGAAAAATTGGTTTTACATGCATACAAATGCCTCCTGTTTTAGGGTGCCCTAAACTCGGCCCTATATGAATATTTAGGGCGCCCTAAACCAACTAACACAGCCACGTTTTTCAGAATAACTGTCAAAACGACTATTGCACTATGCTGAAAGCCATTCCAGTATATAATTTTCCGCATACCTGTCAGTGGTAAGGTCTGGATGTCCTAGAGGCCTTACAATAACTATCACCTGCAATTCACCACCCCAACTTGATGTCGCTGCACATAACACTTCACCTACTTTCACACCATCCTCACTTGCTCCGATTGATAGCGAACGTAGTTCATATTGACGGATCACAATCTCTTCATCTATCTCAAGCGTATCACTAACATAACGATGTGTCTCTTGATTAGGAATCGGTACAAGCAATATCTCTTCAGGAATTAATCTAACAAAGGATAACTCATCATCTAGTAACTCTACCGCTTGATGTAATCTTGATTGTTCTAAGCCCAAGAATGTCGCTAAATCAATACTTGAACTTGCAGCACCGTAGATGCCTAACTGATGTGGAGTTCTAATCGAGATTGATTGAATTATTTCTAAATTCAATTCACCCGAAGAGGGGGGCATTACCCATGTATATTGTTGGCTAGCAGGCCAAATAGGGGCATTAGGGTTTTCAGTCAGCAATGGATTACCCCATGAATCTGGAGACTTTGGTTGGGAAATAGGGGCTAAACTTCCAAGCATTATCATGCATACCAAAAAGACACATACCATTACTCTAGGAGTTTTTGTTTTGGACCAAGCAATTCGACCAGCAGGAGACAATACAGACAATACCAAACCAATTGGTGCAATTACCAAAATGCCGTAAGGTACTATCCAAATTAACACTAATGACAATATTAGAAATTCTAATCCCATTGGTCCAAATACTTCTCTATAGTTGAAAATGATTGGAGTTTCTTCATTATTTGCCTGTTCCTCAGCAAATTTCCTATATTGCAAATAGATTACTAAAAATATTGCAAGAACAAGCCCTGCGAAATAAAGTAGACCTCCTAGCATCGCTGTTCCCGATAACTGATTGATTACCTTTCAGTGATGATACTTTTGCTTTGAGAGTATTAGAAACGGTAGAATATCAAGTGATTACAATTTAGGCGCATACATGGCGGAGGTCGTTTTGCAGCTTATCGGCGCATCTTGCCGTCATTACATTAGCGCTCCATTATTAACAAAACCATGGAGAAAAATACTCGGACCCGGTATTGCAAAAATTAACTTAGATTTGCATAGAGGCACAATTTTGGGACTAGTTGGCCCTAATGGTGCAGGAAAAACAACTCTGTTACGAATGTTATCAGGAATCTTACCTCTACAGAAAGGAAATGTTGTTTTCTCCTCACAGCAAGGTGGTAAAACGATTGAAAAGGAATTGACTACAAGTCTTGAATTACGCAAAATAATAGGTCATATGCCAGAACAAGTTCGCTGGCAAGGAAAGAAATCTGTTCACGATGCAATGATTGAAATTGCTGCTATGAGAGGGTCTTCTGAACATCGAATTCTCGGATTGATAAAGTTAGTAGGTTTGAATTCACGCATTGATTCCCCATTGGATGAATTGAGTCAAGGAATGAGGCAACGTCTAACTTTAGCAACAGCTTTACTGGGTTCTCCAGATATCCTACTACTCGATGAACCATTCAATGGATTAGATCCTGTTGCTGCACAAGCATTTGCACAATTATTGCAGGAATTAAGCGAAAAGGGAGTTTCTATAGTTATTTCATCCCATCAGGTATCAGGTCTTATTGGTATTATTGACAGAATCGCATTACTTCATCGTGGCCAACTACTGATTGAAGGAGAAATAAAATCGGTTGAAAAAGAATTGGAATTGAGTGATAGATTTGACTTAACTGGAACTTCACAGCCACCATCTTCTGAATTAATTGAAAAATTGGGAATGGAATTAATCGATTCTATTACCGACCAAGATACTTGGCAAATGCAACTAAAAGGCGATTCAGATGGTGTATTGAAAAATCTCATCAGTGAAGGAATTAATGTTGAATCTTGGCAACCACATGCACCAGATTTAGTTGAAATGTTATGCTCTTCAACAGGACTTAGAGTGGAAGATGTTGGGTTAGAAATCACATCTTCAGCATTCTTGCCATTAGTACAAAGGGAGGTTGAAGAAGAATGAGTGGTAAAGGTTCCTTAAACAAAATAACTTCCCTTATTGTTAAGGAGAAAATGTTCTCGACTCGGATGTTACTAATGTTCCCGATATTGCTATTATTTATTCCAGGTTTGGCATGGGGCTTTTCTGACCCCAACATTATCTTGCCTGGTGGACATCGCCCCGAAACACCAATGGAAGTCTTGTTCTATTCCAGTCTTGGAATCGTCTTCGGTGGAACTATGTGTGCAGTATTAATGTCATTTGATGGAGTAAGCAAAGAAAGAGCAAGCGGAGTGTTGGAAGTGAAATTGGCACAACCGATGACGCGCTTGCATCAAACGCTTGCTTTGGTACGCGGCACTGCAATTGCAGTTATTATTCCAGTAACTCTCTTGGTGATAATCTCAATATTAATTATTCGTTATAGAATGGGAGTTTGGCCAGAATTAATGGATGTTGTAATCCATATTATCGCGACAGGACTAATTTTAACTTGGTATACATTATTCACGTTAATCGCTTCTTCAAAAGCAAGAGAACAAGGGACTGCAATCGCATTTGGTGTAGGAATCTGGTTCTTCTTCACATTCTTGTGGGCATTGGTAACAAGTATGGTTGCCTTTGCTTCTGGAATTTCAATAGGGCAGGAAAGCGATCCTTCTTGGATTGCATTAGAAGGCACACTTGATTTGTTTTCACCAAATGGAGTTTATCACCACATACTGGAATCAAGACTACCTGATATTCAACGTGGTGTATCCGGATGGCAAATTGGAGTCATGGCGATTGCTTGGACAATCTTGCCACTTTGGATTCTTGCAAGGCGCATGGAAGACTTAGTTCCTTGAATCTCACATAAACTGCCCCTAAAGGGGCAAGTGTATTAGACAACACCTAGTATCTATTGACATGGCAGGTGTAGACGCTCGACTGAAATTATCATCACTAATCCTCATCACAATCATGCTGATGATGTCTTTTTCACCATTACAACAGCAAGAAAATATATTTGAAGAAAATATTGTTTCTCATGTTGATGCAAGAGAAGACGATGTTGGAGAAGTTAATTGCAGTGGATTGACTTTTGAAGATTTATTTGAGTATGATTTTGCAAGTTTTGACATTGAAATTTATGATGATTGGGCAACTGTGGATTATTATGCAAACTCTTGGGTAAACGGTTCTAATGCTGCCACCGTTAGAGATAATCTTGATGGGTTATTCGATGGATTAGCACCAGGTGGAGGCAATGACTGGCTAAGTACTGATGAAAGAGATGCTGTTAGAGCAATTGGGCCGGATTGTATTGCCGATATGGATACAAGAATTGGTTTGAAAGAAGGTGTAGCGCATAGAAGTGGTGTTGATTGGAATAATTGGAGTTTTGTTCAAGATGGAATAGGATTAGACGAAGTAAATCTAGTTCCATCAGATCATGAAGAGAAAAGAAGTTGTCAAAACTTGTTAGCATCAAATGGCTGCTATGAAGTTCCTGTTTCTGCAACTGATGATTTAGAAATCAGTATGTTCGTTGCGGATGGTGAAACCTATAATGCTCAATTTAACCAATTGCCTAACAAGGGAGTTTCAAATTTTACTTTCGCATTAAATGTTACAAATATTACTGATGCAGCCTATGTGTTTACATTCCCTCAAACTCAAGGTTTGAGAATACTGGATTTCTCAACATTAGATGATGGCATTCAGAATGATGCGCTTGAAACTCCAGTGGTTGAATATCTTCCAGACGGAAGACTGAGATTCTCTCTTGATGTTGAATATCCTGCTTCTAACTACCCAACTATTCGTGAAATATACATTGACTTTACTACTCAAGCACCAGATGAAAATGACATCCCTATTTGGCACAATGGTGCACCTGCTGATGGTAAAATCATTCCTCTGTCTGGCGATGGAACAGTGGTGGCAATAAATGGAGATTCTACTGAAAACTGGGCAAGTGACAATGATGGATGGGCATTAGATTGTGACTTCGTTGAAGATGGCTGGTCAAGTCAAATGGATGAAGATGGTGCATTTATCATCACATCTGTTGGCACTGGTTCTTCACAAGCAACATGTAATCTTCTTGACCCCTTCGGAGCAACTTCTGAATTATCTAGAACGTGGACATTTGGTCAACCATTTACATCAAGCGCAACAATGAATGACGAAACTGAAGAATTAGAATTAACCATTATTCCAACTGGATTAGTCGGTGAAATGGCAATCATTGTTCATGCCCATCAATCTGAAAATATGGCAGATTCAAAGACAATCACTGTTGCAAATAGTGAAATCACTACCAGTTTGTCACTCAAAAAATTAAGACCGGGAATGGTCATGGTCATGGGAACTGCTGATGCCACTAGTATGATGACATATTCGTTTATGCTCAACTTTGGTCTTGAAAAAGCAAGTTCCCCCCTATTATTGAGTTAGTTATTGGATTGAGTCAAGAAAATGCTACTTGGGATGATAGTGGATTAAAATTTACTTTGAAGGGCATAGTGATTGACCCTGATGGCGAAGATGTTGCCATGTCACTATCAATTTGTGGTGGCTCTGCAACTGATTTTATCCGTGAAGGTACTGATTGGGAAATTGATGTTTCAATCGCTTCTTGTTATTCTCAAGGAATTACTGAATATAATGTTGTTATTTCTGCAACCGATGAATCAGGGGTAATTGGAACACTATCTGTTTTCGTTCCTGACCCTTATGCTGAAGATAGTGGTGATGATGGAACAATAGCTGATGACAAAACTTCTGAAGAAGGTGGACTTCCTTCTCTATCTATGCTTTCAACACTAATAATTACATTATTGGCAATGGCATATTGGCAAAGAAAACAATATTTGTGAATACCGACCCACTTAAAGGAGGATGGCTTCCGCATTGAGTTTGGGGAATACCATGTTTACTGGTACTATTGAGTCGTTGAGCCACGAAGGTGGATTACTTGTTACATTCACAGGTTCGTCACCTGCACTAGAATCTATCATCACTGATGCAGCAACTGGTGACTATATTGGTAAAGTGGATTCCGTTTTGGGAAGCACTGATTCTCCATTAGTGCATGTTGCACATATTGAAAGAAAACTCGACATGCAATCTCTTGTTGGAAAGGAAGTTGGCGTGAGGTCCAAAAAGCCTCGAGAAGAACGCCAAAACGACCGCGACCAACGCCGTGGAAATCGTGATGACAGAAGAGGCCGTGACGATCGTCGTGGAAGTCGAGATGAAAGAAGAGAAGAAAGAAGGCATAATCCAAGTGAAGATTGGGATTGTCCTGAATGTCAAAATAGTAATTATTCATTCCGCCAAAACTGTAACCGCTGTGAAGCACCTCGACCAAGTTCAGGTCGCTCAAGCGCTCGCCGCGATGAAAGATATGGTGGTAGAGATGAGAGGAGAGGTCGTGATGACCGTCGAGGAGGTCGCGACGACAGAAGAGGTCGTGATGACCGCAGAGGCCGTGATAGTGGCCGTGATTCTAACCGTTCATCAAACCGAGATGGTGCAGATAACAGTAATGACTGGGAATGTCCAAAGTGTCAAAATAGCAATTTCTCTTTCCGTTCAGAATGTAATCGCTGTGGACTAGAAAGAGAAGGTGGAGCACCACGACCAGGTCGTCAAGGAAATGACAGACGTGGTGGAAGAGATGGTGGAAACCGCGACCGCAGAGATAGTGGTAGAGATAGATTCAGTAGAAGCGATAACCGAAGTGGCGGTAATGAAAACCGTATGGACGGGGATTGGGAATGTCCTAAGTGTCACAATAACAACTTCGCAAGAAGAAACGAGTGTAACCGATGTGGTCTACATCGTTCCGGCGGCGGCGGC
>Ga0206678_10002247_pt1 | contig 12345 bp, 11 predicted proteins | sample M180m12015metaG_FD_155453 | JGI IMG/M metagenome (GOLD analysis project Ga0206678, IMG submission 155453) | Ammonia-oxidizing marine archaeal communities from Monterey Bay, California, United States - M1 80m 12015 | ecosystem: Environmental > Aquatic > Marine > Intertidal zone | place: USA... | reverse complement strand
TAAAAATAGTATAGTATATAATTCACAAGGCTCATTCTACAAAGCTATATCTAGGGAAACATCTACAAAGCATGGTTTTAATGCATCTGGCTTTATATACGATGAGCTGCATGGAATGAAAGACGACGGAACAGAGAATTTGTGGCAGGTGTTAGAAACGAGTACTGGAAGTAGAAAACAGCCTTTGGCTATCGCCATCACCACAGCTGGATTTGATAAGTACTCTGCATGCTATAAGATGTACTCCTACGCATGTGATGTAAGGGATGGAATTATCAAAGATGAGCAATTTCTGCCTGTAATATTTGAAGCCGATGCAGATGCAGATATATCAGATTCTGCTACATGGGAACAAGCTAATCCTGGCTTAGATGTATCATTAAAGAGATCATATATGGAGAGAGAGGCAAAAAAAGCCTTATCTCAGCCTAGTTATGAGAATATATTTAGGAGATTACATTTAAATCAATGGACCACATCGGAAACTAGATGGATAAATGATACTGATATTGTAGCTTGTAATGGTACTATTTCAGAGGAGATATTACTGCAAAATCCCTGCTATGGAGGCTTAGACTTAGCATCTGTAAGAGATTTAACATGCTTATCTTTATGTTGGAGAATAGGAGAAAAGATTATTTTTAAGCATTGGACTTTTATACCAGAGGATAAATTTGAGGGTAGAACTGGAGGTAACGATGGAGTAAACTACATGGATTGGGCAGAATATTTAGAGGTAACTCCTGGCAATGTAACAGATTACAACTTTGTTAAGGCTAAAATATTTGAAGTTTGCGAAAAATATCAAGTACAAAGTATAGCATTTGATAGATGGAACTCAAGCCAGTTAGTAATAGAATGTATAGAGGAGGGCTTAAAAATGAGTGCTTTTGGTATGGGTTATAAGAGTTTATCTCCTGCAGCAAAAGAAATAGAAGCTAAAGTACTTACAAATGATTTAATCTACTTTAATGATCCATTGATAAGATGGCAATTTAGTAATGTACAACTAGAAACAGATCCTGCAGGTAATATTAAGCCAAACAAGGCTAAAAGCTCAGATAAAATAGATAGTATTATGTCAATGTGCATGGCAGTAGGAGAGGAGATGTACTCAGAGGCTCCAGTAGTAAGTAAATATACTAGAGATGGTAAGGGCTTTTTTACTATTTAACTATTGCTTTATACAAAATAATTAATTAATTTGCAAAAAAATATATTTAATGGCATTTTTTGACTTTCTAAAAAAATCTACTAAAGCTCCAGAGGAGAGAAACTATGTAGATTATAGATTGGGTTTAAATCTAAATCCTAAGCAGGTATTAGTTACTCCAGATTCTGCATTAACATTAACTGCAGTATATGCAGCAGTAAGAATTATAGCAGAAACTATAGCTCAATTACCATTAAATTACTATAAAAAAACTGATGCAGGTAGAGAGATAGATTCAGATAGCAGCCTGCAGTATTTAATACATTCAGAGCCAAACCAAACGCAAACTAAATACGTTTTTTGGGATTGCTTTATATCTACTATGATACTCTATGGTAATGCCTATGCATATATAGAAAGAGATCAGAGAGGCTTACCATTAGCATTAACTTTAATACATCCAGACGATGTTAAGCTAATTATTAAAAATGGTAGAGTTACCTATGAGATTAGAGGAGGTGCTATTTACGATGCATCCGATTTTATACATATACCAGATATGACTTTAGATGGTTATAATGGTATATCTAGGATTACTATAGCTGCAGATAATATAGCTTTAGGTATAGCTGCACAAACTTATGGTAAAAATTTCTTTGAAAGTGGAGGTAAAATATCTGGAGTACTTAGGCATCCAGGACAATTAGGTACAGAGGCTATGCAGGCCTTGTCTGGCCAATGGCATTCTACTTATCATAGTGGATATAATGGCTCATTTAAAACTGCAGTACTAGAGGAGGGAATGGATTACAAGCCTATACAATTAGGTCCAGATCAAGCCCAATTCCTAGCTACTAGAAAATTTAGTATTTCAGAGATTGCTAGACTTATGAGAGTGCCTCCTCATCTGTTATCAGATCTCGAAAAAGCCACATTTAGTAACATCGAGGCTCAAGGTATAGAGTTTGTTCAGTTTTGTATAGCTCCTATTTTAGTTAAGGTAGAGCAGGAACTAAACAAAAAATTAATCTTTGAGAATCTAAAAGGACAGCGATATTTTGAGCATTCTACTCATGCATTGATGAGAGGAGATTCTAAGAGCAGAGGGGATTACTATGCTAAACTATTTAGTGTAGGAGCATTATCTCCTAATGAGATTAGAAGAAAGGAAAATTTAAACGATGCTAAAGATGGAGATGGGCATTATGTACCTATGAATATGATTAAAACGGATCAGAAGCCTAAAGAGATAAAGCCTAAAGAGGCTAATCCTAAAAAAGAAATAATTAAAGAGGATGAAACAGAAGAAGCTAAAAAATAATTTAGAAGTTAGGCAATTTGAATGCCAGGAGTTAAGAGCTGAGAATACTGCAGAGGGTGTTATCGTTAGAGGGTACGCAGCTGTATTTGATAGCTTATCTGAGGATTTAGGAGGCTTTAAAGAAACGATTAACAGATCAGCGTTTGATGGAGTATTGCAAAATGATGTAGTAGCTTTATTAAATCATGATAACAATATAGTATTTGGCCGTACAAGCTCTGGAACTTTAAAGCTCTCAGTAGATGAGAGAGGATTAGTATCAGAGATTAAAATGCCTAATACACAAGCAGCTAAGGATACTATTGCTCTCATGGAGAGAGGAGATATATCCAAGATGAGTTTTGGATTCTATGTAGATAAGGATAATTGGGAGGAATCAGAGAGAGGTTTTGTTAGAGAGGTTAAGGAGGTAAAGAGGCTGGTAGATGTCAGCATCGTTACAAGGCCAGCCTATAATGATACGTCTGTAGGATTAAGATCATTAGACTTATTTAAAAATAATAAGAAAGAGAATCCAGGAATAAGTAAATTAAAATTTAAACTATTAAAATTAAAGTAATGAAAAAGACTATTAAGCAACTTAAAGATGCTAAAAATTCTGCATTAAATACTATGCAAAATTTAATAGATAGTGCAGAATCTGAGGATAGAAACCTATCAACTGATGAACAGAATGCATGGAATGAAGCAGAAAAAACTGCTACAGACATGACTGCTAGAGTAGATCGTTTAGAGCGTTCTATGAATCTAACTAAGACTCCTGTAGTGCCTGTTACATTTGAAACTCAAAACGTAGCAAAGACTGATAAAGATTTAAAGAGATTTAGTTTTACTGCAGCTTGCCAGGCAGCTTACAATGGCCAAATGGATGGTATAGTAGGAGAGATGCATCAAGAGGCTAGAAACGAAAATAAAACTCGTTTGTTTAGAGGTGTAGGTATTCCATCTATAGCATTAGAGCATAGAGCAGCAGAAAATTTACCTGCAGCATCTGGTAATGTTAGACCAACAGAGGTAGGATCATTTATCGATCAGTTACAAAACAATTTAGTACTTGTACAAGCAGGAGCAAATTTTTACTCTGGTATTACTGCAGATCGTAAATTCCCTATTATTGGAGGCATTACATCTGGCTTTATTGATGAAGCAGGTTCATCTGCACAATCTCCAGCAGGGAATATAGATGAGATTACATTAAGCCCAAACAAGCTTATATCTGTAGTTTCTATGAGTGCTGAGATGATGACACAAAATGCATCAGCAGCTCTACAGAGAAACATGGCTCGTTCTATTTCTTCTACATGGGAAAAAGCATTATTACAAGATGCACAAACTACAGCAAATGGCCCTAATTCTATTTGGTATACTGCAGATGCATTATCTATGGGTTCTTCACATTCTAAAGAGGAATTATTTGCAGCAGAGGCTAATATTCTTGCTAAGAACTTTAATCCTGCATCTGGGAACTTTAGCTACATCTTCAATGCAGGTGCATTAGCTAAATTGAAAGAGGAATCTGGTGTAGATTATGTACAGGCTTATGCAGACTATGCATCTAAGACTATAAATGGTTATCCATACTATGTTACTCAAAACTTAGGATCTGCATCTCCTGCATTATCTGAGGCTAGTTTATTTGGAGATTTCTCTGATGTACATTTAGCTACATTTGGTGGATTGGATATTATTTCTGATCGTTATACTGATGCTGCTAAAGGTTTATCAAGACTTGTAATAGTATCTCTAGTAGATGGTAAAGCTGCTAGAACTACTGCAGGATCTACATCTTTAGTAAGTGGAGAGGTAGCTTAATAGATTATTTAATAATGATAAGGGGAGTAGGGAATTCCTGCTCCCTTTTTTTATATCTAGGATATGAGAAATGCAAATATAGAAAACTACACAGATTCAGAGCCTATTAGTTTAGCAGAGGCTAAAGATTATCTAAGAGTAGATTTTAATAACGATGATACATTTATATCTGAGTTAATCTCTATAGCTAGAGTAAAAATATTAAAGGATACAGGCCAGGTAATGGGCTTACAAACTATTACTGAGTATTTTACAAATTGGGGTACTATTCCAACTACAGGAGGTAATTTAATTTTAAATTTATCTTACATGGGTTATTGGGATGGCTCTAATGATTTTATAGTAAAATATTTTGATATAAATAATGTAGAGCAGACATTAACTAAAGATACAGACTATTTAGTAATTCAGCACATGGGATTAATTAAGGTGCAGTTTATAAATACATTTAATACATTTGATAGATTAGATGCTATTAGTATTGAATATGAAATAGAGCCACAAAATGCAGATAGTATAAAGCCATTAAAGATAGCTATGTATTTATTAATTCAGCATTACTATGATAATAGATCTGCAGTATCATTTTTAAAAGTAGATGAGATGCCTATGGGATATTTTAATATAATTAATCAGTACAAAAATTATATTTGGCAATGATACAACCTGGCAGACTAAGATACAAAACTCAAATAAGTGTACCAGATATTCAGCAGCAAACTGATTACGGAGATATGGCTGCAGATGGTGGTTTAAGCTTTGAAAGATTTGCAGATATAAAATGGCTGCCTGGATCAGAAAAGATGTCTGCAGAGGTTTTAAACCTAGTTAAAAATGTGCAGTTTACATATAGATATGAATCTATAACAGAATTAATAGATCGCATAGATTCTATTACATATGATGGGGATTTATTTTATATTAAATCTGTAGAGTATAGAGGACAAGGAAACCAACAACTAGTAATAATTAAAGCACATACTGCAATAAACTAATGCCTATACTGCCTAAATTTTCTCTTACAGGAGATAAAGAATTAGATAAGCTCTTAAATCAATTAGGTAGAGAGGCTATAAAAGATGCTGAAATAAAAAGAACTTTAAAGAGATTAGCTAAACCTTTAGTAGAAAAAATTAAAAGTATTACTCCTTATGATAGTGGAGATTTAGAGGAGAGTTTCGGAATAATTAGAGGTTTAAGAGGTAAGAAAGGCAAACCATTTGTTTTAATCGGACCTAGATACTATGCTCCATATAAAGGATTCCATGCACATTGGCAGGAATACGGAGCAGAAAAATACAACGTATCCTATGGAGGTGCTAAAATGATTTTTAAAGGTTTTCAATCATGGAAAGGCTCTGGATATGAGGAGATGAAAAGAGAGCTAGTAGGAATGCTAGAAAAGAAACTAGAAAAGATTAAAAAGGTATGAGTGCTACAACTGGATTAAAAGTAGGTAAAGCTATATTTAATATTTTAACTAATGGCAGTACAATGAATTTAGATGGCATGGCTGCTAATAAAATTCAACCAATGCCAATGCTAGCTCAAGGCAATCCTCAAATAGGTGTATTATATGAGCTTAGTGGAATATTACCTATAAATATAAAGAGATCATTCAGAGTACAAACTGCTCCAGTTTACATGGTAGATATATCAATAGAGGTTATACATTTAGACTATTCTCAATGTACTATATTAGCTGATGCAGTTTGCCAGGATTTACAAGGTGCATCTGGTACATTTAATACCATTAAAGTTAATGGATTTAATTTAGATGGAATGCAGGAGGGCTACAACAAAGAGAGAAAGTATTATAGTAAGCTGCTTAGTTTTCAAGCTAGAGTATTGCTTTAAATAAATTTTTTAATTAAATTGCAAACAATAAAATAAAAAAAAATGGCAACAGGTTTAATGAATGGTACTGATCTCATTATAAGAGTAGGTACTGCAGATACAAATGAATTACCAGTAGCATCAGCTACTACATGCTCATTAGAGCTATCAATGGACGAGATTGATCAGAGTAATAAATCATCTGGTGGGTGGAAAGCTATCATGGGTGGTCAGAGATCATGGAGTGTTTCAGCAGAGGCTTTATATCAAAATGAGGCAGTTGTAGGATCAAAATCTTATATTGATTTTTGGAATCATATTGCACAAGCTACGACAGATGGTGCATTAGCTCGTACTCCAGTTTATATAGAGTTTGCTCATGCAAACGGATCTGCAGGAGATAATAATGTATACTATTCTGGTTATGCTTATGTTACTAGCTTATCTGTAAATGGTGGAACTGAGGATCAGGCATCCTATTCTATTTCTTTGACAGGTACAGGAGTACTAGCTGTAACTGATGTATAATGGCTAAAGCTACTCCAGTATTTATAAATGGCAAAGACTATCCTGTAAAGTATGGGATGGCTGCTCTTAGAGCTTTTAGTGATGCTACAGGTATTACATTAGGAGAGCTAGGATCGATAGGAGATAACATAACTATAACGCAGGCTTTAGCTCTAGTGTGGGCAGGGCTTAAAGATGGTGCAAGAGTTACTCAAAAAGATTTTAAACTCTCTATAGACGATGTAGCTGATATGCTAGATGATGACGATGAGGCCATGACTAAAGTACTGGCAGTATTTGAGCATTCACTAGGTAAAAAAGAAACATCTAAGGTAAAAAAAAAGAAGTAAGTACTATAGAAAGCAATCCTATAAATGATTTTGATCATTTAGAAAAAATAGCTTTTGGATGGTTAAATATTACTCCTAATGAATTAGATGATTTAACTCCTAGAGAATTTAATAATAAATTTACTGGTTTTTTAGAGCTACAAGATTTAAGAGATAGATCAGAATGGGAGAGGTTTAGAATGCATGCAGCAACTACATTAGCACCACATACCAAAGGAGGTAAAGGAGTTAAGCCAGAGAAACTATGGCCTTTTGCATGGGATAAAAAAGCATCTAAATCTACATCTAATAAAATGAGCCAGGAGAGGCTAGAGTACTTAAATAAAAGATCTAAACTAATTAAAAATGGCTAGAGGGGTTAATTTAAGACTAGGAGCTGATATTACAGATTTTCAGTCTAAGCTAAAGATAGCTAATAGGGCTTTTAAAAAGACTGCTAGTACTCTTAAATCTACTGGTAAATCCTTATCAATGGGATTGACAGCTCCTATATTAGCCATAGGTACGGCAGCAGTTTCAGCAGCAGCAGGCTTTGAAAAATCAATGAATAAAGTATCTGCAGTTACTGGGGCTACAGGTAAAAGTTTTACAAAACTAGAAACTCAAGCAAAGCAATTAGGGAGAACTACACAATTTAGTGCAAGCCAGGCAGCTGATGCTATGGGCTTTTTAGGTATGGCAGGATTTAGTACTGAGCAGATTATGTCTGCTATGCCTGCTACATTAGATTTAGCTGCTGCAGGAAGTTTAGATTTAGCTAATGCTGCAGATATTGCTAGTAATATTATGTCTGGTTTTGGAGCAGAGGCTGAAGATCTTAGCAGCATAACAGATGTATTAGCAAAAGGATTCACATCTACAAATACAGACTTACAACAACTAGGAGATGCTATGGCAGAGGTAGCTCCTGTAGCATCTGGTTTTGGTATATCAATAGAAGAAACAACTGCAGCTATTGGTTTGTTATCTAATGCTGGTATTCAAGGAGGTAAGGCAGGAACTACTTTAAAAAATATACTTGTAAAATTAGATGAAGAAAGTACAAAACTAGGTTTATCTGTTTACGATGCTGCAGGAAATATGATTCCTTTAGCTGATCAAATGGAGCAGCTAGAGGCAAAAGGCTTATCTACTAGTGACATAATGGAATCCTTTAAAAAGATTGCAGGGCCAGGTATGTTAGCAATGCTTAAAGAGGGATCTACTGGTTTAAGAGATTTAACTACAGACTTAGAGAATTCTGGAGGTACTGCTAAAAAAGTAGCAGATACTCAATTAAAAGGTTTTGCAGGTGCAATGGTTAAATTAAAATCTGCTACAGAGGGATTAGCTATTGAGTTTGGAGATGTACTGATACCATTAATAAATAAAATGGTTAAATTTCTAAATAAACTTATTAGTAAATGGACAGCCTTAGATAGTGATATGAAAGTAGTAATAGTTACTGTTGGAATATTTGCTGCTGCTATAGGGCCAGTTATATATTCTATTGGTTTATTTACATCTGCTATAGCATTAGTAACAGGAGGAATAACAACTCTAGTAGGTGCTATTAAAATATTTAAAATACAATCTATTGCTGCATGGTTAGCAGCATATGCTCCTGTTATAGCAATTATAGCAGCCATAGCATTAGTAGCAGCTGCTGTTTTGTATGTAACAGATAACTTAGAGGTATTTGGTCAAATAGGTAAAATGATGGCCGTTAGTTTAGGTAATGCCTTTTTAGAGATAGGTAAAATGCTGCTAACTCCATTTGAAAAGGGTATCGATGCCTATAATAAGTTAAGAGCTTTATTAGGTAAGGAGCAAGTAGCTAATCCTTTCAGTAATATGAAAGAAAGCCTTGAGGAGTTAAAAGGAACTGTACCAACAATAACTGCAGAATTTGGCACATTTGGCGAGGCTATGAAAAATGCAGGAGATAAGGCTAAAGGAGCTATAGCTAGTGTAGGTGCTTCATTAGGTTTGACTGGTGGAGGCTCTGAGGGAGGCTCTGAGGGAGGCTCTGAGGGAGGTTCTAGTGGTGGCTCTGGTGGAGAATCTGGAGGTGGAGATGGTGGAGAAGGTGGAGGTCTTATTGAAAAAATGAGAACATTATCTCAATTAGCTAAAGATTTTGGTACATCTATGGCTGAGGATTTTGCAGGAGGGATGGCAGATGCTATAGTAGAGGGGGAAAATTTCTTCCAATCATTTACTAGAATATTTAAAGGTTTATTAAAACAAATAGCTAGTTTAATTATTAAGGCTGCTATATTAGCTGCAATATTTACTTATCTAGGTGCAGGAGATACTAAAAGCTCATTATCATTTAAAGATACTTTTAGTAATGTTTTACAGGGATCTATACCAGGTAGAGCATCTGGAGGATCAGTAGTAGCAGGCCAGCCATATATGGTAGGAGAATCTGGCCCAGAGATGTTTATGCCTAATAACTCTGGTAGTATAGTAGCAAATAATAATTTAGGAGGCTCAGTTATTCCAGATGTTAGAATAAGTGGATCAGATTTAATGCTAGTATTTAATAGAGAGAATAAAAGACGAAACGGAGTAAATAGATAAACATGGCTCAAATATTATATTCATCTACTTTTAAAACTCAACACAATAGAGAATATACTATTGAGATTAGAAAAAAGAATACTACAGGAACTACTCAATATTTTGATTTAGCTAGTGATGGATTTACTTTAAAATACGATCAAGGATCTAACCTAAGATTAGCAGAGTTAATGCCTAGTACATTAACATTCGGATTCATAATTAAAAATGAAACTGAGCGTATTTTTGTAAGAGATGTACTATCAGCTCCTAGAGGAGAGTATTATATCAGAGTACAAAGAACTGGATTAACTAATACTTATTGGGCAGGATGGATAGAGCCAGGATTTGATACTTATGCTGATACTGCTTTTCCTTATACTACAGATATTAGAGCAACAGATTCACTAGATGTAGTTATTGATAAATATACAAATGTAGCAAACATAATCCCAACAGATAATTTTAAGGATCTTCGTTATCCTATGAGAGTTATAGCTGATAAATATGATTTTAATGAGTTATTTGCATTTAGACAATATAATTTTGCTATACAATGGAAAAACAATGCAAGTGATCCAGATCCTTTAGTAGATCCATCAACAGAAACATTTTATAATAGACAGGCCTTTGTAGATAATCCTATAGACTTTCCTAATATAATTAGAGATATATATACAGAGTTTAAAGGAGTTTATAAAGCTTTTGGATGCAGGGTATTTTTTAGTGAGGGCCAGTATAGAGTAATACAAGATAATACCTACAACATAAATTATAAAGAGTGGATATATCTAGATCCTACTAGCTCTACACCTTATCAAATTAACACACCTAATAATCAAATAGCAGTTAATAATGATTTATCTCCTACTGCTAGTAATAATGCAGTAGCTTTAGGTGGAGGTACTCATACATTTGATCCAGAGCTAAACTCAGTAAGAGCTAATTTTGTCTTTGGAGATGCAGGAGCAGTATTTGATCCTTCTGAGGATTATGATACTTTTACTACCATAGGTATTTTAGGAGGAGGTAGTGCAAACATGCTATTAAGTTTAAATTTACAAACTCAGCAAACTCATACAATGCCTAATCCTGCTGGACCATTTCAACCATTAGGAGTAGTAGGAGGAGTGCAGCAGAATAATTTACAAGGATTAGCAAGCTCTACATTATTTACATGTAAATTTAAATCTGGATCTTATTATCTTAATTGTAACATTAATTTAAATTCCTCAGATAATGGCTCTAATGTATCTTTAGGTAATTTTGAATGGAGCCAGGATGCTAACAATGAGGTAAGGGTGCAAGGTACTGCACAGAATCCATTTTGTACTCCGATATTTGACTATGATTTACCTGCAGCAACAACTACAGTAAAATTATACTTTCAAAATGTAGAGATTCCTCCTCCTCCATTTTTTGGAGAGTTACAATTTAAATACTCTGCAGTTATTACTTTTTTAGATTCGGTGCCTGCTATACCATTATCTGCTAGTTACGATGATTTAATAATAGCAGTAGCATTATGGTTTAATCCTGCTAATCCTCCATTAACTACTACACAACAAATAAATACAATGGCTCAGATGGGAGGGCCAGCCATGATAATAAATCCATGTAGTTTAGCTTATGCTGCTAATGATACTAACAATCAAGGTGCTATATACATGGCTCAACAAACTCCATCAGTTACTAATCCAGATTTTAATTTAGGAGATGTTAAATTAGGTGTAGTATTAGGAGAGTCAGATAGTATAAAAACTTTAGCTTTTGACGATGCTGGAGATTTTGTTCCTATTACTGGAATGAAAAATGTTAATTTTGGCTCTTATATATCTCCTACTAGATTACTCTGCAGAGAGTATTTAAAAGGACAAAACAAGCCAGTAAACATTTGGCAGGGTACTATTGAATCTACAAACTATGAAGCTCATAAATACCTATACTTTGAGGATTATATAAACACTGTTCCTAGTAAATGGATATTTATGCAGGGTAGTTATAATGCAGCTAATGAACAATGGAATGGCTCATGGTATAAATTAGATGTAAACGAAAATGAGGTATTTAATGAAACAGAGGATATAAATAACGATCCTAATCCTCCCTTTGATCCTGGCCCAATAGTTACAGGAGGTCATGGAACAGGTAGTCCATTACCTGAAAAAATACCAGGCAAAGATAATCTTAGAGCAAATAGTACTAATGTAAACGATGCAGTACTATCATTAATTAAAAGTAATGAGCTAGGTATAACTACTGTAGCTATTCCTGCAGCTATCTATAGTGATGGCGATGAGTTTGATTTAACAGGCATAAGATGTGATTTAAAAATAAACCAAAAAATAATGCTCTGTGATGATAACGGAGGTAATTTTACATATTTAGAAACTTATGCTGCTAAACCTGCAGGTAGACCAAAGATAAGTATTAAAGCTAAAACATTATCTAGGAGTTATCCTGTAGGCTCTGTATTAATGATACAAAGCAATGATTTAACTAATGTAATTACTGGTGGTGGAGGAGTGTCGCAAATTGTCGCAGGTACAGATATAAGCATATCTCCTGCAGGTGGTACTGGAGTAGTTACAATTAACGCAAGCGGCGGCGGTACACCGGCAAGCCCAACCAATAGCGTACAATTTAACGACAACGGTAATTTTGGCGGAGAAAGTGCTTTTACTTATCAAGCCGTTTCAAATAATTTATTTGTACAATATACAAATAGTCATTTTTTTGGTACTAATATAGGGCATAGAAGTTATTTAGATCCTGGCACAGATGAGCTATGGTTTTTCTTAACTGCTCAAGATTTTAATTTA
>Ga0206678_10002231_pt1 | contig 12385 bp, 8 predicted proteins | sample M180m12015metaG_FD_155453 | JGI IMG/M metagenome (GOLD analysis project Ga0206678, IMG submission 155453) | Ammonia-oxidizing marine archaeal communities from Monterey Bay, California, United States - M1 80m 12015 | ecosystem: Environmental > Aquatic > Marine > Intertidal zone | place: USA... | reverse complement strand
GCTGATGAGGCTTCGAGATTGGATAGAGCAGACGCGCTCGGCGAAAAGATTGAGAAAACAGATGCTGGTTAGGGCTCGGTGCAGGTGCTTGTGTGACTAATGTATTAAATGAAGCGATCTGAGGCCGGCGATGTTTGATCCAGGCATCGCGGCTATCGATTGCTGAAATCGACCAGAATGCCTGCAGCCTCCTTCTGTTGGGCACGGTTACATCACCAAATTAGTGAGTTTCAGCTCAGGGAATGCTTTTAGGCTAATTGGTGTGAATTCGGGTCACCAGGCTTAGTATACCGGTCTTCTAGTGCAATCAGGCAATCGCTTGTAACCAGTGTTCCAGTTTGACCTGGTCTGCTACAAAGCTTCGAATTCCCTGAGCCAGTTTTTCCGTTGTCATGGGGTCATCATTTAATTCATATCGAAACTGGGCCTCACTGCCTGTCCTGTAATCGATTGTTGTGCCTGTCTTTGCTGGGTCGAGTTTACGCTCCAGTTCGCCATAATCTGCATCTAGTTCCTGTAACAGAGCCGGGCTGATGGTGAGTCGATCGCATCCAGCCAGTTCGGCTATCTCGGATGTATTTCTGAAGCTGGCACCCATGACAACGGTTGGGTAATTATGCTGCTTGTAGTAATTATAAATCTGCCTGACAGATCGTACGCCTGGGTCATCTTCTGGTGCAAAATCTTCTAGATCACCTGATTGTTTGTGCCAATCGAGAATCCGGCCTACAAAAGGTGAAATGAGAAAGGCGCCGGCATCTGCGGCTGCAGCCGCCTGGCTGAAGTTGAACAATAACGTCAGATTGCAGTTGATTTGCTGTTTTTCCAGCACTTCAGCCGCGCGGATGCCTTCCCAGGTGGAAGCCATTTTTATGAGAACGCGGGATCGAGAAATTCCTGATGCTTCGTATAGATCAATCAGCTGCTGTGCCTTGGCGATAGACGCTTTGCAGTCAAAGGATAACCGGGCATCAACTTCAGTTGATACACGTCCTGGAATGACCTTGAGGATTTCAGTGCCGAAAGCGACTGCTAGATTATCCATCCCCTTCGCGAGTTGTTCCTGGCTACTGCCGTGGCCAACTTTTGACATGACGGTATCCACGATTGACCGATATCCTGGCATTTGTGCTGCTTTAAGAAGCAGGGATGGATTGGTCGTAGCATCCTCTGGCGCATACTGGCTGATGGCTTCAAAGTCACCCGTATCCGCAACTACAGTGGTCATTTCTTTGAGTTGCGTCAGTTTGCTGTTTCCGTGGGCGCTCATTTCAGTTGGTTTCTTTTCGTCTGTATAGGAGCCAGTGATTGTATCTAAGAAGGCCTGTTATTGTCACTTCTACTCAGTGTGTAACCAATTCACGGGCTTTTACTGCGCAAAGCAAAACGATTAGTCGTTGTCCGACTGCTCGTGTCTGATGCTAGACAGGGCAGGCGTTCGCTGCAATGTATTGCACGAAACCTCAGTTGCGTTGATATACTCAGTAGAGGACCTTCGGATGAGCGTAATGATAAGACAGTTGAGGCAACAGATTAGTATCGGGTCATTGCTGGTTTGCTACGTATTTTTTGGTGCTTGCCAGGCATTGGCTGCGCTCGATAGGTTAGCACCGACGCGATCCATCGAAGCCATTGCGGATGAATATGTTGATGCTATGCTGAAACGCTATCCTGGTATGGCAACAACCTACGACATCGCCGGCCAGCGTCATAATCTATTATTTGATAATTCTTTGGCTTCGCTTACATTGTGGCAGGAAAAAGAGGATGCCTTGCTGAGTCAGTTGCTGGCTCTGGGACCGCCTGCAAAGGTTGGTAGTCGTGACTGGGTGACCTATGGGTTTCTTCATGAGGAGCTTAGTTCCAGCAGGGCAACGCGTATCTGCCGCAAGGAACTTTGGGAAACCAGCACGGCCACGGGCTGGCATACTGAGGTCCCTTTTATATTTGATATTCAACCTCTGGCAACTGAAGTCGACAAGATTGATGCGCTGGAGAGGCTGGCGGCCATGGCTCAGTACATCGACATTGAAATAGGCAATTTAAGGCTGGGCCTGGAACTTGGTTACAGTTCCCCCCGACTCACCGTTGAAGCTGTTCCAGCTCAGGTCAAGTCTTTGCTTCGAGAGGATAATCCTTTCCTCAATATGGGGCGACGGGCGGCAGATCAGGAATTTGCAAAAGCGGTTTCGCAGATCTATAAAAACGAAATTGTGCCGGCGTTGAATCGTTTTGCTGAGTTCATAGAAACAGAGTATTTGCCGGCCGCCAGGACTGAGATTGCGCTTAGCTATAATCCAGATGGGGAGATCTGTTATCCCGCCTTAATTCGGTCGTTCGCAACGATTTCAGTTACCCCGGCAGAGGTGCATCGTTTAGGCCTTGAACAGGTGGCTGTTTTGAGAAATGAGATGACAGCAATCCTGGGAAAGCATTTTGGTGCTGAGCCCCTTGAAGGGTTTCTTCGGCGCATTAATCAGGCACCTGAATTTACCTTTCGTAGTGAACAGGATGTGTTGGATTATTCGGTTGCATCGCTTGATGATGCCAGGAGCAAGATGACGGAGGTGTTTGATCTTCTTCCCAAGGCAGACGTCCTGATTAAGCCCTATCCTGACTTTGCCGCCAGTGGCAGTGGCGAGTACCACTCTTCGTCAGAAGATGGCAAACGGCCAGGGATCTACTATATTGCAGTACGAGAGCCAGAGCAGCGTACCCAGGCAACCCAGCAGTCGACCCTTTACCATGAAACTTATCCGGGCCATCACCTGCAGGGAGCTATCGCGCTGGAATTAGGCGCAAAGGTTCATGATGTCGCCAGATATCTGTGGAACTCTGGATACGGTGAAGGTTGGGCGCTGTATGCCGAGCGACTGGCAGAAGAGTTGGATCTGTACAGTCGCCCGTTGGATAAAATGGGGTTGTTATCAGACCAGAGCGCAAGGGCGGCCAGGCTGGTGATCGACTCTGGCATTCATACTAAAGGCTGGAGTAGAGACAGAGCGCTTGAATATATGCTTAACAATTGTGGCTGGTCCAGGGTGGATATCGAAAATGAGATTGATCGCTATATATCCTGGCCCGGGCAGGCCAATGCTTACATGTTGGGTATGCTGGAAATCAAACGGTTACGTCGGCTGGCAGAAGAACAGTTAGGGGAACATTTCGAATTACCAACGTTTCATCGGCGTATTCTTGAAAACGGTAGTATGACCTTGCCAATGGTCGAACAATCGATATTGACCTGGATTGACCAGAACAGGGTTGAAGGCGACTGAGCTTCGCAGGCTAAGGCAGGTCCAGTCTCAGGCTGCGGATGAGACAGGGTGAGGGTAGACGGTAGCTCATGTTGGAGATACAGGTTAGGCCAAGCTTAGAGGCAAAAATAGAAATCCCGCGTTCGGTTACAAAGATGATCCCGGCTATTCATGAGCGCCTGGATCGGCCTGGAGTCTGCCCATAACTGGATTAAGATCGCGGTCTGTTGTCCGGGCTCGAAAGTAGAATTGATAAAACCTCACATGGCTTATCAACGGAATTTACTATCCTATGCCACTGCATTTAGACGAGTATACTGGCTAGGTATCCACATAAATTGACGTAAATGGGGGGAGACAAATGAGTGAAGCGTCGGAAGATCTGGTATTTGACCCAAATGCATTGCGTGAACGCTATCGTGTCGAGCGTGATAAACGGCTGCGCGATGATGGCAACGAGCAGTATGCCGAAATAACTGGTGAGTTCGCCCATTATCTTGAAGATCCTTATGTCGACGAGGTGATTGATCGCGATCCGGTCACTGATGACGTTGATGTCATCCTCGTAGGCGGGGGATTCGGTGGTCTACAGGCCGCAGCAAGGCTGCGTGCCGCGGGTGTAAAAGACTTGCGTGTTATAGAAAAAGGCGGAGATTTTGGTGGTACCTGGTATTGGAATCGCTATCCTGGGGCGCAATGCGATATCGAAGCGTATTGTTATTTACCGCTTTTGGAAGAACTCGATTATGTTCCCAAGGAAAAATATGCCTATGCCAGGGAAATTCTTGATCACAGTGAGGCCATAGGTAGGCATTTTGATCTTTATGAGAGTGCTTTATTCCAAACAGAAGTAACCGAGTTGCTTTGGGACCAGTCCGCACAACGCTGGATTGTATCGACAAATCGCGGCGATAAGATCAGAGCACGCTTTGTGTCGATGGCCAATGGGCCCTTACATCGACCTAAATTGCCAGGTATACCCGGTGTTCGGGACTTTAAGGGGCATAGTTTTCATACCAGTCGCTGGGACTACGAATACACTGGGGGTGGACCAGCAGGTGATCTTGATAAGCTGGGAGATAAACGGGTTGCTATTATCGGTACAGGTGCGACTGCGATTCAGTGTGTTCCCTTTCTGGGTACCGCAGCACAGCACCTGTATGTGTTCCAGCGCACACCTTCTACCGTTGATGTGCGAGGTAATTCGCCAACTGATCCAGAATGGGCAAAGACGCTGGAAGCAGGGTGGCAGCGGCATCGGATGGAGAATTTTAATTCGTTGATCTCTGGAATTCCCCAGGAAAAGGATCTGGTGGATGATGGCTGGACGGATCTCATTGGTAAAATGATTCATCAGTTCCGCAAAGCCCAAGGTAATTCCAATATGACGCTCGAGCAGATGATCGAGATGGCTAATTTTGAAAAAATGGAAGAGATTCGTGCTCGCGTTGATGAGTTTGTCGAGGATGAAGCTGTCGCCGAAAAACTCAAACCCTACTATAAAATGTTCTGTAAGCGGCCCACTTTTAACGATCAGTACTTACCGACCTTCAATCGTGAGAATGTCACCCTGGTTGATACTGATGGGCAGGGAGTTGAGCGAATTACTGAGACTGGCCTGGTTGTGGATGGGGTTGAATATGAGGTTGACTGCATTATCTATAGTACCGGTTTTGAGGTAGGAACCAGCTATACTCGTCGGGCTGGTTATGACGTGATTGGTCGTGATGCCAGAAAGCTCAGTGACCACTGGCGTAATGGCACACGTACGTTACATGGCATGGGTAGTCATGGTTTCCCGAATGTGTTTATCATGAATACTTCACAGGGCGCCTTTACGGCTAATTTCCCACATTTGTTGGATGAATCTGCTGTGCATCAAGCCCACATCATAGCGCATGCATTGGATAAAGGTTTTAACCAGGTTGAGGTCACCGAACAAGCTGAAGATGAATGGGTGAAGACCATTTTAGGTTTTGCCGGAGGACCGCTGGGTGGCTTAGGCGGGGCGGATTGCACGCCAGGATATTACAATAATGAAGGTAAGCCTAACCCAAATGCGATGCAATCTGCGCCCTATGGGGGTGGTTCTATCCGGTTTTTCGAGTTGATGAAGGAATGGCGAGAAGACGGCAATTTTGAGGGTCTAGAGTTCAGTTAAGTCATTAGAAGACACAACTGGCGGTCAAACCCTGGATATACTAGCAATTAATTGCAGTATGATGCGCTGCTGACACGCTGAATTGACTGGAAAATGGAGGCGGTACTAAAAGCGCGAGCACAGAGCGACCAGCGGACTGTTTATACGCTGGCATGGTAGTGTGGTTTAGCCTTTGCCGCGGTCACTGGCGAAGCGAATGGCTTGTCGCTTTGAGCCCCAGGTGCCAGGTGAATCCTCGAACACTCCCTTCAATGGCGTCGCACAGGTGGGACATACTGCGCCCGCAGCGAGATTCCACTGACCCATTTCATACCAGTTGCGTTCGATCAACAGTTCTTCGCAGTGATGGCAGAATGTAGAGTTTCCGGTGGCATCATGAATGTTGCCGGTATAGGCGTAATGCAGACCGGCCTGTTTGGCAATTGAACGGGCTAACTGAAGGGTTTTAGCCGGAGTCGATTGGATATCGCGCATTTTCCAGTCGGGGTGAAATGCAGTGAAGTGATGCGGTACATCTGCTCCCAGGTGATCAACAAGCCATTGGCACATGGCCTCGAGTTCTTTTTGAGAGTCGTTTAGCCCAGGAATCAGTAAAGTAGTAATCTCCAGCCACACATCGGTTTCATGTTTTACGTAAATCAGTGTGTCCAGTACTTCCTGTAAATGAGCGCCGCAGATTTTATAGTAGAATTCCTCGGTAAAACCCTTGAGGTCAATGTTAGCAGCATCCATAGCGGCAAAAAAATCAACCCTGGGTTCAGGGCAGATGTAGCCGGCCGTGACCGCCACTGATTGCACATTTAATTCGTGGCAGGCACTGGCCACATCAATCGCGTATTCATGAAATATCACGGGATCATTATAAGTAAAGGCAATGCTGCGACAATTGAGGCTGCTAGCGGCTCGGGCCAACATTTGCGGTGAGGCTGCATCGGCCAGGGTATCCATCTCTCGTGATTTGCTCATATCCCAGTTCTGGCAGAATTTACAAGCAAGATTACAGCCGGCAGTACCGAATGAAAGCACTGGCGTGCCGGGCAGAAAATGTTTGAGTGGCTTCTTCTCTATGGGATCAATGGCGAAACCAGAAGATCGTCCATACGTGGTTAAAACAATCGTGTCGTTCTCTCTTGCCCTGACGAAACATAAGCCCTGTTGGCCTTCCCTTAGTTTGCAGGCCCTGGGACAAAGGTCGCATTGCAGCCGACCATCATCCAGGACTTGCCAGTGTTGCGTTACTACTGAGCGATTATCCATCGCCAAAGTATAACGTTATGTTGCGTTTAAAAAACGTTGTGTCGCGTTTAAAAAAACGTTGTGTTGCGTTTAAAAAAAATGTGTTGTCTTTAAAATTGGCATGATTCGGAGCAGAATAGTTGGCTTATGATCGTTAGAGTCAGTTAACAAACGCTACAGAATATGACAGAACAGCAAAATGACTAACATCAGACAGACTGCAGTGGCCGGCCAGTTTTATCCAGAGCAAGCTCTGGAGTTGAGGCATAGAGTCGATCAGCTGTTGGCAATAGAGAAAACGGCTGGCGACTGCCCCAAGGTGATTATAGTACCTCACGCAGGCTATATTTATTCTGGTTCGACAGCTGCGAAGGCCTATGCCAGGGTTGTCAACGGTCGTAACCATATTAACCGAGTGGTGCTGCTGGGTCCGGCGCATCGGGTAGGCTTTCGCGGCATGGCTTTGTCTGATGCTCAGCAGTTTGCTAGTCCGCTGGGCGAAATCAATCTTGATCAGGTAGCGACTGAACAGATCAGTGCTTTACCGTCAATTGTCAGACTTGCTACTGCGCACGAGCTAGAACATAGTCTGGAGGTGCAACTGCCCTTTTTGCAGCGTTGTCTGGATCAGTTTACGCTGGTTCCCATTGTCGTCGGTCAATGTTCAGCAGATGATGTTGCCCGTGTAATAGAGGCCCTTTGGGGCGGGCCAGAAACCTTGATTGTGCTAAGCACTGATCTAAGCCATTTTTTAAGTTATGCCCAAGCACAACAAAAAGATGCGGATACCTCGCGGCAAATTTTAGCGTGTTCCAATCGAATTTCAGCTGATCAGGCTTGTGGTGCAAATCCCCTTAATGGCTTGTTGCAGGTCCTCAGAAGTAAGAACCTGCAGATCAATCAACTGGAGGTCGTCAATTCCGGCGATACTGCCGGTGATAAAATCCGTGTTGTTGGCTACGGCGCTTTCGTAGTGAGTGAAAATAGTCAGGTTCGTTTTGATATCGCGGAAAGACAGCAGCTGTTGTTTCTGGCCAGGAATGCAATCCTTGGCCAATTCAAGCAACCCAACAGTTTTGAAATCAAGCTTGATCAATACAGCAGGAGTTTACGAAGGAGTCTGGCTAGTTTTGTCACCCTTAAAATCCAGGGCAGGTTGCGTGGGTGTATTGGTAGTCTGGTAGCGCAGCGCGAACTGGTGGTGGATGTTGCTCATAATGCGATAGCGGCTGCTGTAAAGGACCGGCGATTTAAGCCTTTAACGCTGGAAGAATATCGGCAGATTGATCTACACATATCTGTGTTAAGCCCTCCTTATCCAGTAGATATCCAAACCAGAGAGGAATTGGTAGCGCGTCTGCGGCCGGGAATTGATGGCGTGATTCTTCAGCAGGGAGACCATCAGGCTACCTATTTGCCATCAGTATGGGAACAGATACCAGATCCAGAACAGTTTGTCAGTGAACTTCGGGCCAAGGCGGGTCTATCCCGTACTGGATGGAGCGCACAGACCAGCGTCCGCTTTTATACCACTGAGGAGTTCGGTCAGTTTTGAGCCATACCGTTCCAATCTGTTAAAGCCCGAAAATAAGGGATTTCAGTCGTTTCATCTGGATATTATTGTAAATAAACTTGACTAATTTTCTTAAATTGCTATAAACCTCGATTATAGAAAATTATAGATGAGTTCAATTATGTATCAAAAATTAGAAAAAGCTTTATTCGTTATTTTTCTAGTCCTGCCAGTTTGTGTTTTTGCAGCGGAAACACAAGTCTTAGAAGAAGTTGTCGTCACAGCAACTAAACGGGCGTCTAATCTCCAGGATGTCCCTATTTCTGTAGGCGTAGTGACCGGGGAGTTCATGGACACGTTTGACATCAAGGACATAAGCGATGCTCAGAATTTTATACCAGGCCTGCAGGTGCAACAGACGTTTGGTAGCTGGGCGGTTCGTATTCGCGGCCTCGGTTCAGGAATCACCAACCTGGCATTTGATTCCTCGGTACCGGTTTATGTAGACGATGTTTATTGCGGACGAGGTAAGTGTATGGAGTCGGCGTTCTTGGATATAGAACGGCTTGAGGTCGCCCGTGGTCCGCAGGGCGCATTATTTGGAAAAAGTACCATCGCTGGTGCGGTGAGTGCGGTGAGTGCAAAACCGACTGACGAATTTGAAGCCCGCTTGAAAGTAGGAACTGAACTTGAGTACGGAGGCTCTACAGTTGCTGGGTATTTATCTGGTGCCTTGTCTGACACAGTACGTGCGAGACTGGCGTTTAAAATGAGTGATCTAGACGGGTATACAGATAATATTGCTTTGGGGATTGAAGATGGTGACCAGGAAATTAATGCTGCGCGCTTCAGCCTTGATTGGGATGCTGGAGAAAATACCAGTATCTACCTAAAAGTAGAAACTGGTGAGTCGAATACGGATGGGCGTAATAACCAACTGGTTGCAGCCGGCTTAATGTCGCGAGCAACCACCGACCCGAATCAGGAGTACGAGCCGGATAATATACGGAGCGTTAGTACCGGAGTAGAAAAGGAAGATTTCTACGACTATGAATGGAATTCAGTCACCCTGAAAGCTGAAACCGAATTGGCTGGCCATTCGTTAATGGCAGTGGCAGGACACTGGGCGTATGAAAATGAGTGGTTCCTCGATGTCGATGGTCATCCGGAGGCAATGTTGAATACGGCATTGTTTGATGATTACGACCAGACCACGCTGGAGTTACGCTTACTGTCACCATCTGACCAGGCTGTTGAGTATATAGCCGGCATTTGGTACCAAAGTTCTGAATTAACCACTCGTCAGTTTTCGCCATTCCACCCTCTATTCTGGCAAGGTGTTACAGGCATTCCAGTCGCTGTTGGTGTAAATATTCCTCCTCTCTCTCTGGCTTTTACACATGGCTCAGGTATGGATAGAAACTTCACTCGTGACAGTGATGCTTTTTCTATGTATGGGCAAGTGACCTGGAAGTTGAGCGATCGATTTCGAACAATCATAGATATACGCTACACAGAAGAGGATCAGGAGGGAATAGGTCAATCCTGGCCACTGCTGTTTTCTGGGAATAGTACTTTTGAACCAGTTCGAGTCTCGCGCAGTACTGCAGGGCATGACCCCGAGTATCTGTTTAGACAAAAACGCTCAGATGACAGCCTCGATCCGTCAGTGCGTTTCCAGTATGACCTCAGTGATGACATGATGGCGTATCTCGCCTACGCGGAAGGCTCTAAAGCAGGCGGCTTGAAAGCGAACGATTCTAAACTGGGTGCGCAGTTATTACTCAAAGCGGATGATGCCGCTTACCTCCAGCAATATGCAGGGGTCTCGGCAGTGACAGAGGCGGATATCGGTAATGGTCTGACCCTTAGTCAAGGTAACGGGATTTTTGATTTTGAAGATGAGGAAGCGGAAAGCTGGGAAGTTGGCCTGAAAAGTAATCTTGCCGGTGGAGCGGCGACCCTGGCTATTGCTTTATTCACTACCGAGTTTACTAATCTACAGACCTCAAATTATGATGGTACTCAGTTCATCATAGGCAATGCAGGTAGTGCTACCGTGAACGGTGCTGAGTTGGAGCTTAGCTGGCAGGTCTCGAATCAATTACGGTTGCATTCATCGGTTTCCTGGGTCGATGCTGAGTATGATGACTTCGCTGGTGCACAATGCGTAGTCGACTCAAGCGGCTCGCCTGCAAACGCCGACTGTGATTCGGTCAGTGGTACAGAAAATCAGGCAGGTGAAAAGCTGGAACGTTCACCCGATTTTGAAATTAATCTGAGTGCAATATGGGAATCTCAACTGACAGATACCATTATGTTGAAGGGCTCTGCATCGATGTATCGTTCTGGAGGGTACTTCGTCCAACCGACCCAGGCGGCCTACGCGACTCAGAGTGCGTTTACTAAATGGGATGCACGAATAGCACTTGCTGGCAATAATGAACGCTGGGAAGTGGGTGTGATCGGACGTAATTTAGGCGATGAGATGACCATACAGCATGCCTATAATATTGCTGGCAACCAATTTCAGAATCTGAGTATCGGCCGTTCCTACATGCTGGAAGGCATTGTTAGGTTCTGATCATCAAGTAAGGCGTGACTGGGCCTGGTAGCCCAGTCCGCACCGGTTACACGGATAGACCAGCGGAACCTGATTGCTTTACGGCATATCAAGACCGCTATAGACTCACCAGGTTTCCTCAATTGAGTTCCGGAATGTTGCTTAGAGAAAAAGTAGCTATTGTTGTCGGAGGTGGACAAACCGCAGGCGAAACCATAGGTAATGGCCGCGCTACGGCGGTGCAATTCGCAAGAGAGGGGGCTACCGTCGTGGTGGCTGATTCGGACCTTGTATCGGCTCAGCAAACGGCTGAGATGATTATGGCTGAAGGCCATACAGGGGTTGCCGTAGAGGTAGACGTTCGCCGGGAACGGGACATCAGTGAGATGGTCCAACAGGTCATCGATCGATGGCAGCAGATTGATATATTGCATAATAATGTCGGGGTGAGTATCGCTGGTGGCGATGCTCGAATCGAAGAGATAAGCACCGACGCATTTGACTTGCTGGTTGAAATTAATCTTCGTGGTATGGTTTTGACTTCCAAGCATGTTTTACCACATATGCGTCGTGCGGGTTCTGGCAGTATTATCAACATAGCGTCTATGGCGGCTATTAAACCTTATCCATTAGTAGGCTATAAAACGACTAAAGCCGCTGTGATCGCTTTAACAGAGCAAGTGGCGGCAACCCATGCGCGCTACGGAATACGCGCTAATGTGATTCTACCCGGTTTAATGAATACGCCCATGGCAATTGAGTCCAGAGTTGCTGCAAACAAGCCGCGCGAAGAAATCATTGCCGAACGGGACCAACAAGTCCCATTAGGCCGCAAAATGGGTAGTGCCTGGGATGTTGCTCATGCAGCCTGCTTCCTGGCTTCTGACAAGGCGGGCTATATCACCGGCATCACCCTTCCCGTGGATGGTGGGCTATCCGTGTCCTGATTCATGGTGTTCAGGGCCGATTGCCTCAAATACCCAGATGCGAGCGGTACGTTTATTGAGCGAATCGCTTTGCTGCCGCTGCGCTCTCGTCTCGTTGAGATTGGCAATAAAGCTGGCAGTGTCACTGCTGTCGCCTTCATACAGGGCAAGGTAGGGCAGAGGACAATCTTCCCCCACTTGATCGACGAGTTTGTAGCGCTGGGCAGATTTGAGCTCGGTTGAACTGAGCACCTCTTTGAGGTGAAGGTGTTCATAATATTCGTTGAACGCCTCCTCTTTGCCTTCGGTTGGTTCTGTTAGAACAAGCACCATCTGTTTGGTCATTTTTAATTCTCTTGCTGCCTTGGTTGGCACTATAACACCCAGTTGGGCAGGGAGATACGACCAACCCAACTGACCATTAACCCTGCCAACTGCTTAACCGAGATTGAAAGCGCTGGCTAGTTTCTGCTAACGGTTGTCTGCTTGGGCTGCCCTGGCAATGGCTTCCTTTGCCAGACGGCGTTCGGTGCCATCTAATCTTGCCTGTAGGCCTCGGGTCATTTCGTCGAGAATTCTCTGTGCATGACTATTGCTCTGGATTTTCTGCCAGTAGTCTGCCACTCGAGACCCAGATTTGATTGGATTGTCGATACCCAGCCTTGGAACTGTGCTGTTGCACATCCAGAGCGCAGGGGTCAACGTGCAGTCTGCCCGGGTCAGTATATC
>Ga0206678_10002222_pt1 | contig 12404 bp, 3 predicted proteins | sample M180m12015metaG_FD_155453 | JGI IMG/M metagenome (GOLD analysis project Ga0206678, IMG submission 155453) | Ammonia-oxidizing marine archaeal communities from Monterey Bay, California, United States - M1 80m 12015 | ecosystem: Environmental > Aquatic > Marine > Intertidal zone | place: USA... | reverse complement strand
AAACTGCTGCCATAAAGGGTGCTGGAAAGTGTGCCTTTAGCCATGCCGTTTGATATGAAACATAAGCATAGGCAACAGAATGAGACTTATTGAAACCGTACCCTGAAAACTTATCAATCAAGTCAAATATTTCATTGGCCTTTTGTTTCTTAATATCTTTTTTACCGGCACCTGTTACAAACACTTCTCGTTGCTCTTCCATCTCCTCGACCTTTTTCTTTCCCATTGCGCGCCTTAATATATCTGCTCCACCCAATGAATAACCAGCCATCACTTGTGCTGACTGCATAACTTGTTCTTGATAGAGAAAGACACCATTAGTTGGTTTTAAAATTTCTTTAAGCATCTCGTGAGGATATCTCACTTTAGCGCCATGTTTAACCTGGATATAATCATCTACCATTCCAGCATCTAATGGACCTGGTCTATATAAGGCCAACATCGCTACAATATCTTCAAAGCAATCGGCTCGTAGTTTTTTTAAGTAGCCACGCATACCGTCAGACTCTAGTTGAAAAACACCTGTAGTATCACAGCGTTGTAATAGTTTATATACCTCTGGGTCATCTAAAGCCAGTCCATCTATATCTATTGGTTCTTTACTCAAACCTTTTTTTTCAATTATTTTGACTGCTTTATCGATAACAGTTAAATTCGACAAACCCAGGAAGTCAAATTTAACTAAGCCAACAGCCTCTACGTCGTCTTTATCAAATTGAGAGACAACCACATCAGACTCCTCAGAACCCTTATAAATCGGACAAAAATCACTAATTTTGCTAGGCGCAATTACTACACCGCCAGCATGAGTACCGACATTTCTAATCAATCCCTCTAAATCTTGAGAAAGATCAATGAGTGTTGAAACACTTTCCTCTGAGTCATAGCGTGACTTAAGTTCTGAAGAGTCTTTTAAAGCCTTACTTAAAGTCATTTTTAGTTCATTGGGTATCAATTTTGAAATAGTATCACTGAAGCCATAAGGATGACCTAATACTCTCCCTACATCTCTGACCACCCCTTTTGCTGCCATCGTGCCATAGGTAATAATCTGTGATACTTTTTCCGAACCATACTTTCTGGCCACATATGCTATTACCTCATCTCGACGTTCCGCACAGAAATCAATGTCAAAATCTGGCATCGAGACTCTCTCTGGATTTAAGAAACGTTCAAACAAAAGCTCATGTTTAATTGGATCTACATTTGTAATGGAAAGTGCCCAAGCCACAAGTGATCCAGCTCCAGAACCTCTGCCTGGACCTACAGGAATACCTTTTTCTTTGGCCCAGCGGATAAAGTCAGATACAATCAAAAAATAACCAGAGTAATCCATCTCCAAAATAACAGATAATTCAAAATTTAATCTTTCGATATAAATATCTTCATCTACCGAGCGACTTTTAAGTCTTTCATTAAGACCTCTCTTTGACTCTTCTTTAAAAAATTCAGAAATAGATTGACCTTTAGGGGTGGGAAAGATTGGTAAATAATTTTTCTTGAACAATTCAAAATGAAGGTTACAACGTTTTGATATCTCAACAGTATTGTTTAAAAGTTGTGGAAAGTCAGCAAACAGCTCTGACATTTCATCGGTACTTTTTAAGTACTGAGATTCGCTAAAGTTTTTTAATCGGCGAGCATCATCCAAAAGCCCTCCTTGAGCAATACAGATTCTAGCTTCGTGAGCCTCATATTCGTTTTTAACTAAAAATTGAACGTCATTGGTAGCCACAATCGGAATATCCAATCTCAATCCAAGTTCAATGGTTAGGTGTAGGAGTTGCTCGTCTGAAAATCTATCAGTTCTCTGAACAGACATGTAGTAGCGGTCAGAAAAAATAGATTTCCAACTGAGAGCCTTTTCCTCTGCCAACTTTGACTCGTTGGAAAGAAGTAATTGAGCAATGTCAGAACTTACAGATGTTGCAACCATAATCAAACCACTCTGGTGCTCTACAAGTTGCTCTTCTGTGACACTGGCACCCTCAATTCCCTGTTCATTTAAATATGCTTTTGAAATAAGTTCAGAGAGATTCAGATAGCCTTCATTATTTTGACATAACATAATCACATCGTATTGACCTAAACTAAAAGCTACAACAACTTTAGCTCCAATAATGGGTTTAACACCTGAATCAATGGCTTTTTGATAAAATTTCACTGCTGAAAACAAACTCATTTCATCTGTCAAAGCCACACTATCCATGCCGGCCTGTTGGACACTTTCAATAAGTCTTGGCACACGAATCAAGCTATTCTTAACTGAATATTCACTTTGACATTGAAGATGAACAAAACTTGATGAGGTCATTTAAGGTAATAAAAATATGACAAATATAGATTTCATTTTACAAACAAAGTTATCACTGTCTTTGGGGATTTTAATAAAATTAATGACTTCTTAATATAAAACCACGGTGAAATGTATTTAATTCCAGTAGTGCTTAAACATTCTTTGCAGCTTTAATCAAAGCTTGAGCTTTATCCATGGTTTCCTGCCATTCTAATTCTGGGACTGAATCATAAACTATTCCTGCACCAGCTTGAACATATAATACTTCATCTTTAATTACCGCTGTTCTAATGGCAATAGCTAAGTCCATCCCACCATGCCATGATAAATTACCAATGGCGCCAGAATATATATTTCTTTTCAAAGATTCCACTTCGTCAATAATTTCCATTGCTCTCACTTTTGGGGCGCCACTCAAAGTACCTGCTGGAAAAGTTGCTTTTAATACGTCAATGGAGCTCATTCCTTCTTTTAACTCGCATTCAACATTCGAAACAATGTGCATCACATGAGAATAGCGTTCAATAAACATCTTATCAGTAAGGGTGACACTCCCTGTTTTGGCTATCCGGCCTAAATCATTACGACCCAAGTCAATTAGCATTAAATGCTCTGCAATTTCTTTGTCATCTGATAAAAGATCTTTTTCTAATTTTTGATCATCCTCAACTGTTTTACCTCGCGAGCGAGTTCCTGCTATCGGTCTCACAGTAGCTATATTATTATTATCAACGCGAGTTAAGATTTCTGGAGACGAGCCAACTATAGTAACATCATCCAAATTCAAAAAATACATATAGGGTGAAGGATTAAGTATCCTTAGTTGACGATACAAGTCTATTGGTTTCGCCTTAAATGGACAGCTTAATCGATGAGATGGAACCACTTGCATAACATCGCCAGAAATAATATAGCGCTGAATATCTTCAACTGTTTTCATAAAATTATTTTTACCAAAACTTGAGATAAAATCGTCGGTCTGAATTCCCGCATGAGGGCTTGGAACATGCTGGAACGATTTCTTGATATTATCTTCAATCAGATTAAGTTTTGATAGAGCATCTTCATAAGTACTTTCATCAGGATTGATGTGAGTGATGATGTGAACTTTACTAAATAAGTTATCAACAACCAATAGATCATTCGATACCATCAATAAGATATCGGCAATATTTAACTCATCTGTTTTATCAATATTTGCCAATTTGGGCTCAATATAACGAATAATTTCATAGCCAAAAAAGCCAACCAGACCACCATTAAAGTCTGGAAAATCATCTAATTTAGGGACTCTAAATTGTTTTTGGTAATTCTCAATCCACGCTAAAGGATCCTCAACTTCATACTGATCGACCAATACACCATTTTTTTCAACCCTAACTTCATAATCATATACTTTAATGACCGTTTCGGCAGCCAAGCCAATAAATGAATAACGACCCCATTTTTCACCACCCTGAACTGACTCTAAAAAATAACTATAAGGAGAATTTGCAAGTTTTAGATACAATGCCAAAGCAGTATCAGTATCTACAACAACCTCTCTGGAGAAGGGTATATGATTAAAGCCTTGTTTAATTAGGTCGGTAAACTCTGATTTTTCCATGGGTGCATTTTAACTTACCCGGATAATTAGTGGTTTGCTTTAGTAGAAGTGAATACTCACTCTTTCTTAAGAGACTAACTCATTTTTATGACAATTTATAGGTATAAAAAATTGGCACCTCAATAAAATTAACTTTTTTTTGAGATGCCCTCTTTATCTACTATCAGTATTGTTATTCCTGTATCTCAGCTTCAAACTCACTTAACTGCTCAGATAGTTCTTGCTCAGCTTCAGCGACCTGCATTGACTCTTCTAACCGACGCATCCTTTTATCTTGATGATGTTTAAAACCAGTACCAGCAGGTATCAAACGACCTACAATGACATTTTCTTTTAAACCTTTAAGGTCATCAATTCTTCCTGTAATTGATGCTTCAGTTAAAACTCTAGTTGTTTCTTGGAATGATGCTGCTGATATAAATGACTCGGTTGATAGTGACGCTTTGGTTATACCCATTAGCAATCTCTGGAATATAATCTCTTCTTTACCCTGCGCTTTAAGTTGTTTATTTTTGTCAATAACATGAGCATACTCAGCTGTCTCACCATTAACATAGTTAGAATCACCGTTATTTAAAATTTCCACTTTTCTTAGCATTTGTTTGATAATAACTTCAATATGTTTATCAGATATTTTCACACCTTGGAGACGATACACATTCTGAACTTCTTTAACAATATAGTTCGCTAAGGCTTCAACTCCTAGCAGTCGTAGAATGTCATGTGGATTTGATGGCCCATCTGAAATCATATCTCCCTTTTCTACAGTTTCACCATCAAATACATTAATTACACGCCAGTGATGAATCATCATTTCAGTTACTTCTCCCTCTTCACTAGTAATTAACAAACGTACTTTTGATTTAGTTGGGTTGCCGAAACTCACAATACCTGCTGTTTCTGCTAGGATGGCATGATCTTTAGCTTTACGTGCTTCAAATAGATCAGCAACACGTGGCAAGCCACCAGTAATGTCACTTGTTTTTGAAATGGCTTTAGGAATTTTAGCAAGGATTTCACCTGCTTCAATTAATTGACCGTCTTCCAAGGTAATTTTGACACCTGATGGCAGATAATGCGTTGACAACACAAGTTTTTTATCTTTTTTATCAAGTAACTTTATCATTGGCTTCATGTCCTTAGCTGCCGAAGTTCTCTCACCTTCTTCAATCATTTCAAAGAAACTTAGTCCAGTTAATGGATCTGAATTTTTGACTACCGTCACTCCTTCAACAAAATCAATAAAAACTACTCGACCAGAGTTTTCAGCAATAATTGGATGAGTATGTGGATCCCAATCTGCTATTTTATCTTTCGCTTTTACTTCACCGCCATCTTGGAAATGAACCACTGCACCATATGGCAACTTGTATCGCTCTTTTACTTGTCCCAATTCATTACGAATTGAAGCCTCAGAAGACCTTGAAATAACAACTAAATCACCATTAGCGTTAGTGATAGATTTCATGTTGTCAAAATGCACAATACCATTGGTATTAATATTGATACTATTGATAGCCGTAGATGCGCTTGCAGCTCCACCAATATGGAATGTACGCATCGTTAACTGCGTTCCAGGCTCTCCAATTGACTGTGCAGCAATGACACCAACAGCCTCACCTACTCCTATCTTATGACCCCTAGCCATATCATTGCCGTAGCAAGCTGAGCAAACTCCATAAGAAGTCTCACATGTAATAGCAGAACGGACTTTAACAAATTCAATACCCAATTCATTAATCTGATCTGAATCATTCAAAGTAATTAAATAATCTTTTTCTAAAAAGACTTTCTTAGTATTTGGAATAAGCACATCTTCAGCAACAATTCGGCCAAGAACAGCCGAACCTAAAGTTTGAACCACATTGCCACCCTCAATTACAGCCTTCATGACCAAACCATTTTTAGTATTACAATTCTCTTCGGTGATTACTAAATCTTGACCAACATCAACTAGTCGACGTGTCAAATATCCTGAGTTAGCTGTCTTCAATGCAGTATCAGCTAAACCTTTGCGGGCTCCGTGCGTTGAAATAAAATATTGCATGTTATTCAAACCTTCACGAAAGTTACTGGTTATCGGTGTCTCAATGATAGAGCCATCTGGCTTCGCCATTAATCCACGCATTCCAGCTAACTGCCTAATTTGAGCTGGAGAACCTCTAGCACCAGAGTCTGCCATCATATAAATTGAGTTAAACGACGGCATCCTCTCATTATTACCTTTAGCATCAGTAACATCTTCGTAACCAATTTTATCCATCATGGCCTTCGCAACCTCCTCTGAGGTATGAGACCAAATATCAATAACTTTATTGTATCGCTCTCCATTAGTCAAAACACCTGAAGCAAATTGCTGTTGCACACCCTTAATTTGTGCATTGGCCTTATCAATCATTTCCGTTTTCTCTTGCGGAATAATCATGTCGTTTGAACAGAATGAGATGCCTGATTTTGTTGAAAACTCAAAACCCATATACATCATCTGATCAGCAAAAATAACCGTCTCTTTTAATTCTTGTGTACGGTAGCAAACATGGATTAAATTAGAAACTACTTTTTTTGTTAATGACTCATTGATTAGGTCATAAGATAGTCCTTTTGGCAAAATTCTTGAGAAAATTGCTCGACCAACAGTAGTATTCACTATGCGTGTAGAGCCTGGCTCAAAACCACCCTCAATTTTTATATAATCCTGAACTCGCAATTTAATTCTGGCATGAAGAGACACAATTTTCTCCATATAGGCATTAAGTGCCTCGTTAGTGTTAGCAAAAATCATTCCTTCACCCTTTTGATTTAACATCTCTCGGGTCATATAATAAAGACCTAAAATAACGTCTTGCGATGGAATAATAATAGGGTCACCACTGGCTAAATGTAGAATATTGTTCGAAGCCAACATCAAGGTTCTACCCTCTAACTGTGCTTCTTCAGAAAGTGGTACATGTACTGCCATTTGGTCACCATCAAAGTCTGCATTAAATGCAGTACATACCAAAGGATGTAGCTGAATAGCTTTGCCTTCAATTAAGAGTGGCTCAAATGACTGAATTCCTAATCGGTGAAGTGTCGGCGCACGGTTAAGCAGCACTGGATGTTGATGGACAACTCTTTCCAAGATATCCCAAACCTCTGGAATTTCACTTTCGACCATTTTCTTGGCAGCTTTAATTGTTGATGCTAACCCATTCGCCTGCAAGCGATTGTAGATAAATGGCTTAAAAAGCTCAAGTGCCATCTTCTTTGGTAGTCCACACTGGTGCAACTTAAGATAAGGACCACAAACAATCACAGAGCGGCCCGAATAATCAACTCTTTTACCTAATAAATTTTGACGGAAACGACCCTGTTTACCTTTAATCATGTCCGCAATTGATTTAAGTGGACGTCGATTATTGCCCATTACCGCACGCCCTCGACGACCATTATCAATCAAAGAATCAACAGCCTCTTGGAGCATACGTTTTTCATTGCGAACAATAATCTCAGGCGCATCAAGTTCTAATAAGCGTGCCAGACGGTTATTTCTATTGATCACACGGCGATATAAATCATTTAAATCTGAGGTTGCAAAACGACCACCATCCAATGGTACCAAAGGTCTCAAATCTGGTGGCAAGATAGGCAATACATTCAACACCATCCATTCAGGTTTATTTCCAGATTGAATTAATGAGTCAACCAATTTAAGGCGCTTATTAATTTTCTTCAATTTGGTTTGTGATTTTGTGTTGAGTGCATCTTCACGAAGAGTTGCAGCTTCTTTTTCAAGTTGCATTTCAGAAAGAACATCTTGCATAGCTTCGGCACCCATTTTAGCAACAAATTCATCATCACCATATTCGTCCAATGCATCGTAATACATTTCTTCCGTAAGTAGTTGTTTTTTAGTTAAAGGAGTATTACCTGGATCAGTTACCAAGAACGCCTCAAAATAAAGTACTCTCTCAATATCTTTTAGTGTCATATCCATCAACAGGCCTAAGCGTGATGGCAATGATTTTAGATACCAAATATGTGCAACTGGTGCAGCTAATTCAATGTGCCCCATCCTTTCACGACGAACTTTGGAAAGTGTAACTTCAACACCACACTTTTCACAAACTACATTACGAAATTTCATGCGTTTGTATTTGCCACATAAGCATTCAAAATCCTTCATAGGGCCAAAAATTTTGGCGCAAAACAAGCCTTCTCTCTCTGGCTTAAAGGTGCGATAGTTGATAGTTTCTGGTTTTTTTACTTCACCAAAAGACCATGATCGAATTTTTTCTGGAGAAGCTAAACCAACTCTAATGGCATCAAAATCTTGTTCTTTATTTTGCTGTTTTAAAATTTGTAATAAATCTCTCAAGGGATTCTCCTAATTTAATTTTGCTCAAGTTCAACATCAATACCCAATGATCGTATCTCTTTCACCAGAACGTTAAATGACTCTGGCATAACCGATTCAGTACGATTTTCACCATCTACTATATTTTTGTACATTTTGGCTCTACCACTGACATCGTCAGATTTAACAGTTAACATTTCACGAAGGGTATAAGCAGCGCCATAAGCTTCTAGAGCCCAGACCTCCATCTCACCAAACCTTTGTCCGCCGAACTGAGCTTTACCACTCAGTGGCTGCTGAGTCACTAACGAATAAGGTCCGGTTGAACGTGCATGCATCTTATCATCCACTAGATGATTAAGTTTCAGCATATGCATATAACCAACAGTTACATCACGATCAAAACTATCGCCAGTGCGGCCATCAAACAATTCTATTTGACCACTTTCAGGTAAATCAGCCATTTTCAGTAATGACTTAATATCTTCTTCTTTAATACCATCAAAAACTGGTGTTGCCATTGGCACACCAGCTCGAAGATTATTTGCCAACTCAAGTATTTCATCATCACTAAAAGACTTGATTTCTTCACTCTTACCATAACTATTGTAGATATCATCTAGCATTGAACGTACTTTCTTAACTGTATCTTTGCGGTGCTGATCAAGCAAGTTACCTATCTTGTAACCAAGGCCTTTTGCAGCCCAGCCTAAATGAACCTCTAGCACTTGTCCAACATTCATACGTGAAGGAACACCAAGTGGGTTAAGAACTACATCCACAGGAGTACCATCTGCTAAATGAGGCATATCCTCTACAGGCGAAACCCGTGAAATAACACCTTTGTTACCATGACGACCAGCCATCTTATCACCCACTTGAAGGGTCTTGCGTGTCGCCACATAGACTTTGACCATCTTTAGTACTCCTGGAGGCAATTCAGCGCCTTCCTTAATTTTTTCTTTTTCTTGCTCAAAAAACATTTCAAAATCTTCTTGCTTAGCTTTAGATTGCTTCACCAAAGAAGTAACCTCTTTATTAATTTCAACATCTTTAACTTTTAGTTTTACTAAGTCACTGTTTTCAAGAGCCTTTAAATTTTTTGAGTTTAACTTGTCACCAACTTTAATATCTGCAATAGCTTTACTAGCAATATTGCCAGAAAGCTTTAAGCGAATACGTCGGAAAATATCTCCATCAATAATGTCAAATTCATCATCAATATCTTTTTTGATATTCTCTAAACGCTCTTCGTCTATCATTACTGCACGAGAGTCTTTTTCAACTCGGTCACGAGTAAAAATTTGAACGTCAATTACGACACCTGATTTTGAAGCACCCATTCTCAATGAAGTATCTTTTACATTATTAGCCTTTTCGCCAAAAATAGCACGTAATAACTTCTCTTCGGGGGATAGTACGGTTTCACTTTTGGGAGTCACTTTACCAACTAAAATATCTCCACCTTTAACACGCGCACCTACATAAACAATGCCACAATCATCTAATTTAGATAAAGCAGATTCACTTACATTCGGAATATCTGCAGTAACCTCTTCCGAACCAAGCTTTGTATCTCTTGCATAAGATGTTAATTCTTCAATATGAATTGAAGTATAACGATCATCCTGAACAATCTGATCAGAAATTAGTATTGAGTCCTCAAAGTTGTAGCCATTCCAGGGCATGAAAGCAATCATCATGTTTTGACCAAGTGCTAGCTCTCCTAAATCAGTTGAGGGTCCGTCAGCTAATACATCACCTGCAACAACTTTATCACCTTGTTGAACTAATGGCTTTTGATTAATACAAGTATTTTGATTAGAACGAGAGTACTTGACCAAACTATAAATATCAACTCCCAGCTCACCAGCCTTAGCTTGCTTCGCATCGACACGAATTACGATTCTTGATGCATCTACTGTCTCAACAATACCGTCATGATCTGCTACTACGCACACGCGTGAATCTGTCGCAACCACTCGTTCAATGCCCGTTCCCACCAATGGCTTCTCAGCGCGTAAGACTGGCACAGCTTGGCGTTGCATATTTGATCCCATTAATGCGCGGTTGGCATCATCATGTTCAAGGAATGGAATAAGCGAAGCAGCAACAGATGATATTTGTTTAGAATCAATGTCAATCAATGTAACTTCTGACTTATCTACTAACACAAATTCATTCTTATGTCGCCCAGAAACTAAGTCATCCAATAAATAACCTTTACTGTCAACTGCAGAATTGGCCTGAGCGATCGTATGGCTAATTTCATCAATTGCAGAAATATAAACGACTTCTTTCGTAACAAGGCCATTTTTAACAACCTGGTAGGGAGTTTCCAAGAAACCATATTCATTTGTTTTAGCATAGACAGCCAATGTATTAATCAGACCAATGTTTGGACCTTCAGGTGTTTCAATTGGACACAAACGACCGTAATGTGATGGGTGTACATCACGAACCTCAAAACCAGCACGTTCACGTGTTAAGCCACCTGGCCCTAATGCGGAGATTCTACGTTTATGGGTAATCCCTGATAAAGGATTCACTTGGTCCATAAATTGTGACAACTGAGATGAGCCAAAAAATTCTCTCACTGCAGCTGAAACTGGCTTTGAGTTAATTAGGTCTTGTGGTGTCAATTCATCAGTTTCAGCGAGATTAAGGCCTTCTTTGACTGCCTTCTCTACCCGAATAAGTCCAATTCTAAATTGATTTTCAATCATTTCACCAATAGCTCTTACGCGCCTATTAGCTAAAGTATCTACGTCATCAACGACATCATGACCATTCTTGATATCAATTAACTTCTTTATAACATTAATGATGTCATTATGTGTCAAGACATGTTCACCTATTTCAGAATTAATACCTAGACGCCTATTAAGTTTCATTCGTCCAACTCGAGACAAGTCATAGCGGTCATTATTAAAGAATAGATTTGAGAACAGTGAATTTACAGCATCTTCTGTTGCAGGCTCACCTGGACGCATAACATGGTAAATTGACATACGAGCTTCTATTTCTGTTTGCATTTCATCAAGATGTAAAGTATCTGAGATATAGATACCATTCTCAGCATCATTAATATAAATAATATTAATTTTTTTGATCTTAGTTGTTATCAACACTTCAATAGATTCTTCAGTTATCACAGTATTAGCTGACAGTAAGATTTCACCAGTATCAGTATCAATAACGTCTGAAGCAATCACTTTGCCTAAAAGATAGTCAAGTGGTGCACTGACAACATTAACACCACCATTCTCAAGCATCTTTGCATGCTTTGCTGTAATACGACGACCCTTTTTAACCACAACATCTTTTCCTAACTTAATATCGAATTCAGCAATAATGCCTCTCAAACGTTGTGGTTTGATTACCAAATCACATAACTTAGTTTTTAAATTAACTCCAATGTGATCAAAGAAAGTGTCAATAATATCATTCGTAGACATCCCCATTGCACGTAACAAAGTGGTCACTGGAAGCTTTCTTCGTCTATCAATTCGAACAAACAAGTGCTCATGATGGTCAAACTCAAAGTCCAACCATGAGCCACGATAAGGAATAATGCGAGAAGAGAATAATATTTTACCCGATGAATGAGTTTTGCCTCTATCATGCTCAAAGATAACACCTGGCGAACGATGCAGTTGAGAAACAACAACACGCTCTGTACCATTGATAACAAAGGTTCCAGTATCTGTCATCAGAGGGAGTTGACCTAAATATACATTCTCTTCGATAACTTGCTTTACACGACGCTTTTTCTTCAGTGTTGAGCCATTTTTATCAAAAAGTACAAGATTAAGTTTTACTTGCAGTGTTGCTGCAAAGGTAACACCACGAAGCTTACACTCCTTAACATTGTATTTAGGCTCTTTAAGTTCGTAATCTACATATTCAATTTCAGCATAACCGTTAAGTGCTGTAATTGGAAATACAGATTTAAATACAGAATGCAGACCGACATCTTTCTTTTCAGTCTCCCCTTCTTGAATAAAAGTGTTAAATGAATTGATCTGAATAGATAACAAATCTGGCTCCTTCAGAATCGATTCTCTTGTGCCAAAATTATTTCTGATACGCTTTTTCTCAGTGAATGAATAAGTCATGAATGCCTCGAATTAATCAATAAATTGTTTTCAAAATTACTTTTAAAT
>Ga0206678_10002221_pt1 | contig 12406 bp, 8 predicted proteins | sample M180m12015metaG_FD_155453 | JGI IMG/M metagenome (GOLD analysis project Ga0206678, IMG submission 155453) | Ammonia-oxidizing marine archaeal communities from Monterey Bay, California, United States - M1 80m 12015 | ecosystem: Environmental > Aquatic > Marine > Intertidal zone | place: USA... | reverse complement strand
CAGACCTTAATGCATTAAAAACAAACCTGAACACATCGCCCTGAACTCGCTCCATGCGATACCGGTTTTCCCCCACCTCAAGAAAAACAGAAGAGGGAACCGTGCTACCAACAGTTCTTACTAAAAAGTCAAACTTTTCTCCTACAGGAGCCTTTAAAGGAGTAGAGACAAGTTCAAACCTAAATGGCGCAGGAGGTTTAAACGATGTGCGATGCTGAATCAGTCTTTCGGCAGGTTCTGAAACAACCCCAGGGTTCCAAAGCATAACGGCTAGAAGAATAACAACAGGACCTATTGCGTACTTCAGATATTTTGAGTTTTCTCTTAAGTCAATAGCATTTGTAAATGAAATAGGGTTAAGCTCGGCAGTTCTTTGATCAATACTCGCAATAAGAAGATCAATATTTACACAACTCTCTTGATGTGGTCCATCAACTTGTTTCTGGAGCTGAAGGGTGTTAAGAAGCTTATCCCTTACTTCAGGAAAGTGATCACCAACGATTTCACTAGCCTCCTCGTGACTAATAATATTACCCAGCCTTAGTAGTTTCAACAACGGAATCATCACCATCCATACGGTGACACACAAAACCGATATCGAAAAGGACCAGAAAAGCAAGGTGCGCCCCATAATTCCAAACCTCCCGAAGTATTCCATCATGGCTAGAATTAAAAAACCAGCCGTTAATAACGCCGTCGCTATTAACCCCCCTTTTATTGCTTTATTACGGTAGTATTTCCGTACAAAAGCATCTAATTTTTTTATGAGAGAGATATAAGTCATCTTAAGACCCTTAAAGGTACGTATCTTGTCCCTCTGTCCGTAAACGAACTATAATGAATCTTATTCGCCATTTTTTCTTGAGTATTTCGCTGTTCTTCATTTCGCTACTGTCACCGTTTTGCCAAGGTGTTGTTATTAATGAAGTAGACGCCCTAACAACTGAAGCGCCTCAATTTGTTGAACTTTATGGTTCAGAGAGCCTAGACTTAAACGGCTACTCCCTAGCTTTGATAAAGTCGGTTTGGCTAGGAGGGGGAGCATATGGAGTTGAGATTTACAACGCGATATCACTAGAAGGTCAAACATTAGACTCACAAGGTTTTTTGGCCCTTGAGCTGGATCTAAATACCACAGTAGCAGCTGTAGCTATATATGAATTAGATACGAGCATGTTGGTTGTGGGGGACGCTCCACCAACAGATGATATTATTGACGCCGTTGTATACGGGAACACTTCGCCCACACATCCTCAAGCGGCAATTATTATCCAAGCGATAATGCCAATTGGTTCAGGATTGTTATATGAAGGAACAGAAGAAAACCCTATCGGGCACTCTCTTTCAAGATTGCCTGACGGGGGTGATGCATTCGATTTGAATTCATATGTTCTTCAGGCGCCATCAATTGGTGCGACAAACGTCTTATCATGCGACGGAGGAGCGCTAGAGCTTACAAATTTGGCAAATGACACGCTTTGCACAGATCAAGGGCCTGCGATCGCGACCTTTATTCATGACACAGACGCCCTTTCGGCGTCATTAACCTTATTCATTGTAGATCCCTCAGATAGCACTATTCAAAGTTCAGCCTCCGGAACAGCAGTTAATTTTCAAGGTATGGGAGACGGTGTTTTTAATGTAATTGCAGTATCTCACGACTCGCCTATAGACGCAGCGTCAGCAGAAGTAGGCATGCCTATTTCAGGGCTTTCGGGGCCTAATTGTCTTTCATTGAGTAACACTCCATACCCAATTTTCTGCATAACATGTGAGTCTCCAGCTTGTGACGGCGGAACGATGCTTGACGCAAGTGGAGCAGATGAAGTTTTGGCTTGCCTTACTCTAGAAGGAGCGCTAGTGCCTTTCGGTTATTATTCTGAGGCCGTTGAAGACGCCTTCTTGTTTGCAATATGCACAGTTGAAGACACAATTATTACAACAACATCAGAGCCCTATTTCGACTTTGGGCCGCTAGGAGTTAATGATTATCACGTTTGGGGCATTAGTACGCAAGGAGAGGTAGAGTTATCGACTATTTCAACGGGTGCATTTGTCCAAAACGTTTCTGCTGTAGAATGTGACAGTGTTGGGGCGTCCTCTCTTCTTGTTAGCATACTAGAGTGCGGAGAAGCAGGCTTATGTGATGACCTTATTATATCAGAGTATATAGAAGGCGATAGCCACAACAAAGCGATAGAGCTACATAATCCATCACCATTATCAATAGACCTTGAGCCGTATCACCTTGAGCTTTACAATAATGGCGCAACAGAACCAAACCAAACATTAGACTTACAGGGGGAGATTCTTCCTGGGGACGTTTACGTTATCGGAAACAGCCAAGCCGTTCCGGCTCTTCAAAACTTATCAGACATTACTAGCCAAATAACATGGTATAATGGAAATGATGCGCTTGTCTTATTTAAAGATGGCGAGCCTATTGATGTTATGGGAGTTGTAGGTCAGGATCCAGGCGACCCATTTACCGTAACATCGGGAGGCTCGATGGCTGAGCACACCCTTGTCAGAAAACCAAACATTGGTCACGGAACAATTGACTGGGAGGAAGGTATGACGCAATGGGATAGCTACCCCCAAGACACATTTGATTTCCTTGGCTCACACTCAGCAACTTGTGGCGGGTTAGGGACAATGACTATTGGATTTGATGCACCGGAATTATATGTAAGCGAAGGGGGAGGGGTCACCGTTTCAATGTCTCCATTATATCCACTTGAAGACGCGATAGTTGAGGTGAGCATAGTGGGCGGAGATGCAACAACAGGGTCTGATTATCCAGACGTTTTTCCACTGAACTTTAATTTTGACATGGGGCTTCTAAATTCTCAGGCATTCACGTTTTCGGCAATAGACGAAGAGGAGCCAGAGCTTCAGGAGGATGTGATTCTTGCACTAAACGTTACTTCTGGTGGGGCAGTCTTAGGAATAGATACCCTAACTATTCATATACTTCCATCTGATTTAGACTATCCTGTATATGAAATTGATCAGGTTAGAGGGGTAACTCCTCAAGGAGTATTGGACAGCATAGGCACCGCTTGTGAACTTCGGGGAATTGTTCACGGATGGAATGACTACCCTTCGGGCCTTCAATTCACTCTCATAGACCCCACAAACGGAATTAATGTTTTCAGCCCAGTCAGTGATTTTGGCTACAATGTTGTTGAAGGGGATAGCGTTAGGGTTAGAGGGGTTATTGATCAGTACCTTGGGTTAGCCCAAATTCGAATTGACACTTTGCTCTTTGAGGGCTCAGGATTTCCTTCAGAAACGCCACAACTCGTATTTGAGATGAACGAGGAAACAGAATCACGCATAGTGAAATTAAAATGCACAGAATTAGTCGACACCTTAGACTGGACAAACACGACTCCTGGTTTTGACGTTCGCCTTGCTTTCGGTTCGCAAGAAATAGTAATGAGAATAGACGCAAACACGGACCTGTTTGGGACACCTGTTCCCATAGGGGTTTTCGGCGTTACTGGAATAGGCGGCCAACGCGACACGAACCTACCCTTTGTGGATGGGTACACAATTACGCCACGCGGTCAGTCTGACCTAACAGCCCCCGTTAACGCAAACTTTGATGTTACCTCACCTTGGGATGGATCTAGCGGCCCTATAGAATTAACTAATTCAAGTACGGGTGCGGGAGATTACTTATGGAGCATGGGAGATGGAGAGTCATATAACGAAGACCTACCTACACACAGCTACTCGGAAGCAGGAACGTTTACGATAACACTAACAGCCTTCAGTCTGGACGGAAACTGTAGCTCTCAGATGTCGGTTGATATCGTTTCGAATTGGGTGGGAGTAGAGGAAATTGTAGGACAAGACATTCGAGTGTATCCCAATCCGACTCCGGGAACCCTTCGAGTTTCGTCAGAACTTTTTATTCTAGAATGGGAGGTTATAGACTCACAGGGTAGAACAGTATTAAACGCGGGGGCGGCAAATATGAAAACTCTCGAAATAGAAACCTTTCAACTTACCCCAGGGCTTTACACTCTAAACGTAAACACAGAATTAGGGAAACAATCGATACGTTTTATTAGGAACTAACAGACATCTCCGAAAGAAGAAAGAATTACCAGTAGGTCACCCACGGTAACAGATCCATCACCATTTGCATCACCTGTACATGACCCTGCCCCAAAGAGGAGGTCTTCGGCATCGCTATATCCATTTACATTTGTGTCAAAAAGCAGAGGATTGGTAATAAAAAGAGAGACTTCAATCTCATCTGTAAGTCCATCTCCATCGGTATCTTGTATAAGAGGGTCGGTGCCTGTAGTAAGGATTTCCTGTTCATCAGTCAACCCGTCTAAATCGGTGTCTGAGCACGCATCACCAAAACCATCTAAGTTAAAGTCCGCTTGGTCCGCGTTTGCAAGATCAGGGCAATTATCGATAATATCAATAATTCCGTCGCCATCAGAGTCTGTTTGTGAAACTCCACCAGATAGAGCAAGGTCAGCCACAATAATGAAGTGATCAGAGGCGTCAAGGTCATCGCTTGATTGAAGCCCATACTGCTCTAGCCGAGCGGCAGAAAGGTCAGATGTTTGTAGAGAAAATTCCCGCAACACATCTACGACACCGTCCGAGATAAGTATATAATCTAACTTCCCGGGCATATAGGAAGATCCGTCACTTCGCCAAGTGTAGTCCATTCCTCTATCAGATAAACGAGCGACCAACTCTATCATTGAAGAACCATCCCAATCGGGGGAGAAATCTGCGCCATATTGGTCATTATCTGAAATGTTCCCTGTTACTAAGGTGTTTATGGGACCGCTAAGACCGACCATATTTAGGTCGCCACCATAAATTATTGGGCTGCCAGAAGGAATATCAATTGAGCCGCCAGCAGTCATAGCATCACGCTGGAAGGCCATATATTCATCTGCCTGTTGCTGTCTCAAGGCGTCTCCAGAACAACATTTTAAATGAGAACTGGTAAAGAGCATCGGCACCCCCCAAACGCTTTCGGTGCTTATTACACCAGGCATCTGCCTATCTATCGCAGGGTATGTAGACGCTATTGGAAAACGGCTAGCAATCATTAAATCATAATCATCCTTAACGACATACCATCCATTTCCAGAAAGCGGAAGCCAATTATCAAGTAGGCCCGCCACAAATGATGCGGAAACATCATCAACTTCCGAAAACCCAATGACATCTGGTTGAGTAGCAAGCAGGATGCGTTCAATGGAGTTTTGGGCGCCGCCCTGATCTAAGCGTCTATTCACATTCCAAAAAGCCACCCTTATTTCTGTACCGGGGGCCTTTTCAATAGAAGTAGGGACTATGGAGTAATTAAAATTTGTAAGAGTGTGAACGCCTCCGCCTGATGGTATTTCTGCACCTGATGAGCTTTCATACCAAAGAAACTTGATTTCTCCATCGATTAAGTTCACCAAGGATCTATCGAGGGCTAGTTCAAATTCAAAAGCACTATAAGTGGGGGACATATGAAGCCCAAGACTATTTATATCTGGGCCAGAGGGATTCCCGCTACTAGAAAACAAAGTGGCGTTACGCGTAGGTAAATCGATTACCATTTCTGCCCCAAGACCTAACCCTTGATAATTACTTCCCGTTGTGGGGTCATTGTCGAAATCGAGAACTATTTGAATGCTATTTGGAAGTGTGTTTTCGTCTAAAGCGACCTCATCCGTAGTCCTTATGTAGAAATACACCCATTCACTTGTATGAGATATGGCCACCCTATTAATATTACCACCACCTGTAGCAGAAGTCCAACTTTGTGCGCTAGACCAGTCTTCGAAATGATTATCTAAAGTTATAGGGCTTTGTGCAGACACAGAGCCAGCTACAAGTCCAAAAAGAGCAAGAAAGAATGTTGAAAGAGAAAAATTCATCCTATTAAGTTACAAATAAATCGGAGGCAATGAGGTCTCCAATTAACCATTTAGCTTCCGGGATGCGGAAACTGGAGCCTGTCTTTCGTGAAGACTGAACCAGCCCTCCGTCTAAAACCCAGTTATTAAAGACTGTATTATTAAGTTTTGCGGGGTTGTATCCCCACTGTTTTTCTAAGGATTCAAAGTTTACTCCAGCCTCAGTTCTAAGCCCAGTCATTAGAGCTTCATTACAGCGGTCGCGCTTTGACAGAACCTCTTCGATTACAGGAAGCTCTGAAACCCCTAATGCCGATATGTATTTAGGGTTGTTTGAGACATTCGCGTACCGTTTATTATCAATGAATCCATGAGCACCAGCTCCAAGACCTAAGTAGGGGGCTCCCGACCAATATCCTGCATTATGAATGGCCCTGCCTGCTTTTCCACGCGCCCAATTCGAGACTTCATAATGATCGAATCCAGCGGCTTTTGCTGAGCCACATATATACCTGTAATCGTCCTTTATTCTTTCGTCAGGCATTTCGACCTCAATCCCTTTGGCCACGCGATGCCCTAACACAGTTCGTGGCTCTATGGTGAGAGCATAACAACTTATATGATCAATAGGAAGCCCCAGAGCAATATCTACAGTTTTTTCCCACTCCGCATCAAATTGAGGGAGTCCATAAATTAGATCTATAGAAATTCGATTAAAACCAGCTTCGTGGGCAAGTTTTACAGCAGCAAACGCATCATCAGCACTGTGTTTTCGGTTCATCCACTCTAATTGCGAGTCGCAAAACGACTGCACACCAATACTTAACCTATTGAATCCCGCGCCCTTCCATCCCCGCAATGATTCCTTTGTAACATCTTCAGGATTTACTTCTATTGTGGCCTCACTAAAAAGAATGTTTTGGCCTGAAGCTTTGAATCGAAAAGAATCAGAAATAACGTCAGCAATAAGCTTAAGAGATATGGGAGAGAGAACGGAAGGTGTTCCACCCCCGAAATAAAGAGTATGAAACTCGTGATTTTTCCAATCCGGGTTTTCACTCCGCAGTTTAATCTCTTTTACAAGGGCCTTCACGTAAGGATCAACTCTTGAGAGAGAGGTCGAAAAGTGAAAATCACAATAGTGACAAGCGGTACGACAAAATGGAACGTGTACGTAGATTCCTGACATGGACGCAAGGTCGGTGTGAACAGGGTTATCTTAGCGTTATGGCAATGGAAATTCGTTGGGAAGATAAAATTATTAAAGTATCCTCAAAAGCACAGCTTATTTGGGAGTGGACACGTTTATCTGAGGGAACCTTCAGCGTAAAGATTGAAGATAAGAGCTACAAAGTAGAAGCGATTGACGGTCCTGACTCTTCTGGCAATATGAAAATAAGGGTTGAAGGAGTAGAGAGACAAGTGAAAATTCTTGATGAAAGAGCCCTTTTGTTGGACAAAATGGGAATGTCTTCCATAGATACCGCCGCGGATTTAATACTATGCGCTCCTATGCCAGGCAAGGTTTTGAGTGTTAAAGTTGAACCTGGACAAACCGTTGAACCTGGAGATGCGCTCTTGGTTTTAGAGGCTATGAAAATGGAAAATGTCATTAAATCAGCTGTTGGAGGAGTTGTAGAAGATGTCCTCGCTAAAGCCGGAATGGTTGTTGAAAAGGGAGAGCTCTTAGTAGCTTTCGAGGCATAAATGATGTATTAACTTTCGGACATGCTAAATCAGCTAACGAATTCGTTGAGGAGTATGTCTAATTCTACTATTGCCGCATTTTTTTGTGCGCTTTTTGTTTCGTGCTTTTCAGGCACCCTTTTAGCCCAAACCTGTGACAACCCTATAGAAATTTGCGGAAACGAATCCGTTACAATATTTGATTTTGTAGAGATGGATTTCACAGGACAGGCAATAGACTCCTGTCTTACGGGTGGTTTTTTAACCGTAGCGAGGTTTCACACCACATACCTAAGCACTGACCAAGGTGTAACTATTTCTTTGAGTGGAATAGATTGTTCCGACGCAGTATTGAACGTACTTGTTGTTGAGCCGAGCGTTTTAGACCCCTGCAACACGATGCTATATAATGCAGTTTCTAATTGCGAAAGCTCTGCGGTCGACTTCACTATTACAACGACGGATTTATTCATTAATACAGATTATCTCATCTTAATTCTCGCCGCGACAGAATGTATCCCACATGGATTTACTTTAGAGGCTTATGGAGAACCCCTTTCGATAGAGGCGTGCTGCCCAACGAACATAGCGTACCTAGAATCAACAACACTTGAGGTCATGGGTGGGGATGGAAGCTTGGGCTACGTTTGGTCTCCAAGCGAAACGATTGACAACCCTACTGAATATTCAGTAGTAGTTACCCCAACGACAACTACAGCCTATGAAGTAACGGGGTTTGTTGAACAATGTGAGTACTCAGACCAAGTTTTGGTTGTGGTGGGGACAGATATTGACGTGCCTAATGCATTCTCTCCAAACGACGATGGCATCAATGATTATTGGAATATAACAGGACTATCTTCATATACTCGCTCTAGGCTTACCTTATACGATAGGTGGGGACAAGAGGTGCTTAGAAGCATAGCCTATCCACAACCATGGAACGGAAAGCGTGGTTCAAAACAGGTTCCAGCAGGGACATATTACTATATTATTGAGTTAAATGAACCAGGAGTGGAATTAGACCCAATCACTGGAAATGTTGCGGTAATCAGATGAAAAATATTCAACTTTTTTTCGCGCTTATAGCACTCCCAGCCATTGTGGCGAGTGCCCAACAAATTCCGACTCGGTCAAACTATTTAATGGCACCTTTTCAGGATCACGTTGCGGCGGCAGGCAATAAATCATGTTTAGATATGAGGATGGGTTTCAGGAGCCAATGGATAGGTTTTGAAGGAGCTCCAACCTATTCATTCGCAAGCCTTTCGGGACGTCTTGGAGAATCAGAGAGAGGTATTCATGGAGTAGGCGGAAGGATAGAGACAGACGAGGCAGGGCCCTGGGGCACGACTTCATTTTCATTAGCTTATGCCTATAAAATTCAATTAACAAGTGGTGGGAGATTAAGCGCGGGGCTTTCGTTAGGAGTTGTTCAGCACCGACTAAGCACAGGTAGATTAGATTTTCCAGATATAGAAGTGGCAAATGACCCAGCCGTTTCAGGAGCAACCCAATTCCTGTTTCCAACAATTGACGCCGGAGTTTGGTATGAAGACAAGAAGAGCTATATAGGCCTTACTATGATCAATGCAACAGCCGCCGAGCTGTCTAAGATGACTTTAGGCACAAAAACATCTCGACATATTGTTACGACCATCGGAACATCTATAGAGCTTGATGGAAGGTTTGTTTTCAGACCATCCGTAAATATGCGCATAGCCCCAGGGCTCACCCCTTCGCTTGACTTTACCTGTAGTGTGGCATATGACAAATTAGTGTCACTGGGAGTGGGTTATAGAAACCAAACCGCATTAATTGCGCACTTACAACTCTCCATACTCGATTACGTCTCTGTTGGATATTCATATGATTTTGGAATTTCAGATATTAGAATTACCGCCCCAAGTTCTCATGAAATCACTCTTGCAATGAGCGCGTGCGACAGGGGGGCTAAACGAGTAGAACATTGCTCTGCCTACGATTAGGAAAATGTCAGCATGCAAACGAGAGCTAAAAAATTACGATGGAAAAGATTTCTGCTAGCATCGGCGGCGATTATAGTGGTGGCCACGCTGTGGTATGCGAATGAATTAACTAAAATAGTTAAGGACGAAGAGAGGAAGAAGGTTGAGGTTTGGTCTGAAGCCGTCAAACAAAGAAGCAGCCTCGTGGCATATACAGAGCGACTCTTCAAAGAATTGGAGGCAGACGAGAGAAAGAAAGCCGATAGGCTAGCAGATGCATATCGAATAATTGACAACCCTCCCTCTGGGATGGATCTAACGTTTGTAACTGATTATTTATGGTCGAACACAACGGTGCCGGTTCTTATCTATGACGATTCGGGAAGTAAACTATATGATATAAACCTTGAGCCGTCAATTTCTAACTTCGATAGTTTACGAGATCAAATGGCTTCGCGTTTTGAGCCCATTTATTTTGAAGAGGTGGGGCAATCGGTCTACTACGATGAAAGTGTTAGGCTGAGAGAGCTGAAAACAGCAATGGCAGAGCTCATTTCATCATTTGTTTCAGAAACCATTCTTAATAGCGCCTCTGTGCCAGTGATAATGACTGACTCAACAAGAGCTCAAGTATTAAACTCAAAGGGGATTGCTCCGGAAGTAATTAAGAATCCGAAACTCCTCCATAAGCGACTTGCGGCAATGTCCGCCGTCAATGCCCCCATAGAGGTGGCCCTTCCAAATGAAGGCAAACGATTTATATATTTTGAAGATAGCGTTGTTCTTACCTCGATGCAGTACTACCCCATTATTCAACTTATTTTAATAGCGGCGTTTCTTCTGACGGCATATTTTGTTTTCAGTAGCTCTAGGCGAGCGGAGCAGAATAGGGTTTGGGTGGGGATGGCAAAAGAGACAGCACATCAGTTAGGCACGCCTCTTAGTTCACTTATGGCTTGGGTAGACCTTCTTAAGGATGCAAAAGAGATAGACCAAACCATGCTTATCGAAATGGAGAAGGATGTAAAACGACTCCATACAGTAACAGATAGATTCAGTAAAATAGGATCTCAACCAAAACTCGAACCGGGTGATTTAGGGCTTTCGCTTAAAAACACGTTGGGTTATATGCGTCCGCGAATAAGCAAAAAAGTTGAGCTCAATCTATATGGAGTAGAGAAGGAAGAAGAAGTAATTATCGCGCTATTTAACCCGGCTTTGTTTAGCTGGGTTATGGAAAACCTCCTTAGAAACGCTGTAGATGCAATGGAGGGGCGGGGCGTAATAAACGTAAGCCTTTCTCAATCTGGAGACGATGTTATTATCGATATTGAAGATTCCGGCAAAGGCATTTCTCGCTCCGATATGAGAGATGTTTTCTCTCCCGGCTTTACTACAAAAAACAGAGGCTGGGGACTTGGCTTGTCTCTTGTAAAAAGAATAGTAGAGGATTACCATGGAGGGCGCATAACCTTACTTAAATCAGAAGTTGGAGTAGGCACTACTTTTAGGATTAAACTTTCAGCATAATTTATTTAGGGTGAAAAATAGAATTGCGGTAATAGGAACAGGAAGGTCCGGAACGAATTTTTTTGCCGCGGTTTTAAATGAATTGGAACGGGATGTTCAACATGAGAAATTCGGTGAAGACGGAATTGCTTCCTGGTGCCTTGTTGCAGACTGTGACGATGCGGTTTACGGTCCGGGAGGCAATCAACTCGACTCGAATTTTATAATAGGTCACCAACTACGCCACCCTCTAGAAGCCATAGGTTCCTTAACGACTTTTAATCGTTCAAGCTGGAGATTTATTTCCGAAAACTCACCATCAATTGAAAATATGCCAAGACGGATTCTTCATAGAGCGATGCGTCATTGGCTAGATTGGAACGAGAGGGCAGGGGAGAAGGCGAGCTTTACTTGGAGACTGGAGGACTTAAAAAACGGCGCCCCGGAGATTTTGATGGAACTGGGGTGGGATGTCAGCACCGAAGACTGGAAGGCGGCATATGAAAGAGCGAAACACGGGGCAAACACAGGTTCAGAGAGAACATCAAGGGCGCTTTTTAACACTGAAGTGGGGCCGATAACTCAGTGGAGACGTTATAAATACACGAAAAGGTCGGCTCCAGTTAGCTGGGAAGAACTTCACAAGATCGACTCTGCCCTCACGTCTGAAATAATGTCTTATGCCGCAAGCAAAGGCTATTCAGTCAAAGCAATCTCAAATTCATGAAAGTCTCCCTTCTAAGGAAAATCCTACCAGAGTCGATACGTGTGCCTTTGGTTATTTGGCTTAGAAAAAACGGGATATCTACTGCAGCTCAATCTTTTCTATACTCACGCGAAGCAAGAGCGCTAAAACGAGCCCACTCCTCAGAATCAACCTTTCCTCAAGAGGAGCTTTCAAAAATGAAAGTACTAGTTGTGTGCGCCCACTTCAACCATGCCCGATTCCTCCCAGATTGCGTTTCGAGTTTAATAAACTCTAGCCACACAAACTGGGAATTAATGATAGTTGACGATAGAAGTCCGGAACCTAGCGCCCTGGACACAGTAAAAGACCAAACACGACTTGACACAAGAGTTAAAGCGATTCAATTAACTGAAAATTCAGGAGCTTATGTAGCTCGAAATACAGGAATCTCTGCAGCCTGCCAAGATTGGACACATCTCACCTTTATTGACCCCGACGACGTAGCCCAACCTAACTGGCTTCACCATGTATTGTCTGTATTAAGAGGTCGTGAAGGGTCTGTGAGGCCATTCATCCAACGGTTTGATGTTGAACTGAAGCGCCCTCTTCATTCCTACTTTGGCCATTGCCCAACCCTTCACTCTCGCAACGCCTGGGAAAGG
>Ga0206678_10002219_pt1 | contig 12407 bp, 10 predicted proteins | sample M180m12015metaG_FD_155453 | JGI IMG/M metagenome (GOLD analysis project Ga0206678, IMG submission 155453) | Ammonia-oxidizing marine archaeal communities from Monterey Bay, California, United States - M1 80m 12015 | ecosystem: Environmental > Aquatic > Marine > Intertidal zone | place: USA... | reverse complement strand
CTAAGACTTTTAGGAAGTTTCGACAAGGTGCTTTAATTTGTAAAGATTTTTCTTCCAAATTTTTTTCAGTACGGGTTTTGCAAAAAATCCAGTAATTCTACCGCCCAAAAGAAGAGGGAAATCCAGATTCTCTTCCCAGATGAAAAGCGTTTTCCCATCTGTGTTTCTTTCAAGAATGAAACTGCCTTTTCCTTCGACAAGACCTTTATGCCTAATAGTCAATGTTTGATTGGGAGCCCATTCAGTAATTTGCATTTTGTCAGTTGTTCTTAGCGGGCCGACTTTTGTATCGCAATCGAAAGTAACACCTATACCTTCAGTTTGTTCTGAGGTGATTCTTATTTCTGAAGCATCCGCCATCCAATCAACATGCGTCTGAATATCTGAAATAGAGTTCCAAACTGCTTCCGGTGAAGCTTCAATTTCTTCAGTGATTCTTATAAACATCGATCTTAATTATGCCAATTTTTTGCTAGTAAAGCAGTTGCCTTTAACCTGAAAGAATGGATATATACCTCGATCATGCTGCTAGCACACCTGTGCGAGAAGAAGTGGTCCAAGCAATGATGCCATGGCTGTCGGAGCATCCAGGAAATCCATCAGGATCTCATCGGTTAGCGCGAGAAGCACGTAGAGCTATTGACGATGCGCGAGATCACGTAGCTTCACTAGTTGGAGCAGAACCCGGGAATGTAATTTTCACAAGCGGAGGAACAGAATCAGATAATTTGGCGATAGACGGCATACTCGGTGTCAAAGGTGGTCGGGTCCTGTGTTCCGCAACCGAACATCCTGCGGTATTGGAACCAGTTAGAGAATCTGGTGGGATAGTGACACCCACGGATGCCACTGGAAGAGTTGATCTCGAAAGTTTGGCTAATCTTTTAGATTCATTCGCTGATATTTCTTTAGTCTCTGTCATGATGGTTAATAATGAGACCGGAGTAATCAATAACATCAATACAATTGCCGATTTGATATCTGAGAAAACACCAGAAACTGTGATTCACACAGACGCTGTCCAAGCGACTTCATGGCTGGATATGGCAGAATATTCGAAAAAAGCACACTTAATAAGTCTTACTGGACATAAATTTGGTGGCCCGAAGGGTGCAGGAGCTCTAATCTTAAGAGATGGTGTTAATTTGTCTCCCGTAATTCGTGGAGGTGGGCAAGAGAGGGAAAGACGCAGTGGAACCCAAAATGTTCCGGCAATCGTGGGACTTGGAGAAGCGGCTCGTTTAATTCAGATTGAACGATCAAAGATTTACGAAAGAGTTATTGACTTGAGAGACAAATTAGAAAATGGATTAATAGAGAAAATTAGTGGGACAAGCCGCACTCTGCCGAAAGAAACACCCAGAACACCTGGAATCGTACATCTTTGTTTTAAAAATATAGAAAACGAAGCACTACTTTTTCTTCTAGAAAATCAAGGAATATACGCGAGTGCAGCTTCATCATGTGCAAGCGGAGCACAAGAAGCATCACATGTTTTACAAGCAATGGGCGTAGATCTAAAAACAGCTGGAGGTTCAATAAGATTTTCGTTAGGCCAAACCACAACCGATGAAGAAATAGAACATGCATTAACAGTCGTTCCTGATGCTGTTGACCAGTTAAGAGGGTTTGAAAAATGACACGAGTGATGGTCGCTATGTCAGGAGGTGTTGATTCATCAGTTGCAGCTGCTCTTGCCTGTGAGAATGGGGATGAGGTGGTTGGAGTGACACTTAAACTTTGGGGCGGAGATTCCGATTCTGGATGCTGTTCAGTATCGGACGTAGATGATGCAAGAAGAGCAGCCGATGCTCTAGGTATAGAGCATCATGTTTTCAATTTGGGGGACGATTTCGATAAACATGTAGTAGCTCCTTACGTCAAAGCTCACTCAGCAGGTTTAACTCCAAACCCATGCATTGAATGCAATAGGCATATCAAATTTGATCGCCTGTTGAATAGAGCAAAAGCACTTGGTTTCGAAAAAATAGTTACAGGCCATCATGCTCGGATAGTAAAGCAAAAAGATGAAACCTTCCGCATTGCAAGAGCAGTGGATCAAGCGAAAGATCAGTCTTATGTTCTTTACATGCTGAATCAAAATCAGATATCTTCATTACACCTCCCAGTCGGAGAGATGACTAAAGATCAAGTAAGAGAGAAAGCAAACAGTTTAGGACTTAGGGTCGCGACCAAGCCTGACAGCCAAGATGTCTGCTTTATAACACGTGAAAAGGGAAGAGCTGACTTTCTGGGGCAAAGGATTCCTTTAACTCCGGGACGAGTGGTAGATGAAAATGGATCCGAAGTAGGTCAAGTAGAAGCAATAGAATTGGTTACTGTTGGACAGAGGCGAGGCATGCTTCTAGCAGGTGGTAAAGAACCAAGATACGCGAACAATATTGACATTGAATCGGCGACAGTAACTGTAGGAACCCCTGATCAGCTTTTAGTTAAACAAACAGAATTTCGAGATCCTCTATGGTCAACAAAAGAGATTAAAGGCGAATTCCTTGTTCAAACAAGTGCACATGGGAAGCCAAAATTAGCGAATATAGAAGACGATTTACTTGTATGGGAACAGCCCCACTCGCGAGTTGCTTCAGGCCAAAGTCTAGTTTTTTATGAAGAGGATCAAGTCGTAGGCGGAGCAATTGCTGTCTGATTAAACTCTCAGACCTCTTTTTTGAGCTTCTGCCAGCAAAACATTTGGTCTCACAGGATTTATCAGAAAGCTTTCGACAACCGAGTTTTCATTCGTGGTTTTTCTCGTTCCTGTTTTCAGCATCATTGAAAGAGGAGTCAAGCACTGTATCTCTAATGATAAACCGAAAGAGTTTTGACTAAGGTCCAGAGCGTTAGTTTCAACTTTTGCAGGAGAAAAATTTGCCAGTTGATTTCTAGGGATAAGAGTTGGATCTCCAACAGATAAATGGTCGTGTAAGAGTATTCCTGCTGGAACTAACACAATCCAACGTTTTCCCAGTTGATATATAGCATTTGATGCTAATACTGAAAGAGGGAATCCGCATAAAGAGATTAACGAACCAAATAAAAAGTTTTTGTTTAATAAAAGAATCGGCCCCACGGTCAAACCGGCTAAAGAAGTTAGCCATGCTAAAGGTCCAAACAGAAGCAGTACAGGGCCTGGTGCTCTAAGGAGAAAACGACGTTCATCGCCGTAAGAAGCTCCATCTGAAAATCTGTCTCCTAAAGGCGCTGACAGGGCAACACAAGCTGCGACAGTGCCAGCTACAAGACCAATAATTCCTGAAACTGAACCACCAGTTTCTAAAGCGCTCCAGAGACTAAGAGCCGCAGCAGCAGGTGCTCCTATTCTAATTACCGCTAAAGAAACTGGAAGCGCAATGAAAGTTGACAAAAGTATTAAAACCCAGAAAGCCCAAAGACTAATTGAGACTGTTGTTCTTAAAAGTAATTTGAAGTCATTAAAACTATCTGCAAGAGATGGGCCACAGAGTAAAGGCAGACATATCCAAATAGCTCTCATTATCCCCGTAGTAATAGACTCGCTACGTCTCCCGAGAGTGTCATTAAACAAAAGTTTCACAAAGAACAGAATAGAGGGTTTCCGTACCGTCACGGACTAATAGTGGGTCAAGGGTATTATCGAACTGTGGTTAAAGGTGATTTTTCAGAAGAAAAGAACGATAATAAAGTCTCATCGCGTCTAGTTGAACTTCGCGAACTTATTAGATTTCACAACGATTTATATCATGGAAAAGGAGCGCCAGAAATACTCGATTCCGATTTTGATTTACTCTGGCGAGAATTGCTTGATTTAGAACAAAAGTATCCCCATTTAGCTGACCCAAACTCACCTAGCGCAACAGTGGGAAGTAGAAACAACATACCTTTCGCTGAAGTTGAACATCGTGTACCAATGCAATCATTAGATAATGCATTCGATATAGAACAACTGAACTCTTGGATCGACAAAGTGGAGAGACGTCTAGAGGGTGAACAAAAAATTTCTACATGGGTGTGTGAATTGAAGTTTGACGGATTGGCTGTTTCGATACGTTACGAGAATGGTCAATTAGTTCAAGCCGCTACACGCGGAAACGGGGTTGTCGGAGAGGACGTAACAGAAAACGTTTTGACCATTTCTGATGTTCCTAAGACCCTTGGAAAAGAAGCTCCAGAAATTTTAGAAGTTAGAGGTGAAGTGTATTTAGGGATAGAAGCCTTTGATGCTCTTAACCGCTCGCGGGAATCCTTGAACGAACCTACTTTTGCAAATCCACGCAATACAGCAGCAGGTTCATTGAGGCAAAAAGATTCAAAAGTTACCGCCACTCGCAACCTTTCATTTTGGGCTTACCAGATCGGAGAAACAAAGGGTTCACCTAAGATAGATGGACATTTTGAAACCCTGCACTGGTTAAAAGGCTTAGGCTTCCCTATCAATGAACATGCTAAGAAATTCACCGACTTTAAAGAAGCTATCTCATACATAGAAAATATTGAGAAGATGCGTCATGACCTCGACTATGAAATAGATGGGGTTGTTGTAAAAGTCGACGATTTAGCTCTACAGAAACAACTAGGAGCTACAGCAAGAGCGCCACGTTGGGCAATTGCTTACAAGCTCCCTCCAGAAGAAAGAACAACTCGACTGATTGACATTGAAGTCTCAATAGGTCCAGGTGGACAAGCAACTCCATTCGCGAAATTAGCACCTGTTTTTGTAGGTGGATCAACAGTAGGTACAGCCACTCTTCATAACGCCGACCAAGTGAAAGAAAAAGATGTAAGACCAGGTGATTTAGTAGTAGTTCGTAAAGCAGGAGACGTAATACCTGAAGTTTTAAGACCAGTAATGAGCGAAAGGCCGTCAGACTCACGTCCTTGGAAATTTCCAACTTCTTGTCCAGCTTGTAAAAAACAATTAGAACGAAGAGAAGGAGAAGCGGCAACTTTCTGCAACAACTATGAGTGTCCTCGACAAATTCGCGGACGGATAGAACATTTTGTGTCGAGAGGAGCAATGGATATTGAAGGGTTCGGTGAGCAAAGAGTCGATCTTTTTGTTACGGAAGGTTTGATAAATGATGTTTCTGACATTTTCCGAATCGATTTCGAACGCATTTCTAAAATGGAAGGTTTCGGGAAACTATCTGTTGGGAATCTCAAAAATGCAATCGAAGAGGCGCGTTCGAGAGATTTGGGGCGCTTGTTGTTCGCTTTAAGAATTCCACATGTGGGAACCACAGTTGCTCAGTTAATAGCGGAAAATTTTCAAGACCTTGAAACATTGAAAAAAGTACAGATGCAAGACTTAGAGATTATTGATGGACTGGGACCGAAAATTGCTGCGAGCGTTTTTGAATGGTTTACAAATGAACGTAATGGCGTTTTAATTTCAAGACTTCAAGATTTGGGAGTCAACCCAAAATCTGATATGCCACTTTTAAGTGGTGTGGAAAAGACTCTTTCAGGTATAACTATTGTAGTAACAGGCAAGTTGCAAGGTTTAAGTAGAGAAGAAGCGCGCAAAATTATTAAAGAAAGAGGCGGTAAGTCTCCAGGGAGTGTTTCAGCTAAAACAACTTATCTGCTTGCCGGTGAGGGAGGCGGATCAAAACTAGACCAAGCAGAAAAGTTTGATATTCCGGTCATAGATGAGACCGCTTTTGAAGATTTAATCAAAAAAGGTGATTTGCCGAAATAAATTTTCACCCAATAACTCGAAAACACCAATTTAAGCTTGATCGTCTACTAGGTGTTTGAACCTCCCAATAGACGATGGAGGCACAAATATTCCCAGCGGGCAGCCGCTCAATAATTTTCCCACCTTCAGGTCTAAATACCACCGAATTTAAAGCAGGTTCAACTCTTTGTTGATCAAGGGGGACCTGCACATCACCAATACTAATAATTTCGCCTGTCCAGGTAGGTGAAAAAACAACACCTACATTTGTTTGAGCGATAACTTCATCACCGCGACTTGGTATTAGTTCTAATACTCCAGGGTTCGAGTTCAACACAATGTCATTATCGTCCCCGTCAGCAATAAGTCCGGCTAATACCAGTACGGCTATTCCAAGAGCGAGAAGAAAACAGATGATAATTGAGTTGCGACGCGTCACACGTAAAGGCTACCTAGAGGTAACCTTTACGTGTGGTAGAAAAACGAAGAGATACTGGATCTTTTGGTAAAGGAAGTCCTTGGGGTCCTCAGAATATGTCTGGTCGTACATTTGGTGGAAGGTACAGACTGCAAAACATTGTAGGAACTGGAGGATCTGGTTCTGTATATCTAGCTAATGACTTAAGTCTGAATCGCCAAGTAGCAGTAAAAGTTCTACACACTCAACTCGCTCAATATCCAGGATTCGTAGAACGATTTAAAACAGAAGCAAAAATTGCCGCCTCTCTTACAAGTTCTCACACAGTGCGAGTTTTCGACTGGGGGGTTGATGATCAGGCTTATCTAGTAACCGAATATCTAGGAGGTGGGAGTCTTAGAAGTATTTTAGATAGTGGGAGAACGCTCAGCCCCTCACAAATATTGCAAATCACTCTCGAAGGATGTAGAGCTCTAGATCACGCTCACGCACAAGGAATAATTCACCGAGATCTTAAACCTGCAAATCTTTTATTTGGGCAAGACGGGCATTTGCGAATTGCAGATTTTGGATTAGCAGCTGCATTAGCAGACGCGACTCAAGCAGAAATTTCTAATTCTGGACCACAATTAGACGAATTAGGTGGCTTACGCGGTTATGTGGGTACCGCTCGGTACGCTTCACCTGAACAAGCGAGCGGACTTGCTTTAGGAGTTAAGTCTGATATTTATTCCTTGGCTTTGTGCATAGTCGAAGCATCCACAGGGCACCTTCCTTTTGTTGAGAATACGGTTTTAGGAACTTTAAGAGCGAGAGAAGGCCAAGATGTGCCAGTCCCTGAAAGTTTGGGTGCTCTAGCACCAGTGGTCCAAAGAGCTGGTTCTGCTAATGCAGAAGAACGACCCACTGCCGGAGAACTAGGCAGAATGCTACTTGATGTCGCGAGTAAAATGGCTCGTCCAGAGCCTCTACCCTTTGTCGGTCCAGGAGAGGTAGGCGCAGATCCTTTGTCAGGCGAAGAACCTTTAGTCCCTACAAGCGTTTCTTCCCCACCGGATCGGCCTACAGAACGAATGGAGACTGTTTCAATTGAACCAGAGCCGAAACAGATTAGTTCAGCAAAGCCGCTAAGACGACGTTGGGTAAATGCTTTAATAGCAAGCTTTTTGATAGTTGGTGTGACCGCTATTGGGGCTTTTTTATGGGAAGCAACGAAAACAGAATCAAGAACCTTGCCTCAATTAGTAGGTTCTTCAGGAGAAAGTGCAAGGGAATTAATTGTTGCTCTTGGATGGAATGTAGAGGAACGTTTTGATCGTCGTGATGACACAGTGGAAGGAGAAGTATTAGCGACTGAACCCCTTGGAGGGACGGCTCTAGAAGAAAATGAGACTGTAGTTTTAGTTATTTCACTTGGCGCAGAACGAGTTCAGATACCGATTGACTTGGTAGGTAAGAGTCTCCCAGGCGCAGAAAGACTGATCCAGTCAGCTGGCTTGAAAGTAGGTGAGATTTCATATTCTTATAGTGAAACTATAGAAGCTGGAATGATCGTGGATGTTCTTGCACCTATGTCTGAATTACCACTAGGAGGAAGTGTTGATCTGCTTGTTTCTGATGGAAGAGTTCCAGTAGTCATCCCAATTGGTCTAGAAGGTCGAGAGGTGTCCGAAGTTGAAGCAGCATTGGAAACTTTAGGACTGATTCCACGCCGTATTGGAGCGAGGGACGAATTCGTCCCTAAAGGCTACGTAGTAGCTTTTGAACCTCCGTCACAAAGTTCTGTCAGAGGAGGTTCAGAAGTTGAAATATTAGTCTCGACTGGACCTGAGCCACGTCCTATTCCCGATGTGATCGGACTTTCAGTCGACGCTGCAGAATCTAGATTAGCTGCAGCTGGATTTCGTTCTATTTCAATTGATGGACCTTCCGGTGGTTTAATCACTAGACAGGAGCCTCCCGGTACTGCTTTAGGACTGCCGGAAACTCCTATCGAATTAATCAGTGGATAAAAGTCTTGTTTGACAATATGTCCTCTACCCTCTGAACTGTGGTTCAAAGAATTTCTCGTGAAGAGGTTGCCCATGTGGCACGTTTAGCTCAGCTTGCGTTGAGTGAAGATGAATTGGATGCTTTTACTTCTCAGTTAGCCGCAGTTTTAGATCATGCAGCTGATTTAGAAGCTTTGAACGTAGATGATGTCGAACCGAGCACGCACCCATTCCCCTTGAAGAATATTCTACGTATTGACGAGCCAGGTGAAAGTTTCGATATCGAAGAAGTGTTTGAAGTAGCGCCGGACATAGAAGAAAGCCAGTTTCGAGTTCCGCCGATTTTGGGGGAAGCGTAATGAAAGCAACAGAAATAGCAGAAAAAGTCTTGTCCGGTGAGATGAGTGCCCGTTCAGTCGTCGAGCAACACATTGAAATTATTAACAATATTGAATCTGATGTCAATGCGTTCAATCTTGTTACTGCTGAACAGGCTTTGATTGATGCTGATGAAATAGATTCAAAAATTGCATCCGGGGAAACTTTGGGGCCCTTAGCAGGAGTTCCAATTTCGGTTAAAGACAATCTTTGTACACGTGGAGTTGAGACAACGTGTAGTTCGAAAATTTTAGAAGGATGGAAACCTCCTTATGACGCCACTGTTATAGAAAAACTTAAAGAAGCAGGAGCAATCATCATGGGTAAAACCAATCTAGATGAATTCGCTATGGGTTCTTCAACAGAGAATTCCGCCTTTGGACCAACCAGAAATCCTCATAATTTAGAACTTGTTCCAGGGGGTTCATCAGGAGGTTCCGCAGCAGCTGTAGCAGCAGGATTTTCCCCTCTTGCTCTAGGGAGCGATACCGGAGGATCTATAAGACAACCAGCTGCTCTTTGTGGTGTTGTCGGAGTGAAGCCAACATATGGAAGAGTTTCCCGTTATGGGCTCGTAGCATTCGCTTCTAGCCTTGACCAGATTGGCCCTTTTGCTAATACAGTTTCTGATGCTGCTTTAACTCTTGAAGTGATTAGTGGACATGACCCAAGAGACTCCACTTCAATTCCAGAGAAACCATTGGACATTTCAGGAGTTTTAAACCAAGGAGTCGAGGGGATGCGGATAGGAGTGATTGAGGAACTCTCCGGAAAAGGTCTAGGAGGGTTTTCGCAGGATGTGGTTTCTCGAGTCGAAGAAGCCATAAAAGTTTTTTCTAATGCAGGAGCGGATGTTGAATCAGCCTCTGTCCCGGCTTCTATTTATGGCCTGTCCGCTTATTATGTAATAGCACCTGCGGAAGCGTCTTCTAACCTTGCGAGGTACGACGGGATACGTTTCGGTCCGAGAACAGAAGCAGCAACCACTGCAGAGACAATGACAGCTACTCGCACAAAAGGTTTTGGAGATGAAGTGAAACGCCGCATCATGCTTGGCACTTACGCACTTTCAGCTGGATACTACGACGCTTATTACGGCAAGTCTCAGAGAGTAAGAACACTAATAATGAACGATTTCGCAAAAGCTTATGAGAAATTTGACATTCTTATAAGTCCCACCTCACCAACTACAGCCTTTCCCTTAGGAGATAAAACAGCGGATCCGATGCAGATGTACTTGCAGGATGTATGCACAATTCCCTCGAATCTCGCAGGGCATCCCGCTATGTCAGTTCCTTTCGGATCTGGTGAAGATGGAATGCCTGTAGGGATACAAATTCTTGCTCCAGCCATGGCCGAGCGAGAAATGTTCCAAGCTGCAAAAGTTCTTGAATCTGAAAGCGGTAAAGGCATTGAATAGTTTTGATATGAATGGATGGGAAACGGTAATAGGTTTAGAGGTTCATGCAGAATTAGCCACTAAAACTAAGATGTTTTCATCAGCGCTTAATTCTTTTGGTGGAAAACCTAACAGCAACACAGACCCTGTTTCTCTTGGATTGCCTGGATCTTTACCGGTCTTGAATGAAAAAGCGGTAGAGCTAGCGATCAGAGTGGGTTTAGCTTTAAATTGCGAAGTACAAAAGTCAGTATTTGCACGTAAGAACTATTTTTATCCAGATATGCCTAAGGCTTATCAAATTTCACAATTTGATTTACCTATAAACAAAGAAGGATGGTTGGAACTTTCTGACGGACGTCGAATAGGAATTGAGAGAGCTCACCTTGAGGAAGACACCGGAAAAATAACCCATGTAGGGGGTGGTGGACGAATACACGAAGCTTCCTATTCTTTGATCGATTACAACAGGTCAGGGGTTCCTCTGATTGAAATAGTTGGAGCGCCAGAACTCCGAGGTCCTGATGACGCAAGAGACTATGTTTCTGAGTTGCGTTCAATATTAGTAACAATTGGTGCTTCTGATGGAAAGATGGAAGAAGGTTCTCTCCGTGTTGATTGCAATGTTTCAGTCCGTCGAGATGGAACAGAAGAGTTGGGTACACGTTGCGAAATCAAAAATATTAACTCTTTGAGATCTCTTGGAAGGGCTATCGAGTATGAAGCAAAAAGACAGATCGAGATAATTGAATCAGGTCAAACAATTGAGCAACAAACACGCCATTGGGATGAGGCTGAGGGTCGTACACACAAATTGCGATCTAAGGAAGAAGCTTTTGATTACCGTTATTTTCCCGAACCCGATTTAGTGCCAGTTGAACCATCTGAAGAGTGGATAAAAGAGATTGCTAATTCTTTACCACCATTGCCTAGAGATCGAAGGCACCTGTTAGCTGATTCAATCGGAGTTGAACCAACAGAAACATCATTAATAGTGCAAAGAGATTTGGACACTTTCGCTCTTCAAGCAATTTCTTCTAACGCCGACAAAAATCGTGTTCTTGTGCATTTAGAGAATAATCTTGCTGACGGAATTGGAAAGCTGACACCAGAGGCGTTTGCATCTCTTACGGTAATGGAGATGAACGGCGAGCTTACAGCGACACAAACCAAAACAGTTTTAGCGGACTTAGTCGAATCAGGTGGAGACCCTCAAGCGGTAGCTAAGAGTCATGGTTTCGAATCTATGGATAATTCTGAACTCGAAAAGATAGTCGATCGAATCATTTTAGAAAATTCTGATGATTGGCTTGCTTTCATTAATGGGGATGACACTGAAAGAAAGAAAAAATCAGGTTTTTTTGTTGGGTTAATCATGAAAGAGACCAGAGGCCAGGCTGATGGTAAAATAGTTAATCAAATTTTAAGTGCGAAAGCTGAAAATTAGCTTCCCAATTTCTGCCACTTATCACTTCGAAAACGAAAATATAAAGTAGTAGAACGAACCAATATGAAAATCCAAATTGATCCCCAAATCCAACCTATACCGAGACCAAATGTGACGGTTAAAAGCATTAGAGGTATTGAAATGACTGCCGAAAGGCTCATCGCCTTAGCAAGAAAACGTTGATCACCGGCACCTATCAGAATGCCGTCTAGGGCGAAAGCTACTCCTGATAATGGAGCCATGATCGCAACATGTAAAAGAAGAAAACTCGCAAGTTCAATTACTGCAGTATCTTCAGAAAAAATTTCTGCAAAAGGGACATGAAATATTGCAAGAAAAGAACCTGTGAACACACCTATTCCAATAGACCAGATAATAGCTCTTCGACCGATTTTACGAGCTTCATTGGCATTACCAGCTCCTAGAAGGTTTCCTATTAGTGCTTGTGCTGCTATAGCAATAGCATCCATTGACATGGCAAGAAAAAACCATGCTTGGAATGCCACTTCATGTGCTGCAACATCAACATTTCCTAGACGAGCCGCCATAGCTGTAGCGACAATAAAAGAAGTAGTTAATGAGAGGTTTCTAATCAAGAGCTCACTTGAGCTTCTTAAAAGTTTTATTAAAACTATAAATTTAGGTTTTAAGGAAATTTTATATTTACCTATAGCTTGCCAAATCCAAACCAAGTAAATCAAAGCACCGACCCATTGGGAAATAACAGTAGATGCTGCAGAGGCTCCTATTTTTTTGTCAAAACCATAGATGAGAATCAGTTCGAGTCCCAGATTTAAAAGAGCAGTTCCTATTGCCACCCACAGGGGTCTAATCGTGTCTTTGATTCCGCGCAAGTAACCCACTCCTGCAAGCATTATCAACATCGCTGGAGCGCCGAACATACTTATGCGCAGATAAATGCGAGCCTGATTTAACAGTTCCTCATCAGCACCCAAAAGTTTCAGTAGAGGGTCGGCAGCGAAGTATCCAAGGAAAGCTATTGCAATGCCAAGAAAAAAAGCCAACCATAGGCTTTGAATAGCTTGATTTGAAGCTTCTAATGGTTTGCCTGCTCCAGTAAGCCTGGCGACTGTTGCAGT
>Ga0206678_10002211_pt1 | contig 12439 bp, 13 predicted proteins | sample M180m12015metaG_FD_155453 | JGI IMG/M metagenome (GOLD analysis project Ga0206678, IMG submission 155453) | Ammonia-oxidizing marine archaeal communities from Monterey Bay, California, United States - M1 80m 12015 | ecosystem: Environmental > Aquatic > Marine > Intertidal zone | place: USA... | reverse complement strand
AACTGCCCTAATAGCAAGATCATAGCTATGAATGCCAAGCCCGCTTACAAAACCCACTTTGCATTTTGGAACTTGTATTGGCTTAGTATTTTCAACACCTTGTTGAAAAATATTTGAAATATGCACTTCAATAACTGGCTTATTTTGTCGAGTGATTGTTTTGATTGCAGAACTATAAATAGTATAGTCCACGGATGACACATGAGAATATCCAGCTGGGTTAATTATTAAAGCATCAAAATCTTCAATACCATCTTTTAAAAAACGAGATAGCTCAGCCTCATCATCCGTTTGGCGAAAATCCATTTTAAGACCGAAAATTTTACAAGTTTCTGCACATTTTTTTTGAACTATGTCTAATGTTAGGTGGCCATAACCCCTCTCATTGTAGTTACTTAAATCTGAGAGCCCAGGGCCGTTCATTATTAGTAATTTATTGTTTTTCATTGGGTGGATGAGTTCAATTTATTAGAACAGTATTATACTTTCCGAATGAGGATGTGTAGTACGTTTCAATATTAGGGCTATATAGCAACTCAAATAATTAGTTTTTGACGAGAGATTCAATCAAAGAGCGGTAGTAAGAAAAGGGTGGGTGCACTCTATCGGGGTCTTTTCCATCATCATCCCAGTACCGCAGCTGTATAGACTGTTCCAAATAGTCATTTCTTTCAAATTCTTCTATTTCTATTTCATTCATTGGTCCACCTTGCAGACTAAGAGTGCGAACAGAAGCAGGAGAAAGTCGCTCGAGATAGTCTGACTTAACTGCACATAGGTAACGTTTTGCAGCAACGTGCTGACGAATAGGCTCTACAACAGATATTGGAAAGTAATCTTCCAAAAAATTAGCGCCCGCCTCTTCATGAAAATTATCAATACCCTTAGCTAAAGATGTTTCTGGGATTTCGTTTTTGTAATGGCCAATATCATGCAACAGAGCGGCAACAATTTGACTACCATCTGCACCTGCTAGTTCAGCACATTGTGCGGTTTGTAGCATATGTTGAGCCATGGTAACCTGCTCGCCTAAGTATGACTCAGAACCACGACGTCTAAATACATCTTCGATATGATTGACAATACTGTCAGAACCAATCCTATCCATTTTGTTGTCGATTCTCCAAAACATTGAGCAGACTGTAAAGACCATCTAGGTCGGTATAGGCACCCTGTAAATGACGCTTTCCTTTTTTAGAGAAGGCTGTTCTGGCATGCATTATACGAGTGTTATCAAGTAGAATTAAATCGCCTTCTGAAAGCTTAAATGTAATTTTTAAGTCCTCTCTTTCAATAATTTCACTCCAATGACGATAGGCTTTGTAAAAATTCCGGATTTTGTTTGCAGGCAATTTTATTGTGTCGATTGAGCGATTGTTGTACCTCACTTTGACAATTTCACTGCTATCATTTAGTTCAATCAACGGCACTCTAGAGCGAAGATCAGTTGTTTCATCTGAAAAGCGAAAATTAATCCAGGTCTTTGTTAAGATATCGAAATCTTCTTTACTTTCTTGGCGTAAAACAGTGCCTGCTTTAAAACCATCCACTAGCACTGAATCTCCTCCCTCTGTGGAGCTGTCTAGACAATGCAAAAGCTGCACTGTTGGCACAGGGTCTCTGTAAGGGTTGTCGGTATGAGAACCGAGTCCCAAGTTGGTATAGGCAAGGTTGTTGGGATTGACCTCAGTTCTTACTTCAAATAAGGCTCCATAATTTGTCTCTCGAGTGTAACCCAACTCACTAATAACTTTTAAAACTTGACCTTGGGTGGTTGGCACATTTTTAAGAACAAAAAAACCAATATCTCTGACCAAACGTAATGCATCCAGCTTACTACTCTCGTCATTACACATGGATTCGTAATTAATAAACGGTAAACCAGCTTTGAAACTGTCTTTTTGCCATAAATGTTTTTGTTTCTCACTTCTGTCATCGAAATGAAGATTAAGGTCATAACAATTCTTTCTTAACCAGCTCTGTGAAAAAACAGACAAATGATTTTCTGGCTGGAAGCGGACACAGACATTTCCCTTTTCATCCTTATAGGCTTTTTCGATGTAGGTTTCTTTGGGTATATTGACGACACTGAACAAGCGCTGTCCATTATAGGTATTTATAGATGTTGGCATTTGGCAATGATCACGCAGCCACTGGCTATATAGTCGACTTTCCTTGCCGTCATACCATTCAATGACTAACTCATCATCAGCAATAGAGAGTTTTATTATGAGTTCTTTTCTCTGTGACATGCCAATATCTTAAAAAATTGCGAATGATAATTAAATATCTTTCATTTTGGATTGCTGGTCAAAAAATGATACCTCTTGGGGATACTCTGGCAACTCAACACTATAGCTAGTAGAACGAACGGTACCAGTTTTCTCACCTCTAACAATCATTCCATCTAATTCACTTGGAAGCGGGTTTTCAGCGAGATTGACTGCGTCTTCTGCTGTATAAGAAACAATAAACAGAGAGCGTGCTGATTTAGTTTTGTTTGATTTAGAGCCATGCAATAATTTGGAATGCATCAAACATGCCGATCCTGCCTTGCCTATACAACTAATAGCCTTTGTTTTGCATTCGGCTTCAATTTCTGCAGAAACAGCACCTGTAAAAATACCATCATGCCATAGCGTATAAAGTGGCCCGTTGTGTGAACCCGCAATAACCTCCAATGGTCCGTTTTCAAGTGTCACGTCATCAAGGAAATATAAAACTGTCATGATGTCTTCATTTGAATGTGGTTCATAAGGAAAATCCTGATGAAATTTCACTTCTGTGCCTGAACTTGGAAGTTTAAGGTTAATTTTATTTGTCCAGTGCTTGATATTTGGTCCAAAAATATCACTAACAAGGTCTAGGGCTTGATTATCTTTAACCACATCGAGGCATGCTTGTGAAATTTCGGCTGGCGAAGTTACTCTTCTAAGTGCAGGGTTATCAAATGAATGGGTGTCTACTTGTAAATCAAAACGTGGCCTTCCATCCATGATTTTTCCGTAAGGCTTTTCATTTGTTCTGCTTTCTTCAACCCACATTGATAAGTCATTATTAAGTGCCGATAATTGAGAATCAGTTAATGCATTTTCAAGAACGAGAAAGCCATCCTTTTGAAACTTTTCAACCAAATTTGTATTTTTTATAGGTTTTCCATTTTCCATAAAGACCCCAGCAATGACTGCATTATGACCTAAATTGCAAAAAAAATAAATATTTTTTAGATGCACACCAAGGAAAATTTTATTACTCTCTCATAAAGAATATAAAATCACCTTCATGGAAATGTTATTAGACAACCTAAATTACTTGCATTGGCTTGTATTCGGACTCGCACTGATTATCGTTGAACTGTTCTTGTGGTCAATGTTTCTTCTATGGATTGGTGCATCTGCTATCACAATCAGTATTGTATTCTATTTGTACCCAGAAGTTTCCGCGGGATTACAGGTTCTCAGTTTTGTATTGCTCTCAGCAGTTTCCACATTCTTAGCAAAAAAATACTTCCCTGTGAAAACGGTTGATGATGAGCTAAGTATTAATGCTAAAGGTCATATTGGCAAGGAATGTACAGTTGTCTCTATTGAAAAAAATATTATCAAAGTTAAGCTGGGTGAGTCTTTATGGTTTGCAAAGGGTTGTGAAATGAGCGTTGGACAAAAGGTTCAAATTGTTGATGTGGAGTCTTCAACTTTTATTGTTGAACCATCAAATAAAGATTAAAACCAGAAATTACTATCCGTTATTGAAGTATTTCAAAGCCTACTATGGAATGATTTTAAGTAACTCTCTAATAGGATTGTAATGCGTAAAGATTTATCTAGCTAACCCCATACTGAGATCTGTAGATTTCAACTCTGCTTACTATATCTGCATTATTACCGGCTTTTAGATAGTCAACAATATGGGACAAGTTAATAATACTGAGGACCGAAATACCAAAATTTTGTTCCACCTCTTGAATGGCTGAAAGTTCGCCTTTGCCTTTCTCTTGACGATCTAGCGCAACAATCACACCTTTCATTTTAGCGCCACTGGCTTCGATAATATCTTTTGCTTCTCTGATTGCTGTTCCTGCGGTTATGACATCATCTATGATGAGAATGTCTCCCTCTAGAGGATGACCGACAATGTCACCACCTTCACCATGATCTTTGGCTTCTTTTCGATTAAAACTATATGGAACACTTCTATTGAAACTGTCATTCAGCGCAATAGCTGTTGCAGCTGCGAGTGGAATTCCTTTATAGGCGGGCCCAAATAGAACATCAAATTTGATGCCACTGGCTTCGATGGTTTGAGCATAAAATTGCCCGAGCCGAGATAAGTGGTTGCCCTGATTAAATTGACCTGCATCAAAAAAATAAGGACTCACGCGACCGGATTTGAGTGTAAATTCTCCAAATTTAAGGGCTCCGATTTCCAACATGAAGTCTACAAAATCGTTTTGATACTGTTCCATCGAATATTCCTAAACTATTAAAATAATTACAATGAGAATTATAACAATTAATGTTAATGGAATTCGCGCGGCTGAGCGAAAAGGCTTTTTTAGTTGGTTAGAAAAACAAAATGCAGATGTTGTTTGTTTGCAAGAAATTAAGGCCCAAGAAGACCAACTGGATGAGCGCTTTTACCCTTCAGGAATGCATACCTATTATAATAGTGCTGAGCGAAAAGGCTATAGTGGAACAGGCCTCTATTGCAAATCAAAACCCAATAGAATTACTTATAGTCCATGGGAAGATATCAATTCAGAAGGTAGGATTATTCAAGCTGACTTTGAAGATTTAAGTGTGGCTTCTATCTACTTGCCCTCAGGTTCATCTAAGGAGGAAAGGCAGGCTTTTAAAATGGAATTTATTACTGAACGTTTTTTACCACACTTACGTAAATTACAGAAAGATGGCAGAAAGTACATCATTTGTGGTGACTGGAATATTGCTCATAAAAAGATTGACCTAAAAAATTGGCAATCGAATCAAAAAAACTCAGGTTTTCTTCCTGAAGAGAGAGCATGGCTTGATACGCTCTATGATGAGGTAGGATATATAGACTCTTTTAGAGAGATTAACCATGATGAATTTCAATACACATGGTGGTCTAACCGAGGTCAGGCCTGGCTAAACAATACCGGTTGGCGTCTCGACTACCAGGTGGTGAGCTCAAACCTAGCTGGTCTTGCAACGGCTTGTGAGATCTATAAAAAAGAACGTTTTTCTGACCACTCTCCACTGATTATTGATTACATCTTATGACTGAGGCCAAATCTTTGCGAAAAATTCAAAGTTTTGTTAAGCGTTCTGGAAGATTGTCCAAAGCTCAAGCAATTGCGCTACATGAATTGTGGCCAAACTACGGTGTCAGTCTGACAGATAATCAGCTTAACTTTGGAGAACTTTTCATGAATTTACATGATGTCACTCTTGAGGTTGGATTTGGTAATGGTGATAGCTTGTTAGAAATGGCAATCCAACAACCAAAACAAAACTTCTTAGGAATAGAGGTCTATGAGGCCGGTGTTGGTAGACTGATTAATGAAGCCTACAAAAACCAACTAAGCAACCTAAAAATTATTAAAGAGGACGCAGTTAAAGTACTTCAAAATCATATTTCTGACGACAGCCTTTCAAAATTTCAACTATTTTTCCCAGATCCTTGGCATAAAAAGAGACATCACAAGCGTAGAATTATACAAACTAGCTTTCTAGACACTCTTACAAAAAAGCTAAAAATAGATGGTATCGTCCATATAGCCACTGACTGGGAAGGCTATGCAGAGCACATTATGGAAACACTGGAATCTCATCAGCACTTTAAAAATACCTTGGGTGACCATATATATTCTCCAAGACCCAAACATCGGCCGTTGACCAAATTTGAAAATCGTGGTCAAAAATTAGGCCACGGTGTCTGGGATATTATTTTTACTAACTCGAAAGGAGGTTAAATGTTATTCCCTATTTTTGTGGTAATGACTCTTCTTGAAATTTACGTCCTAGTGACTGTAGGGCAAGCTATTGGCGGTCTATCAACTGTACTACTCGTTATTTTGACTGCACTGATTGGATCGACCCTATTAAGGCAGCAGGGCTGGTCAACGATGGCAAAGGCCCAACAGAGCATATCTGAAGGTAAAACACCCGCATTAGAGATGCTGGAAGGTGTTGTTATTCTTGTTTCAGGTGTTTTACTATTAACGCCTGGTTTTATTACTGATGGTTTGGGTTTGTTAGGCTTAATGCCTTGGAGTAGACGATATTTTATTAATCATATCCTTGAGAAAAATGCGGAACGTTTTTTTAACCAAAGAAATTCAATTTTTATTCACAAAACAAAAAATCAAGAGAAGACGAGTAACAATAAAAATGAAACTATCGAAGGTGAGTTTTGGGAAGACAAATGACTTTTTACTTGTTTGCAATGAGGTATAGTAATTTATCACTATGCAAAACAAAAAAACTCTTGATGAATGGTTAAGCTGGCAAGAGCAGCTGATGGAAGAAACCATTGTTCTCGGTTTAGATAGAGTTCAACTAGTCTATCAACGCCTTTTCCCTGATGGAGTGCCATTTTTTGCCATTACAGTTGGTGGTACAAATGGCAAAGGCTCAACGATCTCCTTTATCGATAGTATTTATAGAGACTCAAAATATAAAGTAGGTTGTTCTACTTCTCCACACCTCATCAAATACAACGAGCGCTATGCTATTGACGGAGAGATCGTTAATGATTCAGTGATCATTAAAGCCTTTGAAGCAATTGAGGGAAAAAGGGAAGGCATCTCTTTAACTTACTTTGAATTCTCAACCCTGGCAGCATTAATTATTTTCTCTGAAGCTGCTGTTGACATTGCTATCCTCGAAGTGGGGCTTGGAGGTCGTCTAGATTCGGTCAATATTGTCGATAGCGATGTCAGTGTTATTACCAATATTGCAATAGATCATACCGAATACCTTGGTGACACGCGCGAATCGATCGGCACTGAAAAGGCTGGCATTATGCGCACTGCAAAGCCTTGCATTTGCGGTGATCAGGACCCGCCAGACAGTGTACTAGCCTACGCCAAAAAGATAGATGTACCATTGACGCTTGTCAAGGAACAATATGAAGGCGAAATAGGACTAGAGGGTTTCCACCAAAGACTGAATGCAGCAGTTGCCATAAAAGTCATCGAAGCAATCAATAGCCAATTCCCTGTTTCCAAGGAAATGATCAAAAGTGGAATCAAACAGGCCCAAATCGTTGCCCGATTTGAAACAATCAATGTAGCTAATAAAACTGTCATTCTTGATGTCGCCCACAACCCTGCAGCCGTTCAGACTCTCGTCGACACATTATCTGACTCAACCATGGAGACGGTGGCTATTTTTTCCTCACTGGCTGATAAAAATATTGATGACATGATTAAGTTGGCTTCATCTAATATTAAACACTGGTTTTTAGTGCCACTCGCAGTTGAGCGCTCTATTCAAATGGAAACCCTTGAAGACAAGTTTGGCGAGTCTCAGGAAACAACGGTTTGCGCTAGCATGGCTAGCGCGATAGAGCAAGCACTTAAAATGAAAAAAATACAAAGAGTTGTCATTTTTGGCTCCTTCTATACGGTAGCCGATGCTAGCGTTATCTTAAAAGAAATCTGAGTGTTATTAGTTAATGGAGTTCGTGCCCTGTCCTAGGAAACTATTGTAAAATTAGCCTTATCAATCAGGGAGACCATGGGCAATTTTTTTGACAACTTTTGGAACACGATAAGTGTACTGGCTTGGTCAGATTGGCTCACCCTCATCATTCTAGTCTTTTTTGTTGTTAGAGGTTTTGTACAGGGCCTTGCAAAGGAGATTATTAGCCTATTATTCGTTATTCTGGCGATTGCTCTTGCTTGGCTTTACTATGATAATTTAGCCAATACCTTATTGAGTGACCCAACCACTTCCGAGGGTCAATCAATCTTCGCACTATCGTTTGGAGCAATATTTCTGGGTGTTTGGCTTGTTAAAAGGGCGCTTTACAAGACAGCAGAAGCTTCTTCTCAAATTGACAATCCCTGTGAACTTAATCGTTCATTCACGAAGATAATAGTTACTATATTAGTTATTATTCTGAGTTACCACTATATGGGAGTAGTTGCTGGACTCCAGACAATGGAATCTATTGTGAATAGCAATTCCTTTCGTATTTTTGTATCCTTTGGAATTGTCTTTGCCGCCCTTATTACAGCTATTTTGACTTTTTCTAAACTTCTTAATATTACCATTGATACTGAAAAGCCTTGCCTGATGGCGCCAGTATTTGAAAAAATTCTCAACATTCTTCAAGCTCTTGATGTGTTAATAAATGCACGCAATGTTGGTGGATTGAAAAATAACTTTCTTGGTGCAGTTTTGGGTTTATTTAAAGGTGGAATTTTAGTTCTAATAATAGTACTTGTATTGCAAAGCTTAAGCTGGGCTACCCAAAATCATGCTTGGGTTGAAACCAGTGGTGCACTGAGAACATTTCAAAATTGGGCAGTTGACATTAAACCTCTTTTGTCAGAACATTTGTTATTTGTTAAACTCGAACCTGGCGACGCAGTTGTCACATTCATAGAAAGCGAAATATTAGGGGAATAAACTATGTGCGGTATTGTTGGAATGTTATCAACTACAAAAAAAAATGTAGGAGTGTACATTTATGATGCACTAACTATTATCCAACATCGTGGTCAAGACGCTGCAGGAATAACCACAGCCAGTAAAGGGCGCTTTTACATGCGCAAAGGTAATGGCATGGTGCGCAATGTTTTTAGAACAAAACATATAACCAAATTGATAGGCGATATGGGAATTGGACACATCCGCTACCCAACTGCTGGAAGCTCTTCAGGTGCTGAAGCTCAGCCCTTTTATGTAAACTCACCCTACGGAATTGCTTTTGCACATAATGGTAATTTAACTAATACTGAAGCGCTGACGCAAGAACTTTTTGAGCAAGATCTAAGGCATATAAATACCAACTCTGATTCAGAAATACTGCTCAATATATTGGCAAGTGAAATAGCAAAAGAACAAAAACATCGAATTAACGAGACGGACATATTTAAAGCAGTAAAAAAACTTCATCAGCGTGTCAAAGGGGCTTATGCAGCAATTGGAATGATTCCAGGTTATGGCATCTTTGGATTTAGAGACCCTCATGGAATAAGACCCCTAATACTTGGTGAAAAAACTACAGCGAAAGGCACTAGTTATATGGTTGCCTCTGAAAGCGTTGCTTTAACAGCTCTTGGATACAAAATTACCCGTGATGTAGAGCCAGGTGAGGCTATTGTAATTGATCGTAAAGGAAATATTCATTATAAACAATGTGCAGACAGTTCAGAATTATCTCCCTGTATTTTTGAATTTGTTTACTTTGCAAGACCTGATTCCATTATTGACAAAATCTCGGTTTATAAATCACGCCTTAGAATGGGTGAACGACTTGCAGAAAAAATTAAGTCAAAGTGGCCAGATGAAACAATTGATGTAGTTATGCCTGTTCCTGATACCTCAAGAACAGCTGCTCTTCAGCTGGCCAATGAATTAGACCTTAAGTACCGTGAAGGTTTTATCAAGAATCGCTATATTGCTCGAACCTTTATTATGCCAGGACAAAAACAAAGAAAAAAATCTGTACGTCAAAAACTGAGCGCAATCGAGCTCGAATTTAAGGGTAAGAACGTTCTTCTAGTAGATGACTCTATTGTGCGTGGCACAACAAGCAAAGAAATCGTACAAATGGCTAGACTTGCGGGTGCAAAAAAAGTCTTTTTTGCATCAGCCGCACCACCTGTTCGGTACCCTAATGTATACGGCATTGATATGGCCAGCAAGAATGAGTTTGTGGCACACAACAAAACCACCGATGAGGTGTGCAAAACAATTGGTGCTGATAAATTGATTTATCAAAATCTAGAGGATTTGATTTGGTCTGTGCAACAAGGTAACCCTGATATCTCATCCTTTGATTGTTCTTGTTTTGATGGTAAATATCTAACTAAAGATATTGATACCTCTTATCTGGACAATATTGAAACCCTTAGATCCGATAAGGCCAAACAAAACAATATTACTAATGAAAACTCAGAATTGATCTACAATGAAGTTGATTGACTAACGATAAAGTTATATGAAAGACAATAAATTTGCAACCAAAGCAATTCGTGAAGGCTATAAAACTAGCCAAGAACAAGAGCATTCTGCTGCTATTTTTCTTACCTCTAGTTTTACTTTTGATAGCGCCGAGCAGGCTGCTCAAAGGTTTGCGAAGGAAGAGCAGGGTAATGTATATTCGAGATTCACTAACCCCACTGTGGAAGCTTTTCAAGATAAATTAGCCTCCCTAGAGGGTGCTGAGTCATGTCTTGCAACCGCTAGCGGTATGTCGGCTATTTTTGCTACCATTATGACACTAACTAAAACTGGAGATCATATTGTTGCCTCTCATGGAATGTTTGGTACCACTACTGTTCTTCTAAATACTATTGTCAACAAGTTTGGCATCGAAGTAACATTTGTCGACTTACCCGATTTAGTCGCCTGGAAGGACAATATTCAGTCCAACACAAAGTTATTCATTCTTGAAACACCATCAAATCCCCTAGGTGAAGTTGTTGATTTGCGAGCGCTTGCAACCATATCTAAAGAACATAATATCGTATTAGCTGTCGATAATTGTGTTATGACGCCAGCCCTTCAGAAACCATTAGCATTGGGGGCAGATATAGTCATTCACTCTGCAACAAAGTATATTGATGGCCAGGGCCGATGTCTTGCAGGTGCTATTGCAGGAAGTACTGAGCTACTGGAGGAAATGAGTAGCTTTATTAGAACAACAGGGCCAACCTTGAGTGCTTTTAATGCTTGGGTTGTTCTCAAAGGTCTTGAAACACTGCCTTTGAGAATGAGGGCACATTCTGAAAATGCACAGCAATTAGCAAATTGGTTGAATGATCAATCTTTTGTAAAAAAAGTACACTATCTCGGACTAGAGTCACACCCTCATCATCAAATCGCCAAAGGGCAACAAAGTGATTTTGGTGGTGTTGTCTCCTTCGAAGTATCTGGTGGAAAAAAAGGTGCTTTTCGCCTCATCAACAATACCAAAATGATTTCGATTACTGCAAATCTAGGAGACACTAAGAGTACCATTACTCATCCTGCATCAACTACTCATGCTCGACTCTCAGAAGATGAAAGACGGCAAAGCAACATCTCGGATAATCTTGTTCGTATCTCTGTTGGACTTGAAGATATAAGAGATATTATCGCTGACTTGAAACCTTAGTTGAATTTCTATCTTAAATTAACTATGATAAAATCCTTGCTATATCTGATATATCAAGCCTTATGAAGCAGAACAGTTACTCTTATGACGAATTAATTCTTTGTGGCAAAGGAGAATTATTTGGGCCTGGTAACGCTCAGCTGCCACAACCACCAATGCTGATGTTCGACCGTATCACGAGTATTAGTGAAAGTGATGGAGAATATGGCAAGGGTGGATTGACAGCTGAACTAGACATCAACCCAGAACTATGGTTTTTTGACTGTCACTTTAATGAAGACGCTGTTATGCCTGGTTGCCTTGGTGTGGATGCAATGTGGCAATTAGTAGGTTTTTACCTAGGTTGGCTGGGGGGTCCTGGTAGAGGGCGTGCTCTGGGTGCAGGGCAAATTAAATTTACAGGCCAAGTTTTACCGCACAACAAAAAAATAACCTACAATGTGAGCCTCTCAAGAATTGTTGCAAGAAAACTCTATATGGGTATTGCGGATGCAACCATGGAGGTTGATGGAAAATTGATTTACGATGCTACCAATCTAAAGGTTGGCTTGTTTGCTGACACGTCTTCATTCTGATGAAACGTGTCGTTGTAACCGGAATGGGTATTGTTAGCAGCTTGGGTAATAATCAATCTGAAGTCCTCAAATCACTAAAAAAATCAAAATCAGGCATAGAATTTAGTGAGATATATGCGGAAATGGGACTCAGGTCACATGTTTATGGCTCTATTTCTGAAATCAATACAAGTGATGTCATTGATCGCAAGATGTTGCGCTTCATGGCAGATGCTGCAATCTATAATGCCATTGCACTGGATGAAGCAATTAAACAGTCAGGACTGAGCCTAGAAATAGTTTCTAATGAGAGGACTGGTCTGATTATGGGTTCTGGCGGAGCTTCTAATCAGAACGTTGTTGAGGCTGCAGACATATTACGAGAAAGAGGTATTAAAAGAGTAGGGCCTTATCGTGTCCCTCGAGCTATGGGATCAACAACCTCAGCCTGTCTTTCTACCCTATTTAAAATTAAAGGTATCAATTATTCAATCAGTTCAGCCTGTTCTACAAGTGCTCATTGTATTGGTAATGCAATGGAACAAATACAGCTAGGTAAGCAAGATGTTGTT
>Ga0206678_10002205_pt1 | contig 12459 bp, 9 predicted proteins | sample M180m12015metaG_FD_155453 | JGI IMG/M metagenome (GOLD analysis project Ga0206678, IMG submission 155453) | Ammonia-oxidizing marine archaeal communities from Monterey Bay, California, United States - M1 80m 12015 | ecosystem: Environmental > Aquatic > Marine > Intertidal zone | place: USA... | reverse complement strand
TTTCCTCGCCTGGGCCTAGTTTAGCTAAACTAGGCCCAGGCGAGGAAAAAAATAGTTATTGCACTCCCCGTGGTAAACATATTATTAGAGCAAAAATAGGTATCAATGCAAGCAGAGGCGAGATATTCAAATCGAGAAGGGCAACGGGTGAAGTGTTCTCAAAAAACAGACACAATGATAAAAATAATGATTGGATTCTTACTAGAATTCTATGGTTGAGTGGTATTGAAAAAGGAAAAAATAGATTGGGTAATGTGGATACCATGCAAAGGTATATTTATATTCATGGCATACCGGATGAGTTTTCGCTTAATATCCCTCGTTCCAAGGGCTGTATTAATATGAATAATGATGATGTTATAGAACTATTTGATCTTGTAGACATTGGTACGCCAGTTCTAATTCAATAAGATATAAAATGAATCTAGGTCCCTTATTTATTTCAATTGATGGAGTAATCCTTTCAAAAAATGACAGGAAAAATCTAAATAGTGATTATGTGGGTGGGGTTATTCTTTTTTCTAGAAACTATGAGAATAAACAACAACTGAAAGAACTTATCAATTCCATAAAAGATATTAAATCACCGCAACTAATTGTTTCTGTGGACCAAGAAGGAGGACGTGTCCAAAGATTTATAAATGATTTTTATCGTCTTCCATCATTACGAACTATAGGCAAGCTTTATGATCAATCTCATTCAAAAGGTCAGGAGTCAGCATTATTAGCTGGACAAATAATGAGCTTAGAATTGTCTGAGATGGGCATTGATTTTAGTTTTGCTCCTGTTTTAGATATAGATTATGGCTACTCAAAAATCATTGGTGATCGATCTTTTCATTCGGATCCAAATGTTATTTCAAAGCTAGCCTCTTCTTATATTAATGGACTTAAATCATCCGGCATGCCATCCATTGGGAAGCATTTTCCTGGACATGGTGGAGTGATATTGGATTCACATACAGAAATGCCTATTGATGATAGGGGGATGAATGAATTAATAAATGACATCAAACCCTATGTGTATTTGATGAATAAGCATCTTGATGCAATTATGACAGCACACATTCACTATCCGCTTATAGATGAGAGCATTACTACTTTTTCTAAACACTGGCTAAAAACTATACTAAGGCAAGAACTTGGGTTTAATGGATTAATCTTTTCCGATGACTTAATGATGAAAGCTGTAAATACTGAACTTAATATGGATGAAAAAATAAATCATGCTTTATCAGCAGGATGCGACTTTGTTTTGGTTTGTAATATGGAATCACAAATGTCTGATTTACTTGATGACTTAGACCTCAATATTAATGAAAGTGAGATGAGTGCAAAAATTAATACTTTAAGATGCAAAAGTATAAATAAAGGAATGATTAAGCACTCATTTAGAGAATTAACTCTAAAACTCAACCATTTGCTAGATAGTTTATAATTGATTTAACTTTTTTAAACCGGTCTGCTGTATCTTCAAAATCACCACTAAAACCTAGAGATTGATCTGGGTAGAGCTTATATTCAGTTTTCTCTTGAATTAAGTTAATTAATAACTGTGCGTCAATTGTTGAAGTGGGATTGAAATAAAACCTTCCATATTTTTTATCAACTCTAATTTTTTCAATACCTATGGTTTTAGCGTTGTTTCTCATTTTTGTTAATGCAATTAAGTTTTCAGTGTATTCCGGAAGATTACCAAAGCGGTCGAGTAATTCACTTTTTATTTTATTTAGATCTTTATTATCAAAAGTTGATGAAATTCTCTTATACATAGTCAATCTTAAATGTACATCAGGCATGTATTCTTCATTGATCAAGGCTGGAATATTCAGATTAATATCAGTTGAGAAATTGTCAATCACTTGATTGCAATCATCACTTCTCATTGTTTTTATTGTTTGTTCTAGTATGTCTTTGTACAAAGTAAAACCTATCTTTTGAATTTGTCCACTTTGTTCATCGCCTAGTATTTCTCCTGCTCCTCTTATTTCCAAATCATGAGTGGCTAAAATAAAACCTACACCTAAATCCTCAATTGCTTCAATAGCCTGTAATCTTTTCTCACCTTGGGGTGTTAATTTATGCTTCGGGGGAATAAGAAGATATGCATAAGATTGTCTCTCAGATCTTCCAACACGTCCTCTGAGTTGATGTAATTGTGCTAATCCAAATCTATCAGCTTTATTGATAATGATTGTATTGGCATTCGGTATATCAAGGCCACTTTCTATTATTGATGTAGCCAATAAAAGATCAAACTGATTGCTATAGAACTGCATCATAATTTTTTCCAATGCTTTTTCTTTCATTTGACCATGTGCAATACCAATGGAAATGGTCGGTATGATTTTTCTAATGTTTTCAGCAACGTTATTTATGTCTTCAATTCTATTGTGCACAAATAGAATTTGACCACCTCTATTGATCTCCCTTTGGCACGCTTCTCTTATCAAGCTATTTTCCCATTGACTCAAGTAGGTTTTTACTGGCATTCTACTTTCAGGTGGAGTGGTGATCATTGAAATGTCTTTTAATTCACCTATTGCCATATTCAATGTTCTTGGAATCGGTGTTGCAGTCAGTGCTAGATAGTCAATATTCTCTTTTATTTTTTTAAGTTTCTCTTTTTGTCTTACGCCAAATCGATGCTCTTCATCAACGATTACCAGACTAAGATTCTTATACTTTATATTTTCTGAGAGTACTCCATGGGTTCCAATTATAATATCGGCTGTACCATTTCTTATATTCTCAGTAAGCAGATCTTTAGATTTTTTAGTTTGAGCTCTTGTCATTAAGTTTATATTGATTGGCCAATCGGAGAATCGTTCTGTAAAGGTTTCATAATGTTGTTGTGCCAATATTGTTGTTGGAACTAGGATCACGACTTGGTAGCCATTGATTGCAGAAGTAAAAGCAGCCCTCATGGCAACTTCTGTTTTTCCAAAGCCAACGTCTCCACAAACCAATCGATCCATTGAGTTGCTTGAGGCAAGATCATCTAATACTTCTTCGATCACTTTTGATTGATCTCTTGTTAAAACGTATTCAAAACCTTCACAGAATTTTGCATATTCATTGGAGTCAACCACCTGACTTTTTCCAAGAACTAAAGATCTTTTTGCATAGATATCCAGTAATTCTGCTGCTACATCATGAGCTTGATCTTTTGTTTTTTTGCATATTTTAATCCATTGATCACTGCCTAAATTACTTAATATACTTTCATCAGAGCTTTCTCCAATATACCTTGAAACTTGGTCCATAAGAGTTACAGGTACTTGAAGTAAATCGCCTTTTGCATATGATAGTGAAAGAAATTCAGACTCCACATCATCAATAATCAGTTTTGTTAAGCCATTGTACTTTCCAATGCCATGATCTTTATGAACTACTAGAGAGCCAACATCTAGATCTTTTAGGCTTTCTAAAATTGCCTCAGGATCTTTTGAATTTCTATTGCGAGTTATCCTAGTTCTGGTTGTTCGACCAAATAAATCTATTTCCCCAACGACAGCTATTTTCCTGTTCTCAATATAGAAACTTTCACTGATTGATCTTTTAGTAATGCTGAACATCGCATCTTGATTTAAAAAATCTTCCCATGATTCAACTTCACCAATGCTACTGGAATGATTTTTAATATGGTTAATAATCATTGATTTTCTATTCTCAGTCGGTGCTGAAATCAGTATTTTCTTTAAGTCTTGTTTAGCCACTAATTCTTCAATTATTTCTTTATAGGCATTATGGTCATTTTTACTCTGAGATAAGATCGGCAGTGTTTCTAAGTTAATAATTGTTTTTTTCTTATTCAGTCTAAATTTTACTGATTGTAATGTTACGGGCTCTTTGCTTTTAATAATTTCAATTTGTGCATTAGAGTTTATGAATAAATCATTAGGTTTCATCATGGGTTGATCGTTTTCTTTTACACTCTCATACCTCTCTTCTATTAGTTTTTGATGAACTCTTATTGATTCAATGGATTCACTCATGCAATAAATATGAGCATTGTCTTCAACATAATCCCAAATGGAATCCATTGATTTAAAAAATAATGGAATGTAGTTATGTACACCATATGAAGCGGCATCAGTTTCTATAAGGTTATACAGCGGCCAATCCATTTGATTGCCCTCAAAACTATTTCTCATATTTTCTTTAAAAATATCAAATGCTTCAGAGCTATTTGGATAATGATTAGCAGGGATGATCATTGCCTGATCAACTTTTCGTAAGGTAAGTTGATTTTCAGAATCAAAAATCCTTAATGAGTCAATAATGTCATCGCTAAAGTCAACTCTAAGAGGATCATCTAAGGAAGGAGAAAATAAATCTACTAAAGATCCTCTTATACTAAAATCTCCAGGATTTTTGACCATCGATACTCTTTTGTAACCACCTGATGTTAGTTGATTCCTAAGGGTATCAATATCAAAATATTGATTAATATTGAGTTCTAAGCTGCCATTTCTAATGTATTCTTTAGGAGGAAGTCTCCAGAGTAAATTTGTGGCACTAACTATTAAAAGATCAATTTTTTTGCGAGCTAACTTATAAAGAATGTTTGATTGTTTGGAAACAGTATCAATATTGGGAGGGGAAATATCATAGGGTAGAATTTCTAGATCCGGAAGTACTTCTATAACTTGATTGGTTTGATTAAAGAAATTAATTTCATTTAAAAGAGTTTCAGACGCCTCTATATTTGGAGTAATGACAACCATCATGTTGTTAGATTCTATTAAGCATTCTGCTATAGCCAAGCTCATTGCAGATCCATAAAGTTGGCCAATACAGTTCGCCTTACTCTTTAATTGAGAAGCAACATCTTCAAAAAGAATGGTTTGATAATTTTCGTTCATACGCATAGATAGACATTAAGCAGAGTATTATTTCATAAATTAATTCTTTTTTTCTTCGTCTTTGCTAAGAAACTAATTATGATATTCAATAACAGCTAATAGTGAGGTAAACCTTTGAGGAATAAATTATTTATTGCATATAGGTTATTAAGATCAAAAGAAGAAAGTCGCTTTATATCCATAGTGACTCTTAGCTCTATAATAGCTATCTCAATCGGTATAGCAGCAGTGATTATTGTACTCTCAGTCATGAACGGTTTTGAATCTGAGATTCATCAAAGAATCTTACAGCTTAATTCTCATATTACTATTTCTATCAAGGAATCTGCATCTGATAGTGATGATTTAATAGATCGCCTAAAGCAAATTGAAGAAATTAAAAAAATCTCTCAAGACTATCAGGCAAAGGGACTCATTGAATCCAATAAAAAAACCTCAGCTGTTATGGTTAAAAGTTTTAACGCTAATCTCCAGATGGATGATCCCATGCAGAGAATTAAAAGTAATTCTATTGATAGATCAGAATTGATTATAGGGGAAGGCCTGGCTCAAAGCATGAATCTTATACTAGGCGATAGGATTTCTTTGACCATTCCTAGTGTCAGTAAAAAAGGTAAGGTTTCATTTTCAAATAATCAAACTTTTGAAATTAAAGAAATACTAGTTTACGGTTTGCGACAGTATGATGCATCTCTCATTCTTATAAATGAAGAGGATGCTTATGAATTAGTAAAATCCAATCAATTTGCAAAAAAAATATCAATCGATTTGTTTGACATTTATCAAGCCAAGAGGATCTCAACTATGCTCAGAGTCATGCTTGATGGAGATGATTATAGAATATCGGATTGGACTGTAGATAATTCAGTACTATTTAGTGCAATCAATATAGAAAAAATGACAATGAGTTTCTTACTCTTTCTTATTGTTATCATAGCCATGTTCAATGTGATTGTAATGCTATCAATGTCAATTGATTCAAAGAAGAAAGAAATTGCAGTACTTAAAACCATAGGTTTTAATTCATTAGACATCTCTCATATCTTCTTTTTTCAAGGAATGCTGAATGTTCTTACTGGCATCTTCTTTGGTTGTTTGTTTGGAATTATTACACTTTTGAATCTTGATCAATTAGAACGAGTATTGGACTATTTATTCAATCTAAACTTGTTTCCATCAGGACTTTATTACATTGATTCGATGCCATATCTAATAAAAACCAAAGAGATTGGCATTATATGTTCCTCAGCAATCATTTTGAGTATGTTTGCTTGTTTAATTCCTTCCATCAAGGCAGGAAAACAAGATCCAGCAAACATTACTCGTTTTCATAACGGTTAGTAAAGATGATTAGTAAAGGATATGAGTACGCAGTTTTAAAATCTTTTTTAAAAGGAAAATCTGGAGCATTTATTCTATCCAATGCATCTATTTTCAGTATGCTGGGCATTAGCTTAGGAGTTGCAGTTATTATCACTGTAATGTCAGTGATGAACGGTTTTCAGGTTGAGGTAAAAGAGAGAATTTTAAATTTATTGCCCCATGCATCAATTACTTATGCTCAAGCATCTCAAGACAAGGAAACATTGCCTTTGGTTCTCAAGAACAATTCCAATGTTAAATCCTTTTCAGTATTTATTAATCGCGAAATCATAGTAATTGGGAAGGATCAGTTTTCTGCTGTGCAGTTAAAAGCTATCTCTCCTGTTGATAATGGTCTGCCTAAGAAAGTTTCTAATCTAATTACAGAAGGCGACTTACACACTTTGAAGAAAGGAGATTACAATGTCGTTATTGGCAATGGTCTTGCAAACCAATTGAATGTCAAAATAGGGGATACCATTACATTAATGACCCAAGATAATGCATTTACTCCATTTGGAAACTTACCCAGATTAAAAAAATTCAATATTACTGGAATATTCCAATCAGGCATCTTTAGTTTTGATCAAAATTTAGTTTTAATAAATATTCTTGATGCACAAATATTTCTTCAATTAAAGAATCAAATAGATGGCTATGACATTGAGTTTAATAATCCTGATATAGCTAGATATGAAATAAGGAATATCGCATTGGAATCCAATGGAGGCTATTTAGTTAGTGATTGGTCAAAACAAAATCCCAATTTCTTTAGATCTCTAGAGTTAACAAAAAAAATAATATTCATGGTGTTACTTATCATTCTTTGTGTTGCCTCATTTAATATTGTTTCAACACTAATCATGATGATCAGACAGAGACGATCTACCATTGGTATTATTAGGACCATGGGGGTAAATCAATCTGGTATTTTCAGAATATTTTTTTCAATTGGTTTAACTTTAGGGACCTTAGGTTCCATCATTGGTATTTTTTTAGGCGTGGTTATTACACTTAATTTAACTGTGCTGATTCAATTCATAGAGAAAATGTTTGGTGTATCCTTGTATCAAGCAGAAATATATTTTCTTAATGAGATACCTACAAGAATTGATTGGTTGGAGGTTCTGATGATATTCATAGTGGTTTTATTTCTTTCAGTTATTTCATCATTGCTGCCATCTTATAGAGCATCGAAACTAAATCCTGCAGTATTATTAAAAATGGACAACTAGATATGCAAAAAGTGTTATTAGAACTGAATGATATTAAAAAAGTTTTTAACAAGGGTTCTGAACTAATAAAAGTTCTTGACGGCATCAATTTAAATATTCATGAAAAACAAACGATAGGAATTATTGGACCATCGGGAAGTGGAAAAACTACTTTGCTTCAAATTATTGGGATGCTAGATCAAGCCAGCTCTGGGAACATTAAGATAGATGGCAGTGATACATCTTCCTTATCCGATAAAGCTGCAAGCAAATTAAGAAATGAATGCTTTGGATTCATTTATCAATTTCATCATCTTATTGCTGAATTCACTGCACTTGAAAACACAATGATGCCGCTACTTGTGAGAAAAATAGGGATGTCAAAGGCAAAGAAATCAGCCGAAATATTATTATCAGCAATAGGTCTTGGTGAGAGACTTGATCATAGGCCCTCTGAGCTTTCTGGTGGGGAATGTCAAAGAGTGGCTGTTGCTAGAGCAATGATTGGGAAACCCAGTATTATTTTAGCTGATGAGCCAACGGGTAACCTTGATCCGGAAACTGCAGAATCTGTTTTTGAATGTTTACTTGAACTCAATGAGACCTCAGGTTCTGGTCTAATTGTTGTAACGCATAATCATCAGTTAGCTCAAAAACTAGATACTGTGATTGAATTGCGATTAGGCAAGTTAAAATATATATAAATTTTACTCAATTAAGGATTAGATAATCTTCATAATTACCTCATATTTAGAAAAGCTTCTAGGGTACTAAAGTAGCGTATAATATTTTGACATGAACGACGGTTTAAAAACTTATTTAAGATTATTGAGATACGCATCTCATTATTGGTTGATGTTTACTTTTGGAGCACTAGCGATGCTAATATTTGCTATTACAGATACTGGCTTTGCTTTTTTAATCAAAACATTAACCGATAGCTTTGCTGGTACAGAAAACTCAAAAAGTATAGATCAAATCAAGGGTTATTTACCTTTAATTGTTATTTTTATTTTTTTTATTAGGGGTCTTTCTGGATTTTTCTCAACTTACAATATTGCCTGGATTGGTAGGCAGGTTATCAAATCACTAAGAGCTGAAATCTACAATAAGTTTTTATATCTGCCAACAATATTTTTAGACAGAAAGTCAAACGCGGAGTTGCTTTCAAAGGTCACGTTTAATATAGAGCAAGTTGCTGAATCAACATCTAATATTATTACAATTCTTATTAGAGATACATTGACTATCATCGTTTTAACTATTTATATGGTTTACCTCAGTCCTACGTTAGCAAAGATCATGTTTATGGCAGCACCCATCATTGCTTTACTTGTTTGGTCTTTGAGCAAGTTATTTAGAAGGTATAGCGAAAGAATTCAAGACTCAATGGGGGATGTTGCACATGCTATTAAGGAAACATTACAGAATCATAGGATTATAAAAATATTCAATGGACAGGATTTTGAAAATGAGAAATTCTCAGTTATTAATGAAAATAATAGAAAACATAATACTAAACTTTTATCAACTAAGGCTATTGGCGATGCTTTAACTATTTTTATAGCATCACTCGGCGTAGCGGGTGTCGTTTTTGTGGCAACAACAGATGAGGTAAGAAGTAATATGAGTGTCGGAGACTTTAGTGGTTTTATTACAGCAATGGTTTTGTTGATGACGCCACTAAAAAGATTGACCAATGTTAATGCCATGATTCAGAAAGGAGTTGCAGCTGCATCAAGTATATTTATATTAATTGATGAAAACAATGAGAAAGATAAGGGACAGCAAGAAGCTGGAATTCTAAAAGGTTCAATTGAGTATAGAGATATAACTTTCTCATACAATCCAGAATATGAGCCAACACTCAAAAATATTAATTTATGTATTAACTCTGGAGAGACTGTAGCTATTGTAGGTAAATCAGGAAGCGGTAAAACTACATTGGTTAATCTTTTACCTAGATTCTATGACGTCTCTAGTGGTTTTCTAGCCATTGATGATCAAAGTATAGAAGAATATTCGCTTTCCTCATTAAGGGCTAATATCAGTGTTGTGACGCAAGAAGTTACGCTCTTTAATGACACAATTATAAATAATATTGCGTATGGAAATTATTCAAGCGAAGAGATAGATAAAGCAATCAATGCTGCCCATTTAAATGAGTTTATAGAAAAACTACCAAATGGACTTGATACAAAGGTAGGGGACCAAGGCGTTCTTTTGTCTGGCGGTCAAAGACAAAGAATAGCTATTGCTAGAGCATTATTAAAAAATACACCAATACTAATTCTTGATGAAGCCACATCATCTTTGGATTCAGAATCAGAGAAATACATTCAAGAAGCACTAGAGAACCTAATGATGAATAGAACAACATTGGTTATTGCCCATCGTCTTTCCACAATTGAAAAAGCAGATCGAATATGTGTGCTTTCAGAAGGACAGATCAAAGAGATAGGGACTCATAATGAATTGATCAGAAATAATTCAGAGTATGCACTACTACATAAATTACAGTTTAATGAGAAAGTTTAGTCATAAATTTCTAAATTCAATCTGGTATGAGGGATTAAGGCCACCAATAATCTTAAGGATATTATCTATTTTTTATCAATGCATAGTCTATTTAAGAAGATTCTTCTATAAAACTGGTTTTCTCAAGACAATCAATGTAGGTATTCCAATAATTATCGTTGGTAATATTACAACCGGAGGCACAGGCAAAACTCCTATCACACTTTGGTTGAGTGAAGAGTTAAGTAAAAAGAATCAGAAAGTTGGGATCATTTCACGAGGTTATAAGGGCAAAAAGAAAAGACAGGAGCCAACTATTATCCATTCAGACCATTCTGCTACTGAATATGGAGATGAAGCTGTCTATTTGGCTCAAGAATCTAAAGCAATGGTCTGTGTATGTAAGAATAAGATAAAAGCTGCAAAGCTCTTAAAAGAGAAGGGTGTTGATATCATTATTTGTGATGATGGATTGCAACACTATGCTTTGGATAGAGACTTAGAAATATTAGTCATCGATGGTACTCGGTTATTTGGAAATAATTTGATGTTACCTGCTGGTCCACTTAGAGAACACATTGCAAGAATTTCAACAGTTGATTTATTAATGGTTAATGGTTCAGAAGAATCGATAAAAGAAGAACCCTTATTAGCAAATTATCAAATTGAGTATTTTCACTTAATCAATGAAGAGGTAAGAGAAATAAATGGGAATCAAGTAATGCTAATTAATGAATTTTCAGATACAGAAGTTCAGGTCCTAGCAGGCATAGGCAATCCGGAGAAATTATATTCAGAGCTCAAGAAAAAAGGTCTAAATGTAACACCAGTTATAACTGAGGATCACGGAGAGATTGATTTAGAGACGATACAAAATATTAAAACGATTCCTTTATTTATAACTCCCAAGGATTATGTAAAGTATCAAGGAAGGGTGGAAGACAATACATGGCTTCTGAATCCTATAATAGAAATAATGGAAGGGCACAAGATTGATTCACTTCTAAATGAGGTTATTGAAAATAAATCATGAGTTTAGATTATGTAATTGTTATTCCAGCTAGGTATGAATCAATAAGGTTACCTGGCAAACCTGTGGTTGATATTCAAGGAAAGACCTTAATTCAAAGAGTTTATGATGCAGCTATAAAATCATCAGCTAAAGATGTAATCATTGCTACAGATAGTCAAATTATTATGGACATTACTAAAGATTTTAATGCTAAAACAATAATGACAGATTCAACTCATCAGTCAGGGACAGATCGAATTAATGAGATTGCTAATTATGAAAACTGGGATGATGATCAAGTAATTGTAAACTTACAAGGTGACAATCCTTTAATGCCGCATGAGAATATAGATCAACTTGCTAAAATGATTATTGAGTCACCTGGATTGAATCTTGCAACACTTGCAACACTTATAATAGAAGAAAAGGATATAGAAGATCCTAATGTTGTTAAGGTTGACTTTATTCCTTCAACGAAACAAGCAATTTCTTTTAAACGCACAGTTAATAATCATAAAGATGAGAAACGAGAGTTTTGGAGACACATTGGTATTTATTCATATACGAGGAATTCTCTTAAGGTGTTTAGCAATGGAGAACCTTCTGAAAATGAAATTAAGTATAAGCTAGAGCAGCTAAGAGCTTTTGACCTTGGTATGAATATTATAGTTGATGAAGCGGAAAAAATCCCTGGCCCAGATGTTGACACAATCGAAGATTTAGAAGCAGTTCGTAGAATATTTCAGTCACTTTAATATGATTTCAGAGACTGAGTATAAATTTAAGGTTTTATTTGTTTGTATGGGGAATATATGTCGATCTCCATCAGCTGAGGGTGTTCTTAGGCATAAGGTAATAGAAAGAAAGTTAAGCGAAGACATTTTTATTGATTCATGTGCTACTCATGATTATCACCAAGGACAAGAGCCAGATAATAGATCTCAAGAGGCAGCTTTAAAAAGAGGTATTGACCTTTCTTCGCAAAGGGCGAGAGTTATTACAACATATGATTTTTCAGAATTTAATCTAATTCTAGCCATGGATAAAATGAATATTATGCAAATACAATCAATGATGAATGATAAAGAAAAAGAGAAACTTTTTCTTTTTTTAGACTTTTCAAAACAAAATGAATGGACTGAAGTACCAGATCCATATTATGGAAAAAATAATGGTTTTGAATTAGTTTTGGATCTTCTTGATGAGGCTAGTGATGGTTTACTAAATTACCTTGAAGAAAGATTATGATTTGGGAGGAATGATGTCTTCCCAAGGCAATACTCTTTGATTATCTGCATTATTGTTTTTCGATAAAGGCTCTCTCTTTGATGCTCTAGTTTGCTCATTATTTTTTTTGTTATCTTTTTCTCTTGTTGTTTGATCTTGTTTATTACCTTGTGGTAATTTTTTATCAGCTTTTTTTACTGGAGCTTTATTGTCAGTCTTTTTAGCTGGATTCTTATTACCAGCTTTTTTTTCTTGAGCT
>Ga0206678_10002198_pt1 | contig 12470 bp, 7 predicted proteins | sample M180m12015metaG_FD_155453 | JGI IMG/M metagenome (GOLD analysis project Ga0206678, IMG submission 155453) | Ammonia-oxidizing marine archaeal communities from Monterey Bay, California, United States - M1 80m 12015 | ecosystem: Environmental > Aquatic > Marine > Intertidal zone | place: USA... | reverse complement strand
TTGCCAGTCACCTCGAAAAATATTTTTATTTTTATTCTTGCGGCCAGTATCGCATCGACTATCGGCGGGTTGCCCTTTAATTCGCTACCCGTAATGCTCGGTAGTCTGGCAGATTCCTTTAAGCTGGATAGCAGATCACTGGGTAATATTGGATCCATCTGCTTTGCAGGTTATCTAGTTGGCACCCTGGGCGCGCCATTCTGGATCAATCGCCTGAATTGGAGAACTCTGACCATAACCAGTACCCTGAGTACCGCTGGAGCATTCGCGGTCAGTTCCCAGCTTACCAGCATCGAGGCGCTCTACCTGGTCTGGGCCTTCATAGGATTTTTCGCCTCAACCATGACCTGCCTTGGTATGCGAATTCTTGCCGATCTACCTGACAAGGTCCGCGCATTTGGTGTACGTCAGGGAGTAGAGCTTTCCATCACTGCAGCGGTACTATTCGCACTGCCACCCATGATTATCGCCCAATGGCATTATCCCGGTGCCGCTCTGGCATTGGCTTTTGTTGTTGGGATATTAGGCTTATCCGCATACTGGGTGCCGCAGGGTCCCTTGCTGGCTATTGCCGAAGAAAATGAAGCAATGACAGGGCACTTGCGGCTAGCCCTGCCCCAGCGTTCCTGGGTCTGCATGAGCGTTTTCTTTGTTTTCCTGGTGGGTAACATAGCCTTGTGGGCATTTCTGGAACGTATCGGCGCCAATCTCGAACTAACGGGTTCTGAAGTCGGGATCGTTTTTGCCGTACTGAAACTGCTGGGAGGCGCAGCTGCATTTTTCGTGGCCTGGATAGGTGATCGTGCCGGTGTTCGGTGGGCCTACTGGATCGTACTGGTCGGTGTTCTAGTGGGGCTGCTTTTTCTGCTCGGCGCAGATAGTTTTTTATCCTTCGCACTAGGCGCATGGATATGGGAGTTTGCTTTCACCTGTGGATGTGTCTTCCAGGTCGCCGGCATCGCTCGCAGTGATGCTTCAGGTCGCGCTGTGGTGCTGGTGCCCGCCGTGTTTGCACTGAGCTCAATGGTCGGCCCTGGGCTTGCAGGTCAACTTGCTGCCGGTGGCAGTTTCAACGGTGTACTGCTGCTTGCAGCTGTCTGTTCAGTATTACCCGCGCTGGTATACAGTTTCTGGCAACCCATCGAGAACTGATTTTATGGGGTCCACTTCTCTTCTCAACAAGGCCTAAAAATTGCCTATACTTACAGCAGTCACCGCAAGCGATTAGAAGGGAGCTTAAAATTTTGAGTCAGTTAGAGACGAATGCCAATGAGGTAGCGGTTGCTATTAGCACTGAAAACTTCGGGTTTTACGAAGGTTTTAATCGGATTGTGGTCTTGGTGCCAAAGCTACTTGTTGCAGCGCTTATCTTATGGGTGGGTTTATCACCTGCTGCTGCCGGAGAAATGTTATTGAGTGTACAGACCTGGTCGACGACCAGTTTTGGTGGCTGGTATATTTACGTCACCGCTTTTTATACTGTCGTCTGTTTAGGCTTGGCTATATGGCCTCGCACGGCCCAGGTTAAGTTGGGTAGGCCCGATGAAAAACCAGAATTCTCCAGGTTTACCTGGCTGTCAATGATGTTTGGTGCGGGTATCGGTATTGGTATGTTGACTTATTCAACAGCCGAGCCAATATTTCATTTTGCTAACAATCCCGACACCATTCAGGGCATCACCACGGGTCTAGATGAAAACAATGTTCGCAATGCCTATAAATGGGCGATGCTGCACTATGGTTTCACCCCTTGGGCCTGTTATGGCGTGGTAGGTATTTCTTTAGGTTATCTCTCGTATAACCGAGGTTTACCACTGACTATTCGCACCGCACTGCAACCTCTATTTGGTCGTGCAATGTCAGGTTCTGCTGGGCATGTGGTAGATATAGTGGCTATCTTAGCGACCGTCGTCGGCTTGAGCGTGACCATTGGTTATGGTGTGTCGCAGTTTGCTTCTGGCCTGTTTAATATTAGCGGGGCGCAATGGTTAGTTGAGGAAGGCGGCAAGCCGACGCTGTTGGCTCAGCTATTTGGCTTAACGCTCATTATTGGTGCCTCGTGCTTGTCTGCAATGTCTGGCTTGAATAAAGGGATCAAGTGGTTGTCGAACATCAATATGGGGCTGTCAGTCTTTCTGATCGCATTTTTTGTTTTTTTTGGCGCCACCTTCTACGCTTTGCAAACTTTTGCCTACGCTATTTGGGATTATCTAGTCGCGTTGCCAGCGATGTCGACAACCGTGTGGACTGATAACGGGGTCGAACCCTCTGCCTCTCTGCAGGATTGGCAGGCCGCTTGGAGTATTTTCTACTGGGCCTGGTGGATAGCTTTTACACCCTTTGTAGGCTTGTTCCTGGCGCGTGTATCGCGCGGCCGAACTATTCGTGAATATGTCATTGGTGCGATAGTTATTCCTTCCGTGATTTGTCTGGTTTGGTTTGCCTTTCTTGGCGCTACGGCGATTGATCTTGAGCTGTCTGGTGTAGCCCAGGGGTCGATTGTTAATGCGGATATTTCTGCCCAGTTATTTAAAACGATTAACTTGATTTTGTCGCCAGGGCTCGCGGTTGCACTCTCAGTGGTGATCGTCATTTTACTGTTGACCTTTTTGGTCACCTCAGCAGACTCAGGGATATTGATCATTAATACGCTTGCTTCCGGTGGCAATCAGAGTCAAAAACATGCCAAGCATGTGGTGATCTGGGGTGTGATATTCGCAGTATTGATTGGGGTGCTATTGTCCGCCGGGGGATTGGATGCGCTGCGATCGGTGATGATTATCGGGGCGCTACCGTTTTCATTGGTGATGGTTCTCATGGCTATTTCTTTAGTAAAGGCGTTATTGAGTGAAGAACAGTAACCTGGTTCGACGGCGTTTAATCGCACAATCAGCTCAGTCGGCATCAGTGTCCACTCGCTCGAGCGGGCACTTTAATTCAAGCGTTTGTAGGATTCACAACACGCTTCATGTCTTTCATATGGCCGTGTGGTTCGCGGCCACCAGACACTATGTCATGGTCGGAAATGGCATCCTCATTGTGCCAGGCCTCTTTCACACATCAGGAATATCCGCCGGAACTAACTAGTGTGCTACACCCGCGGTCTCGCCTTTAATGTACCTTTCGAGTTGATCGATCATAACTGATTGTTCATCGATCTTTGATTTAACCAGGTCACCCACTGAAATCATGCCGACTAATTGTTGGTCAAGCAGCACAGGTAGGTGACGAACTCTTTTTATTGTCATCAGTGCCATGGCTTCATCTACTTTGCTATCGGGTTCGATAAAAATGACATCGCGCGTCATGATTTCAGCAACCTGGGTTGTCTTGGATGACTTCCCCTGGAGGATAACTTTTCGAGCATAGTCTCGCTCTGAGATAATGCCGATCAATTTTCCTTGATCAGACATTACCGTTAATGCACCAACACCTTTTAACGCCATCATCTCGATAGCCTGATAAACTGAATGAGCAGGTCCGATAGACCATACTTCATTACCTTTTGTCGCGACTAAATCTTGGACTTTGGTCATCTGGCACCTCCGTAGTCAGGACTCTTCAGTTTCCTCCTGAATACCGAGCTTGCAAAATACTTTATTGTGCTAAGAGTGGGGGGGGTCTTATAGTTAGATGATCTAAAGGAAGCCAAAGACATCGTGCATAGTGATAAGCGCTCGATTTGACTATCATGAGGACGAATCACCGACTCTCTTACCCTGGTCGATTCGTGTGATTGCTCCACCCGATGATTCGCATACTGAGAATTGTTATGGATAACATCCGGCATCAGTTTTCGGTGAGCGACACCATAACTTCGCAATTTATCAGTCACGATCTGTCTGGGTTCGCTACTATGCCTTCGCAACAGTCGTTCGAAGAAGCGTTTAGCTGCAGCGCCATCAGGCTTTGTCTGCAAGAAAACGTCACTGATTTCCCCGCCCTGATTCACGGCTCGCCAGAGGTAATGCTGTTTGCCATTTATCTTTACGATTTATCTTTACGAAGGCGCCATCGATGAAAAAGGTATCGATGTTCGAGCGGTTCGTTAGTTCTTAACTCACGCGCAATTTGTAGGCGAGAATTCCGCCGATTAACATGGGTATCGCAAAGACCAGGAAGTTCGCTGTGATAGAAACCCCCATCGCAATCATATAGCCCGCAATGCCTGGCCCAAGTACAGCGCCAAAGCGCCCAAGGCCAATAGCCCAACCGACACCGGTACTTCTTATTTCAGTAGGATAGAGCTTAGCATCCACGGTGTGCCATAAGGTCTGACGACGTACAAGTGACTTTGATTAGCAGTTGAGCTATGGAATCTGTGCATAAAGCCGAACATAAAACACTAACCTAGTATTTGAACATTATGATTTAAATTTTTTGGGCAGATACGGTAGAGTAATTTTGTAGGTAACAGTTGCTTATGAAAAAATTAATGTTTTTGTTTGGAGAGATTTCCTAAGGAGAGTCCTAAAATCGGTTAACCCCAGTCGCATGCCTACTGACCCCGATACCAGATTGGTGACGACCATGCCATCTCCTGTACTGTTTCAGGATAGATGCCGTTGCTGCACACCTCTGGACGGTCCGCTTCAGGGATCATGACGCAATCGTAGGTATGCCATCGTGCGGTTGCCGGTTCGATAGCACGCAGGTAATAGTATGCGGACTGAGTTCGATCGAAAGTATTGTCGCTGTAAACAGCACAGAGACTACTGCTCCCTGAACTGTAATTTACTATCGGTATGACCTCATTGTGCATCTTGCCTTCTGCATCCACCCAACCTTTAATCAGGTGCAGCGCTTCAAGTTTCTGTCCCAGAGGGTCCATGGAAGCATAGGCAAGGAATTCGGGTTTCTGATTCTCTATCGAGGGTGGTAAATCTCCACCCATGGGGATGCCGTCAGCATAAGCAATGCTGACCAAATCTGGCTTCGCACATAAATCCTTATCCAGAGACCAGCCGGCAAAAAATCGTAACTTTATTCTAGGACCGGATGTGCCGAATACTTCACGGCGGATCATGGCATCAAAGATCGCATCTCTTGTGTTTTCTTTAGCCCAGACTCCGGCCAACCCACCGGGATTACCGTCGATTCCACTTGTGAGTATTCCAGGTTGTAATCTCTCCACTGGAGTAGATTCGCCAGTGACTGCACCTGTCCATTTGGACTCCTGGACCGCTCCTGGTGTTGCAGTATGAGTATCAGTGGCTGCAATGGCACCCAGCTTAATCGGATTCAGGCCAATGATTTGCTCCTCCTTCAGACCAACAGTCAAAGCTGAGCGCTGAAAGTCTGTGGGATGTACACATCCTGCGCCCAACATGCCATTTGCTCCCTGGGTTCCTGATTCACATTCAGCGGTTACTGCACTTGCTTGACTAAGAGCCAGTCCAGCTCCCTCGCGAGTAGGATAGATCTTCTCTTCTCCCATGCGTCGCACAGCTTCTACATTGCATAATTCATCCGGCGCACCAAAAATTGTACTGAGTCCATTGATACACTCGGATCCTCCCTTGTGCTGGAATATCTCCATAATGGGTTCCCGTTTGAGACGGGTTTGTGCGTAGCTGCGTTTCGCTTCGGTTGAATCTTCCAATTGCATGTAAGGCGCCATGCGACCATTTGAGAGATTGGTATTGTGAGGTATCGTCAGATAGTCACAGCCATTTTCATCCTTACAGACCGAGTCCAGCTTCGACCACAATTCACTATCGATCGGCGCTTCGATGTAACTGATAGGCAATGCAGGCACGCTGTCGTTTCTGAATATGACATTACGATGATAATTTGAGGTGCTAGGTGTACCGGTGTACTCGTACGCAACGAAACTTGTAAACTCGCAGGGTTCATTGGCGTTATTGGCCGCATTTTGTATATTTTGCCACGGTGTTCTCGCGTAGTCGCGGCACAAGGCGCCATCCTCTCCGCATATATCCTTGATTCGCACAGGCGTTTCCGAGCTGATGACCGTCCCGAGCATCATCATTCCCTGACGTTCATTAGCACGATAGTTCTGACAGAAAGTTGTATCTCGCTTTGGTGAATTGTCTGTTCGGCACAACGCTCGTTCACCCAGAAATTCACCATGATCGGTAACCGCCAGAAAATCCAGAGGTCTGTCAATCCTCACCTCACCAACCGGGACACCCTGTTCGTTAATCGGAAAAAACGGAATGGTTTCTCCACGTGCATATCGTTGAGCATCTGCAGGTGTCGCACCGGTACTGTTTGCAGCGGCATCGAAGGAATAACTGGTGTGCACATGGAGATCACCGAACAGAGCTTCACCGTTCTCGTTGTAGTTCGCACAGGGCGCTGAATTGGGATGATCTTCGGATGACTTTTCGGATGCGGTTATTGATGTTGCTGATTTTTCATCGGCCGGAGGGTGACGCGTGTCACAAGCCGATAACAGAATGAACAGAGCAATCCAGGGTGCGTTTTTTATCATAGTGATTCCATCTGAGACATTCGATCATGAGCCTGAGAGGCGGGCTGCCACCCTGTTTACTATAGCATTGACATCTAAGAAACTCATGTCACAGGGAGTCTGACTTCAGCCGATATGGCACCATCAGGCCTAAATGCTGCGAGATACTTCTGTTATTTTTCACAGCAACAGAGGAGTCTTAAAAGGAGCTTGTCAAACACCGAAAAGCACGTCAAAGATATACGCCGGAAAACCCGTCGCAAGCTCTTTTCAGTGCAGAAAACCTGCCTAGAATGGAGGAACCATGAGCAGAAAGGATCTCTTAGATTGCAGTACTGATGGTGCCAAATGGGCTGAAGACCTACAGAGGATAAAGCCACTTTCGTACCATCTAAATAAAGAAACTATATTGTCTGATTAGAAATCCAATCAACACCTTACTTGACCAATTCTCGAAAACTATGGTCTATTTAACCAATTGTTGGAGGTACAATGGAATCCATACTATTAATAGTGGTTCTAACCCTACTTATCCCCATAGCAACTGCTGAGGATTCGAAATTAGAGGCTAACCCCAGCGTTGTTGATCAGGATCAAAGCAGTTATAACAATGATCCCTTCAACAAACCGCAGCACATCACACCGTTAACGCTACCGGATTCGTGGCCAACTAACATACATCGGAACCCAATTAATCGGAGCCCGCCAAATATAAAGACTAAATTGGTTATGCTTGGAACTGGCATGCCCTCACCAAACCCTTATCGGGGTGGTCCCTCCCACGCCGTCATCATCGGCGATTCCACATACCTTATTGATGCTGGAGAAGGTATCTGGCGTTCAATTGCAAAAGCAGCTTTGATTAACGGGGACGGCTTTAGTCAAGCTCTTTCTCCCAAAAAAATCAACACCCTGTTTCTGACCCACTTACATCAAGATCATACGGTCGGTATTCCTTCTTTAATTCTGAATCCGCTTAACTGGATATTTGGAATTAAGCTAAAAATTTATGGCCCGAAAGGTACTAAAGATATGCTTGATCATATAGTTTCCGCCTGGAAAATCGATGCTGAGGCTGCCATTGCTGACGGGTATGACCCAGCGAATTCTGGGACAACTGGTCATGACATCGTTTTTCCGGAAAATGGATTGGTGTACCAGGACAACAACGTCAAAGTAGAAGCCTTCCGCACCCGACATGCGTCATTGCAGGACTCCTTTGCTTACCGCTTCACCACTACAGATAGAGTGATCGTGTTCACGGGCGACGGGGGGCCCTTTCATGCCAATATCGTAAGAGCAGCAAAAAATGCGGACATCTTGGTGACAGAAACAGTCACGGAAGACAATATTCGCTATGCGCCTTGGGGCGGAAATACGGTTGAAGCCAAAAAGAAGGAGATTTTTCGTTTTCATTTTTCACCCACTGTTCTAGCTCGAATTGCGAATCAGGCTGGGGTGAAGAAAATCGTTCTTGCTCATGAACAAAACTACAACAATGGCGAAAATTATAATGCGTTGGGCTTGAGTGATGAGGTTAAGGCAGCCGGGTTCGCTGGCGAAATCTTTTCAGCTATGGACGGTGATGTTTATTAAGGGCCGAAAGCGATTGTTGAATTAGCTACCGCCATACAGGTGGGTTATATTTCTAGCCAATAAGACTCGGAATAAATACTGAAAGCATGAAGGCCTTGGATAATTTAGTCATTAAAACCAAGTTGTTCCCACCTGCAAGTAGGACTGGCGTGATAACGCGCTCTAGCTTAAACAAGGCCTTAGACACAATCCATAAGAAAAAACTGGCTTGGGTACATGCGCCTGCAGGTTACGGTAAAACAACTTTACTGTATCAATGGTACAAGTCCATGTTGGGCAATACCCAAACTGTATGCTGGCTGTCTCTTGATGAGTTGGATGATGAGCCGGTGACTTTTGTTAGATATGTATTATGCGCGTTTCAAGAAGTTGTCGATGATTTTTGGGTAGATGCTGCAAATTGGATGGAAGGTCGCTTACAACCTGACATCACAATTACACTTAATTATATAATTAATGAATTGATTAGAATCGACCGTCCCTTGACGTTATTTATAGATGATTATCACCACATAACTTCAGCTGATATTCATCAGTTTATTGAGCGACTTGTCGATTGGTCTCCTGAAAATTTTGTGCTAGTTATAGGCAGCCGTATCGTGCCTTCAATATCGCTGAGTAAATGGCGGGTCAGCGAAGAAATGACTGAAGTGAATGTCAGTATGCTCCGATTCAGCAGTATCGAGGCAAAGGCATTCCTTGAACGGAAACACCAACTTAAACTTACTGAAGAACAGATTGCAATTATTACTGAAAAAAGCGAAGGCTGGGCAGCAGGCTTACAATTGGTGGCTCTGGTACTGAAAAATAACGAGCACCCCGATGAGTTTATCGCCTCCTTCTCAGGCAATCTTTACGAAATTGCAGATTATTTAGCTAGCAATGTTCTGGCACAACAGTCTCAGGAACTGACTGAATTCTTGCTTAAAACTTCCATATTGTCGCGATTCAACGCTGACATTTGTAATTTACTGACTGGCAGAGACGATTCACAAAGTATTCTGGAACAACTAGAAATGGATGGCCTATTTACACAGCCCCTGGATAAGGAGGGGCATTGGTACCGCTACCATCATTTGTTCCATGATTTCCTCATCGGCAGACTTCGACGCAAGTACCCATATGAAGTATTAAACCTATACAGTATAGCGGCTGGCTGGTTTCGCACACAAAGGCTTTTTAGAGAAGCCGTCGATTACGCTCTACAATCAAATGATTTTGAGATAATAGATGATATTCATCAGGATGCTATCGCAATCATGTCTCTGATGGGCACCACTGCTCAAGTCTATACCTGGCTCAACAATATACCGGATGTTGTAAAAGAAAGGTTTCCTCGGCTTCTCATACTGGAGGGCTTTGCCTTGTGCCTGATGAACAAGATTGAGAACGCAGAAATTGTTAATAAAAGGTTAAATCATGCGCTAACAGCGCTGGCCACGAATTCCACTAATGTTAGTCCCGAAGAATTGCAATCTCTTGAAATAGAGGCTGCGGTTGTGCCTGCATCTATTGCTGCAATGAAGGATGATAACGCACGACTACTGGAATTAACCGAACAAATGAACGACAAACCCGTGGACAACCTCATGGTCGCGTCGTTAGTTGATTTTAGGGGATATGCTTTACTCCGGCAGGGGCGCTTTAACGAGAGCAAAGAACTCCTGGCCCGTGCCTGGCAATATTTTACCATTAATAAAGAAAGTTACCCTATGGCTGTGGTCGACGGTTATTCAGGGATAGCCGAAATTCATCAAGCAAACTATCAAGATGCTTACCGGCTTTTTGATAGAGCCGAAAAAGCGGCTGCAGATGTAGATACTGGCAATATTTTCGGACGTGCTGTGGCAAGTACGATGCGCGCTACAGTATGCTACGAATGGGATAAAGTAGATGAAGCGCTGCACCTACTGAACTCTAACCTGACGCTGATTGAAGAAATTGGTCCGCCAATATTTTCCTGTTACGGTTATGTCACACTGGCTCGCTGTTTTAGTGTTTCTGGAGATTGGGATGCTGCTGATAATGCCTTGAATCGTTGTCTATTTCGGGCAAAGCAGTGCGTTAGCAACTTGTTTCTTGCCTGGGTACAAAGAGAACGGTTACTGCTCGCGACCAAACGCCGAGATTCCGGCGCGGCATATAATGACTTTGCCAGTTCCCGTTCTCCAATCGTCGATATTATTCCAGAATACTGGGATATCGGTGATTACTTCCTGCATGCCAATCAAATTCGCCTGGGTATTTTAGAAAACAACGTCAATGACCTGCGGGCCCCGGTTACTGCTTTACGTAAATACGCTGAGAAACACGATGCTTTTCAGTCAGTTATCGATTGCCTGCTTCTGGAAGCACAGGTATTCAATATGCTCGATCAGCGTGCTCAGGCGGTCAACCTTCTCCAGAGAGCTGTCGAGTTTTCAAAAACTGCAGGGCTTATTCGCACCTTTGTGGATGAGGGGGAGATGGTGAAGGTCTTGCTGGAGGATTGTCTGCAAAACAAATCTATTTCTGTCGAGTACACCACTTATATTGAAGAGATATTAAACGCCTATACACCTACCGGATCTGCCGACGTCGAAAATGACTATTCGACATCTAGTGTGAAGGATCGTCTGATCCAACCTGAAGCATTGAGTAAACGTGAACTTGAGGTGTTGCAATTAATATGTTTAGGCAAGACCAATAATGAAATCGCTGAACAGTTATTTATAGCCGAAGCAACAGTGAAATTTCACGTCAGTAATATACTCAGCAAGTTAAATGTGACCAACCGGACGCTCGCTGTTGCGACAGCAAGAAACAGTGGCTTAGTACGCTGAATTAAACATTCCTACCGAATCCTCTCTAATGTGGCCACTGACCACTGCTAGTATCCTGGATGAGCAGTATGTACTAGCCTGTCAACTTGCTGAATCTATCCCAGCCGATAATTTATCTGATGCTGCTATAGCCGCACGCGCGAGTGTTCTCAGTCACAGAGACAGGATTCTTCATAACAACTTGCGTGAGTATCTACGTTCTGCCTGAAGGGTATTCTTTCAGTCAATGTTCTGGACTGGAGTGAGCACGCTGTCATATCTGCCAAGTACGGTGTTTCCAATAGGATTCTCACAAGATAGCCTGCCAATAGGGCTGCAAGCCATCAGTGCAGAATACAACGATTATGTGACTATGGACTTTGTGCGCTTATTGACTAGTGCGACAGGCGGTTTTCAGGCACACCCGGTTACGACCTCTTACGAAAATCAATCCCCCGTCACCTTTATTGGTGATAAAACGCCTGATTTGGTAGGTTAATGTGAATACTCAAGCTGCAACCACTTTTCAGGAAACACTTATCGGAGTGAATATCATGAATAAATCCGGCTTCTCACATGTTGGTCTAAGTACTAGGGACATGGATGCTACCATCGACTTTTATGAGGAAATACTCGGCTTCAGCTGCGTCGGAAAAAATCGGATAACCATCGAAGAAGGTGGGTACCTCAATCAGGCTGTGTTTGATATCGGCGATGGCCAATTTGTCGCATTCCTTGAATCAATTGATGTCCCAGGTATAGCCGACCAATATGACACCGGAATAACCAGTGACTTGGGAGTGCCAAGCATGTTTTATCACGTTGCCTTTAATGTTGCGACGCTGACAAAATTAACTGACATACGTTCTGACTTACTGGCCAAGGGTATCCAAGTTAGTCCCATCGTAGATCAGGGACCTGGGAAATCTATTTATCTGAAGGATCCAAATCAGATTCAACTTGAGTTCAGCGTGGAAATGCGGGAATTCAACGAAGATGATGCAAGTGGTTCATTTACAATTCCCAAGCATCATTTGGATCCAGTGGGTTGATTGCCATAACTATCTTCCCAGCCCTGCTCCTCTTCTTAAAGCAAAGCTCTTTATTTTTGAGACCACTTCTAATAATTCCCTAATCTCAGCGAAAACGAGAATTGTCTATGACCAGATGGAAAGCGCTTTGGCGCAGTAGTTCGGAGCAAGTTGTACTCAGTATCCTGATATTGATTCTGCTACCCTCAACTGCATACAGCAAACCGAGTGTAGTCATATTTCTAGCTGATGATCTGGGCTGGAACGATGTTGGTTACCACGATTCGTCGGTGTTCACACCTAACATCGACGCGCTGGCTAAAAGAGGTGTAGAACTGGATCGCTTTTACGTCAACCCAACCTGTTCGCCCAGTCGTGCTTCGCTGATGACGGGTCTGTTTGCAACAACTCATGGGGTCAATGCACCCATCCAATGGTATACAGAAAATGGTTTACCATTGGAGTACAAAATATTACCAGAATTCTTAAAAGATGCAGGTTATTCCACCCATCTGGTCGGCAAATGGCACTTGGGGCACTTTACTCAGGCTTACCTCCCCAACCAAAGAGGGTTTGATTCCTTTTACGGTTTCCTGGGGGGCGCCA
>Ga0206678_10002197_pt1 | contig 12471 bp, 10 predicted proteins | sample M180m12015metaG_FD_155453 | JGI IMG/M metagenome (GOLD analysis project Ga0206678, IMG submission 155453) | Ammonia-oxidizing marine archaeal communities from Monterey Bay, California, United States - M1 80m 12015 | ecosystem: Environmental > Aquatic > Marine > Intertidal zone | place: USA... | reverse complement strand
CGAAATACTTCTTTTCAATATCAAAATGACCTCCATATAGTATTTTTTGATCTTCTAATAAAGAACTTAAATAGTTCATGTGTTTTTCGCTAATTATCCTTCCATACTCAATTGATTCAATGGGTTTATTACTATAAGCCAAAGAAAGTTGGTTTATAATTTCTTTAATTAATTTTTCTTTAATTTTTCTATTGACTATTAAAAAATCTGGTGCAATACATGTTTGACCACAATTAGTAAATTTTCCCCATACAATTCTTTTTGCAGTTACCTTTATTGAGGCAGTTTCATCAATAACACAAGGATTTTTTCCGCCAAGCTCAAGTGTGACTGGAGTTAAATGTTTTGCTGCTTGCTGAGCGACGATTTTTCCTACAGTAATACTTCCAGTAAAAAATATATAATTCCATTTAAACTCTAATAATTTTGATGCGACTTCTGGACCTCCTTGAACAACTTTTACAAATCCATCATCAAAAACCTTTGCTAAGATTTTTTCTAAAATAATAGACGTATTTATAGAATATTCAGAAGGTTTTAACAGAACAGTATTTCCCGCTGCAATAGCACCAACTAAAGGAGCAATTGATAACTGAAAAGGATAGTTCCATGGAGAAATGTGTAATGTGTTTCCATAAGGTTCTGGAACTATAAAATCAGAAGAAGGGAAGTTTAGTAATGAAGATCTAATAGGTTTTCTCTTAACCCATTTCTTTATGTTTTTTAAAGCTATTTTTATTTCTGAATAAACAAACCAAATTTCAGTCAAATAACTTTCTCCATTTGATTTGCCTAAATCTTTATTTAAAGCATTTTCAATTTCTTTTTCGTTAAGTTCAATTTCTTTTTTTAAACTTTTTAATAGTTGTATTCTAAAATTGATATTAAGTGTTTTTCTTGAGTTAAAATAATCTATTTGATTATTAATTATTGATTTTAATGTGTTATCCATAAAAAAGAGCTTTTTTATTAATGTTATTTTAAAAATTTAATAAAAATAGATGTTATAGACTTATTGAGTCTAAATAATACATATTTTTGTTTAAATTTAAATTTAAATAAACTAATTATAGATGTATATTTTATTAAATATGTCCTTCTCATAAAAATGAGAGGGTTTTTTTTTAAATATTTTTTTTAATGAACTTAAATAAATATAGTAAAGTTATTACACAGGACCCAACTCAACCTGCTGCAAAGGCTATGCTACATGCTATTGGTTTATCTGAATTGGATTTAGAAAATCCATTAATAGGGATTGCAAGCACTGGATATGAAGGCAATCCATGTAATATGCATTTAAATGATTTATCAAAATTGATAAAAAGCGGAATTAATAAGCATGAATTAATAGGATTGATTTTTAATACTATTGGAGTAAGTGATGGTATTTCTATGGGAACTCAAGGAATGCGTTACTCTTTACCATCTAGAGATATTATCGCAGATTCTATTGAAACTGTAGTTCAAGCTATGGCTTATGATGGTTTGATTACTGTAGTAGGTTGCGATAAAAATATGCCTGGTGCTTTAATGGGCATGCTTAGACTAAACAGACCATCTATATTAGTTTATGGAGGAACTATAGCTCCTGGTTGTCATAATGGCAAAAATCTTGATATTGTTTCTGCTTTTGAAGCATGGGGGGAAAATGTAGCTGGAAAAATTGATGATAATGAATTTAAATCAATTGTTAAAAATGCTTGTCCAGGCGCTGGGGCTTGTGGAGGAATGTACACTGCTAATACCATGTCTTCTGCAATTGAAGCTATGGGCATGTCTCTTCCATATAATTCTTCTAATCCTGCTACAAGTTTAGAAAAAAGTGTAGAATGTGAAAACGTAGGTTTATCTCTAAAAAATTTATTAATTAAAGATTTAAAGCCTTTAGATATTATAACTAGAAAATCATTAGAAAATGCAGTAAGGTTAATAACAGTATTAGGAGGATCTACTAATGCAGTCTTACATTTATTAGCTATTGCTAAAGCTGCAAAAATTGATTTTACAATAGATGACTTTCAATATATATGTGCAAAAACACCATTTTTAGCTGATTTAAAACCTAGTGGCAAGTTTTTAATGGAAGATCTCCATGATATTGGTGGTATACCATCTGTAATGAAATATATGTTAGAAAACGATTATTTACATGGTGACTGCATGACAGTTACTGGAAATACTATTTCAGAGAATTTATCAGGCGTTAAATCACTTTCATTTAATCAAAAAATAATAAAGCCATTTAATCAGCCAATAAAAGAAACGGGTCATATAAGAATTTTATATGGTAATTTAGCTTTGGATGGTTCTGTAGCTAAAATAACTGGAAAAGAAGGGTTAGATTTTACTGGAATTGCAAAAGTATTTGATGGAGAATTCGAAGCTAATGATGGAATTAAAAATGGTGCTGTTCAAAAAGGTGATGTTGTTGTTATTAGATATGTTGGACCTAAGGGTGGGCCAGGTATGCCAGAAATGCTAAAGCCTACTTCTGCTATAATGGGATGTGGATTAGGAAAAGAAGTTGCTTTAATTACTGATGGAAGATTTTCAGGAGGAACACATGGGTTTGTAGTGGGACATATTACACCAGAAGCTCAAGAAGGAGGTAATATTGCATTTATTGAGAATGGTGATAAAATAATTATTGATGCTGTAAATAACACCTTAACTTTAGATATTTCTGATAATGAACTAAACAAAAGAAAATCTAATTGGGTAAAACCTTCATTAAAATTTGAAAGTGGAGTTTTATTTAAATATGCTAGAAATGTATCAGATGCTTCTAGCGGATGCGTAACTGATTAATAAATGAGTAAATTAAATAAAATATCTGGTGCTGAAGCTGTAATAAAATCTCTTTTAGAAGAAGGTGTTGACTTAATATATGGTTATCCAGGAGGAGCAATCATGCCTATTTATGATGAACTTTACAAATACCAAAATAAATTAAATCACGTTTTAACTAGACATGAGCAAGGCGCTACTCATGCAGCTCAAGGATATGCTAGAGTTTCTGGTAAAGTAGGTGTAGTTACAGCAACATCTGGACCTGGTGCAACAAATTTAGTCACTGGTATTGCTGACGCTCAAATTGATTCAACTCCAATGGTTTGTATAACAGGTCAAGTTGCTTCACATTTATTAGGTTCTGATGCATTTCAAGAATGTGATATTATTGGAATTTCTACACCAGTTACAAAGTGGAATTGTCAAATTACAAAAGCATCAGATATTCCTGAAGTTATAGCTAAAGCTTTTTATATTGCAAAATCTGGAAGACCAGGTCCGGTACTAGTAGATATTACTAAAGATGCTCAATTTGAATTGATGGAATTTAAATACAAAAAATGTAACTCAATTCGAAGTTATACCCCAATTCCTAAATTCTCTATTAATGAAATTAATAAGGCAGCTGAATTAATTAATAATTCAAAAAAACCATTTATAGTTTTTGGCCAAGGAGTAATTTTAGGAAATGCAGAAAGTGAGTTTAAACAATTTATAGAAAAAACTGGTATTCCTGCTGCTTGGACTATCTTGGGTTTGTCTGCATTATCATCAGATCATCCTCTAAATGTAGGAATGGTAGGAATGCATGGAAATTATGGGCCTAATGTTCTTACAAATGAATGTGATGTATTAATTGCAATTGGAATGCGTTTTGATGATAGAGTAACAGGAAACCTAGAAACCTATGCTAAACAAGCAAAAATTATTCATTTTGAAATTGATCCAGCAGAAGTAAATAAGAATGTTAATGTTGACATTGCTGTTTTAGGCAATGTTAAGGACACTCTACCAGAACTTATTGAATTAGTTAAAGAAAAATCACATACAAATTGGATTAATAAATTTCATTCTTTTTATAAAAAGGAATTTGATAAAGTAATTAAAAATGATTTGCATCCATCAAAAGAGGGGTTAACCATGGGAGAAGTAATAAGAGAAATTAATGAGATTTCTAAAGGAAATGCCATAATAGTTTCTGATGTTGGTCAGCATCAAATGGTTACATGTAGATATGCTAGTTTTAATCATTCAAAATCAAATGTAACTTCTGGAGGATTGGGAACTATGGGTTTTGCTCTCCCAGCAGCTATAGGTGCAAAAATGGGCGCCCCAGATAGAGAAGTTATTGCAATAATAGGGGATGGAGGTTATCAAATGACTATTCAAGAATTAGGGACAATTTTTCAAACAGGATGTGCTGTAAAAATTGTTGTTTTAAACAATGAATATTTAGGAATGGTAAGACAATGGCAGCAGATGTTTTTTGATAAAAGATATGCTTCTACTGAAATGGTAAATCCAGATTTTGTTAAGATAGCTAAGGGATATTTTATAGACGGTAAAAAAATTAAGAAAAGAGAAAATTTAAAATCTTCAATAAAAGAAATGATAAATTCGAAAAAACCTTATTTTCTTGAAGTTTGTGTAGAAAAAGAAGCTAATGTTTTCCCAATGATTCCTTCTGGAGCATCTGTTTCTGATGTTAGACTTGAATAATAATTATGACTAATAAATTAAATACATATACAGTTTCTGTTTATACTGAAAATAACATTGGATTATTAAATAGAATTTCAGCTATTTTTTTGAAACGCCATGTTAATATTGAAAGCTTAACTACTTCTCAATCTGAAATTGATAATATTTATAGGTTTGTTATTGTAGTAAAAGTGGTGGAGTCAAAAATTAAAAATATTGTTAAACAAATTGAGAAACAAATAGAAGTTATTGCAGCCTTTTATCATACAGATAAAGAAACTATTTTTTTAGAAACAGCTTTATATAAAGTAAAATCGAAATCTCTTTTTGATGAAAAACATATTCAAAAAATTATTAAAAATAGTCAGGCTAACATTGTAACAGTGTCTCCGGATTATTTTATTATTGAAAAAACTGGTTGGAGGGAAGAAACAGAAAAACTATACGATTCGTTAGAACCATATGGCTTATTACAATTTGTGAGATCTGGAAGAATTTCAGTTTCTAAAGAAGCTATGAATATTTCTGATATTTTAGAATTAAATACTGATAAATAATTAAATATGGAAAATTATTATAATCAATTAACATCAAGTCAACAAAAAGAACAATTAGCAAAATGTAGATTTATGAATTCTGCAGAATTTGAAAATGGTGTAGACATTCTTAAAGGAAAAAGTATTGTTATAATTGGTTGCGGGGCACAGGGTTTAAATCAAGGTCTAAATATGAGAGATTCTGGTCTTGATATTTCCTATGTTTTACGATCCTCATCCATAAAAAATAAAAAAGAATCATTTATAAATGCTTCAAAAAATAATTTTAAGATTGGCACTTTTGAAGACTTAATTCCAAAGGCAGATATTGTAATTAACTTAACACCTGATAAAAATCACACTAATGTAGTAAATAAGGCCATGCCATTGATGAAAACAAATTCAGTTTTATCTTATTCACATGGATTTAATATTGTTGAAGAAGGAATTAAGATAAGAAAAGATATAACTGTAATTATGGTTGCACCAAAATGTCCGGGTACCGAGGTTCGAGAAGAATTTCTTAGAGGTTTTGGAGTGCCAACATTGTTGGCAGTTCATCCAGAAAATGATCCTAATGGAGATGGATTAGATCTTGCTAAAGCATATGCTGTGGCAACTGGAGGTCACAAAGCAGGTGTTTTAGAATCTTCATTTGTAGCTGAAGTAAAATCTGATTTAATGGGAGAACAGACTATTCTGTGTGGTATATTACAAACAGGATCCATTTTATGTTTTAATAAAATGATTGAATTAGGTTATGATAGCGGTTTTTCTTCAAAATTAATTCAATATGGATGGGAAACAATTACTGAAGAATTAAAACATAATGGAATTTCAGGAATGATAAATAGACTAGATGATAGTTCAAGATTAAAAGTTCATGAACTATCCTGTGATTTGAAAAAAATAATGACTCCATTATTTAATAAACACATGAATGATATTTTAACTGGAAGTTTTTCAAAAAACATGATGAATGACTGGAATGATAATGATTCCAATCTGTTAAAATGGAGAGAAGCTACTGGTAATACTAATTTTGAAAAAACTGATCCATCAAATGTTCAAATTTCTAATGATGATTACTTTAAAAAAGGAATCTTAATGATAGCTTTTGTTAAATCTGGTGTTGAACTTGCTTTTGAAACTATGGTTAGTAATGGAATTATTGGGGAGTCTGCATATTATGAATCTTTACATGAATTACCTTTGATAGCTAATCTAGTAGCAAGGAAGAAATTGTATGAAATGAATAGAATAATTTCAGATACTGCAGAATATGGATGTTATTTATTTAATCAATCTTGTTTGCCGCTTCTATCAGAATTTATGAAGAAAATTGATAAGACATACATTGGTTTAGTTGATAATGCTACAGAAATTGATCAAATTAAGTTAAATAAATTTGACTCAGACACGGAAAATCACCCAATTGAAAAAATGGGTATGATTTTGAGAAGAAACATGAGTAATATGAAAAAATTAAAATGATTTAAATAAAATAATTCTTAGAGAAATGATCTATTTAAAGAAGTCAAGTTTTGTTATAACGGATTATTATTTTTAAGAATTTAACATTACAGGCATTACTAGCATTGTAATCTGTTCTGATTTAGAATCAGATTTTGTAGGAGTTAAAATTCCAGCTCTATTTGGAAGAGATAATTCCAGCTTTACTTCATCAGTTGTTAAATTAGATAACATTTCTACTAAAAATCTTGAATTGAAACCTATTTCAATATCATCTCCATTATAGTTACAGTCAAGTCTTTCTTCAGCTTTATTACTGTAGTCTAAATCTTCTGCAGAAACTACAAGCTCATTACCTGTAATTTTTAATCGAATTTGATGGGTTGTTTTGTTTGAAAAAATACTTACTCTCTTGGTTGAATTTAAAAACAAGGATCTGTCAATAGTTAATACATTAGGGTTTTCCTTAGGAATAACAGCTTCATAATTAGGGTAATTTCCATCAATAAGCCTACATGTCAGCGATAGATTAGAAAAAGTAAACTTTGCATTACTTTCATTATATTCAATATTAACATCATACTTGTCATTAATTAATATTCCTTTTAAGATATTAAGAGGTTTTTTTGGCATAATAAACTCTACTAATTGATCAGATTTAAAATCTGTTCTGACATATCTAACAAGCTTGTGAGCGTCAGTAGCTACAAATGTTGAGTTTTCGCTTGAAAATTGAAAAAAAACTCCACTCATTACCGGTCTTAGATCATCATTTCCTGAAGCAAAAATAGTTGTATTGATAGCTTGAAATAGGACTTGTGAAGATATAGTTGAGTTTGATGCATCGCTAATGGACACTGTTTTAGGAAATTCATCTCCATTAGCATAAGCTAGTGAATATTTACCGTGATTTGAACTTATTTCTATTGTATTATTATCTAAGATGTTAAAAGTTAAGGGCTGTTCAGGAAAAGTTTTTAGAGTATCAATAAGAAGTTTAGCTGGAACAGCAATTGAACATGTCTCATTTGATTCAATTTCAATGTCGGCAGATAATGTTGTTTCTAAATCAGATGCCGTAATTTTTAACAAGTTCTTTGATATATCAAATAGAAAATAATCTAGAATAGGCAATGTGTTATTTGTACTTAAAATACCACCTAATACTTGTATGTTTTTTAATAATAATGAACTTGAAACAATGAATTTCATAATCAAATAAATCTGCTGGTAAATATATTAGAATATAACGTTAAAATAAAACAATTTTATTAACACTTTATACATTTTTTAATCAAATTTAATAGTAACAACATCTCTGTATTTTAAGCCAAATAAACTACTGGCTCCTCCTGTTATTAAGGGATTGCTTTTATATATGGCCAATTCCAAGAAATTAGCTTTATTAAATAGTGCAATTTTTTTTCCTTCTTCTTTTCTTAATTCTTTTTTTATATCAAACTTTATAGATTCACTATATGAATTTACAATTGAGTTAAATTTATAATTTCTGGCATTTATAACATAGGGTCTAGATTTTCCAAACTCTTCAAATACTAACTTTGAAATATTTGTCACTACATTTTCATAATTATCAATATAAATTACGTTTCCAGTAATTTCATTACTCTTTTCATTTAATATTGGGTTTATATCATATAATTCTTTTAATTGAAATATTTTATTTCCAACTAAGTCAATGGAACCTCCCCGATAAATATGTGCAGCTACTTTTACAAAAACATCTAAAACAGTAAAACTTGAACTTGAAGAATTATGAATATTAATTTCAATAATTTTCTCTGGTTTAATTCTATTAGCAACCAAAGACATTATTCCATTATCTGCACATATAAAATAATGCCCATCTAATTTAATTACTAAATGTTTTTTTTCTGGAGTCTTTTCAGAATCAACTCCAATAATATGAATTGATCCTTCAGGAAAATTTTTATATGCATTTTCAATTATATATGCACCTTCAATAATATTAAATGGTGATATGTCATTTGAAATATCAATAATATTAACATTAGGTATTTCATTGTTTAATGAACCCTTGACAGAACCAACAAAATGGTCCTTATTTCCAAAATCACTTGTTAATGTAATAACTGGCATTTGTTAATAGAAAATTTATATTTAAGATTAAAAATTACATAAATTTACAACTTGCCAATAAATAACAAACTAACCTTAAGTGAAAAAACTTGAATATTTTATTAAAGAAATACATCCGATTGATTTTTTTGATAAAAAGGATTATGATATAATTAAAATAATTAAGCAAAATTTTCCTGAACTAAGAATAATTGTTAAAGGGGATAGAATAATTACCAACGGAGAAGATTCTCTTATTACACAATTAAGAATACGTCTAGACTCTTTGATTTATATAATGAAAGACAATGATATTCTTAATGAAAAAACTATTAATTCAATAATGTCTGGAAATGGTGATAAATTAATTAATTCTATACATGGGAAAGTGATTTTGTATGGTGTTGGAAAGAAGAAAATTAAGGCACATACTATAAATCAAATTAAAATTGTTGAAGCTTTTGAAAATAATGATATGGTTTTTGCAGTTGGTCCAGCAGGAACTGGAAAAACTTATACGGGGATTGCTATTGCAGTTAAAGCTTTAAAAGATAAACAGGTAAAAAAAATCATATTAACAAGACCTGCTGTAGAAGCTGGGGAAAGTTTGGGGTTTTTACCTGGTGACATGAAGGATAAACTAGATCCTTACATGCAACCATTGTATGATGCGTTAAAAGAAATGATAGCAATTGAAAAACTAGATGATTATATACATAGAGGAATAATTGAAATCGCTCCTTTAGCCTATATGAGAGGAAGAACTTTAGACAATGCTTTTGTGATATTAGATGAAGGTCAAAATACTACTCACAATCAAATGAAAATGTTCCTAACAAGAATGGGAAATCATGCTAAATTTATGATCAATGGCGACCCTGGTCAAATTGATTTACCAAGTAGAGTAATGTCTGGATTAATAGAAGCTAATCGTATTCTTCAAAATATTGAAGGAATTGAGATAATTTATTTAGATGAGACTGATGTTATTAGACATCAAGTTGTTAAAAGAATAATTGATGCTTACAATAATACTGAACATACTAATTAATTTTTATGAACACAATTACTAGAACAGATTTCAATTTCACTAATCAAATTTCAAAATACTCAGGAAAAGTAAGAGATGTTTATAATATTAATAATGAATCATTAGTTATGATAGCATCAGATAGACTTTCTGCATTTGATGTAGTCTTACCAAGAGGAATACCTTTTAAGGGGCAAATTTTAAATCAAATTTCATCTAAAATGCTTAATGCAACATCTCACATTATACCAAATTGGCTACAAAGCACGCCTGATCCTAATGTATCAATAGGACAAATATGCAAACCTTTTAAAATTGAAATGGTAATTAGAGGATATCTCTCAGGTCATGCTGCTAGATTATATAATTCAGGTTTAAGAGAAATTTGTGGAATTAAAATGCCTGAAGACATGATAGAGAATGATAAATTTCCCATACCTATAATTACTCCAACAACAAAAGCAATTGACGGAAATCATGATGAAGATATATCAAAAGAAGAAATTTTGAAAAGAAATATAGTTTCTGAAAAAGAATATTTAAAACTTGAAGATTATACTTTTAAGCTTTTTGAAGAGGGATCAAGAATCGCTAATGATCAAGGCCTTATTTTAGTTGATACAAAGTATGAATTTGGCCAAAATACTGATGGAAAAATAATTTTAATAGATGAAATTCATACTCCTGATTCATCAAGATATTTCTATTTAGATACATATGATGACCTTCAGAAAACTAAATCTCCTCAAAAACAACTTTCAAAAGAGTTTGTAAGGAAATGGTTGATTAGTAATGGTTTTCAAGGTAAAGAAGGTCAAGTTATTCCAGAAATGAGTGATAATTATATTAATGGTGTTTCAGAAAGATATATAGAGTTGTTCGAAAAAATAACAGGCTCTAAGTTTATAAAAGCAAATATTACAAATATTGAAAAAAGGATTATAGGTAATGTTGAGAATTATTTAAAATCAAAATAATTTCTTTTAATTTCTTCTGGAGTTACATCATTATTAACCCAAATAATGTCTTCTTTTCTTTTTAACCATGTGATTTGTCTTTTAGCAAATCTTCTTGAATTTTTCTTTATTTCTTCAATACTTTGCTCAAATGTTAATTTTTTTTCTATAAATAGAAATAGTTCTTTGTAACCAATAGTGTTCAAGGTATTTAGTTCTTTATGAATAATTAAAGTTTTGACTTCTTCCAATAAGCCATCATCTATCATTTTATCAACTCTTAAATTTATTTTATTATATAGTATTTCTCTCTTTATATTCATAGCCATATTAAATAAATTAAATTCATGAATGTTTTTTTGTTTTCCTATAAACGAAGAATACGGTTTATTAGATGAAATACATATTTCTAATGCTCTAATTAATCTTCTGGGGTTTTGTTTATCAACATTGTTATAATAGAGCGGGTCTAATTTATTTAGCTTTTTCTGCAGGTATTCAATTCCAAATTTATTTAGTTCGGAATTTAATTGTTTACGAACCTTATCATCAGTTTTTGGAAAATTATCTAATCCATTAATAACGGCATCCATATATAATCCTGAACCTCCAGACATTATTATATAATCATTATTTTTAAATTCATTATTAATAATTATTAAGACTTCTTTTTCAAAATCTTTTATTGTATATGTGTCTAATATAGATTTATGTTGAATACAATGATGTTTAACTGCTTTTAATTCCTTTTTTGACGGAACTGCAGTACCAATTGTTAATTCTTTATAAAATTGTCTAGAATCACAGGAAATTATGTTACAATTTAATATTCTAGCTAAATCTATACTAAATTTTGTTTTACCTACTGCGGTTGGACCAGAAATGGTTATTAATGTTTTTTTATTTAAATCTTTCAATATTAATTATTTTCTTGTTTAAGAATTTTATTTAAAATCTCATTATTTTTGTCTTTTTTTAGCAGTAATTTGAATAATTCTACAGTAGCCATTGCATCACCTGCTGCCCTATGTCTATTTGAAATTGATATTCCTAATGATTTTACCAATTTTCCAAGTTTGTATGAATCCTTATCTGGAAATAATTTTTTTGATAATTTAACTGTGCATAGTTGAGGAATATTGAACTGGTATCCTAATCTATTAAATTCAACTTTTAGCATTCTATAATCAAAAGATGCGTTATGTGCTACCAATATTGTGTTATCCGTAATCTCTAAAACTCTTTTATAAACTTGATAGAATTTTGGCGCCTTTAATAACATTTTATTATTAATGCCTGTTAGTTGTTTTACATATGGTTGAATTGAAATTTCAGGGTTAAGTAAACTTATAAATTGATCTACAATATTAATTCCATCAAATTTATAAATAGCAATTTCTGTTATTCCTTCTTCATTAAATTTCCCTCCAGTAGTTTCTAAGTCAAGTATTGAAAACAAAATATTTTATTTAATTCCTTTTTCCAAAAATGTTACTTCCCAATCTAATTATATTACTATTACATTTAATAGCTATTTTATAGTCGGAACTCATTCCCATTGACAGATATTCGAATGAATATTTGTTTTTAAAATTTTTATACAAATCATTCAAATTGTTAAATTCTTTTCTGATTAATTTTTCATTAGATGTAAAACTAGCCATACCCATTAATCCTTTTATTGAAACATTTTGAAATTCTTTAAATTTCTCAATTAATAATAATTGATTAATTTCTTTAAATGAAAAGCCAAATTTTGTAGAATCTTCGGATATGTCAACTTGAATTAGAACGTTTATATTTCTTTTATTTTTAATAGCCTGTTTATTAATTTCTTTTAATAGTTTTAGACTGTCTACACTTTGTATCATGTAAATGAATG
>Ga0206678_10002196_pt1 | contig 12474 bp, 10 predicted proteins | sample M180m12015metaG_FD_155453 | JGI IMG/M metagenome (GOLD analysis project Ga0206678, IMG submission 155453) | Ammonia-oxidizing marine archaeal communities from Monterey Bay, California, United States - M1 80m 12015 | ecosystem: Environmental > Aquatic > Marine > Intertidal zone | place: USA... | reverse complement strand
CAGCATGATGATTATAATATTGGTGGAAAAACTCAAATAGTAGATAGTAAGATTTTACTTTATTTTGATGGAGATTATAATCATCTTAACACTCAGATTGGAGCTGGAGTGACTAAGATTCTTCTAAATGAGATGATGTATGGTGGTAATATGGCAGATGTTTTTACTAATTCTACCTTGTTGAATCTACCGGATTGGTTTTTAGATGGATTAGTGGCTTTCATTGCTGATCCTTGGAATATGCAGATGGAGAATTTAGTAAAAGACAAAATCGGCACAGGGAAGTTTAAGAACTTTAATCATTTGGAAAAAGAGGATGCTGTGCTTGCGGGCTATTCAATTTGGCATTATATCAGTAATACTTATGGAAATTCGGCAGTTGCCGAAATTTTATATATGATTCGTTTAAGCAGAAATATTGAAAATGGGTTTCAGTTTGTATTAGGTAAATCAGTAAACACTATCAATAAGGAATGGCTTGATTATTATTTTCAGACAGATATAACCGGAATATATCCTTCTTCCAATTCTTTACCAATAAAAATAAAAGATCAAGAGAAGATTACTCAAATAGAAATAAGTCCAAATGGTAGGAAAATGGCTTTTGTAAGCAATGAAATGGGAAAATATAAGATTTGGCTTTACGATTTAAAAAACAGAAAGCAAAAAAAGATTATCTCTGTTGGACATAAATTAGATAGAATTACTGATTTTATAGTACCTGTAATTGCATGGGAGCCAAAAGGTAAAAAGTTAGCTTTTATAACCGAAAAGAAAGGAAAGATTCAAATGAACTATTACGATATTTCCAAAGGGGAAACAACTACATTTGAGCTACAACATTTGCAAAAAGTGCTAAGTATGGAATATGATAAAAAAGGAAAAGTTTTGCTTTTTTCTGCCGTTCGGCAAAACCAAACTGACATTTTCACCTTTGAGGTAGTTGGGCACAAACTTACTAATATCACGAATGATAAATTTTTAGATCTAGATCCTTCTTTCTCACTAGATAATGAATTTATTATTTTTAGTTCGAATAGAAAAAGAGATGTTTTATATGAAAATGATGATATCTCAACATATACAAAAAACAATGATTTGTTTTTGTATAATTATAAAACAGAAAGCTCAAAACTTTTACGTCTTACAGTTACACCTGAAGTTCATGAATTACAACCCAAGCCAATAAAGGATAATTTGTATTCGTTTTTAGCGAATACAAATGGTGTTAATAATCGTTTTATTGTGAGAATAGATAGTACGAAGATTGAAACTGATACTAGCATCTTTTATCAGCAGAATCTTTTCATTTCGCCTCTTACCAATTACAACCGGGATATAATCTGTTATGATTTCAAACCAAAAGCTGGGCATCTGCTGGAGGTACTTTATTTAAATGGGAACTATACTGTTTATGATAAGAAGTTAACCAGAAAGATTAAAAAATCAGAGATTAATTTAACAGATTCCCACTTTTTACAACTAAAAAAAAACAAAATACAAAGCAAATCTGAGCTGAAAAAGATTACTATAGACTCTTTGTGGAAAGTAAATAAGATTGATATTGAGAATTATCAGTTTGGAGATTTTAAGGAAATAATAGATCGACTAAACAATAAAGGAAATACTTATTCTATAGATAACAGAAAAATACTTAAATTACCAAAAGCACGCAATTATTTCATTTCGTTTACTACTGATTATGTGTTGAGTCAGTTTGATAATTCTTATATTACAAAATCTTATCAGCCCTACACCAACTACAAAACGCCACTCTTTTTAAATCCTGATTTTGATGCTTTAATAAAAGTGGGTACGGCCGATTTGTTTGAGAACTACAAAATAATTGGTGGTGTTCGCCTTTCTGATGATTTGAAAAGTAATGGTTATATGCTTAGTTTTCTGGATAATAAATATCGTTTGGATAAATCTTATATCTTTTCTAGCCAAAGTATAAATATGCTACGAAATAATGCTTTGCAGAAGATTTATTCTTATGAATTTAGAGGGGTATTCAATTGGCCTTTTGATGAGGTGTTTAGCACAAGAAGTTCTGTTAGTTTTAGAAATGATAAAACGGTTTTTATGGCAACTGATATTCTTAATTTAGCAAAAGAGAATACTTATAGTAATTGGATAACTCTTAGAAATGAGGTGGTTTTTGATAATACAATTAATAAAGGATTAAACCTTTATAATGGAGGCAGATACAAGATTTTTACAGAATATTATCGCCTTTTGGAAGATGTGAAAACTAACATGATTATTCTAGGGTTAGATGCGAGAAATTATAAAAAAGTGAGCCATTCTATTGTTTGGGCCAACAGAATCGCAGCAAGCACATCATTTGGAAATCAGAAGTTACTTTATTATATGGGAGGGGTTGATGCTTGGCTTATGCCAAAGTTTAACAAAGCAACTGATGTTGCGGAGAATGAAAATTATAGCTACCAAACTCTAGCAACGAATATGAGAGGATTTTATCAAAATGTACGAAATGGAAACAGCTTTTTTGTAGTAAATACTGAGTTTAGAGTTCCGCTTTTCAAATATATTCTAAGGCGCCCAATTACTTCTGATTTTATCAATAATTTCCAAATAGTAACCTTTGCTGATTTTGGGACTGCTTGGAATGGGCTGACTCCCTTTTCCAAAGATAATCAAATAAACTATGAAATAATTGAGAATGGTCCTATAACTATTACAATCGATAAGCAGAAAAATCCTTTTGTTGGCGGATTTGGTTTTGGAGCTAGAAGTAGATTATTTGGTTATTTTTTGCGTGCAGATTGGGCTTGGGGAGTGGAGGATAGTTATGTGTTACCAAGTATTTTATATATATCTTTGGGGCTTGATTTCTAAAAAAATATATATGACTATTAGTACAATACTTATTCTTATTTTAATTGGTTTATTAGCAGGGATTATAAGTGGAATTGTAGGTATTGGTGGAGGCCTCTTAATGATTCCAATGCTGATTTTCTTTTTAGGGATTTCGCAACATTCTGCACAAGGGACATCTTTGGCAGTAATGCTACTTCCCGTCGGAATTCTAGCCGTTATGAACTATTATAAAGCAGGTTTTGTGGAGTGGAAATTTGCATTAATTATTGCAACTACTTTTATTATTGGAGGGTATTTTGGGGCAAAATTTGCAGTAAGTCTTTCACCCATTGTGCTTAAAAAGATTTTTGGAGCTATATTACTTGTAGCGGCTATAAAAATGATTTTTGGAAAATGAGTTTGAAAGAAAAGATACAAGAACTATCGGCAGAATTGTTGCCTGAAATTATTGAGATTAGGAGGTATTTGCATATGCATCCTGAGATTTCCTTTCAAGAGTTTAAAACTTCCAGATACATAAAATCTGTTCTTCTCAATTGGAATATTCCTTTTTATGATGGTATTGCAGAAACAGGAATTGTGGTATTATTAAAAGGAAAAAATCCTGAGAAAAGTTGTACTGCTCTTAGGGCCGATTTTGATGCTTTACCTATACAAGAAGAGAACAAGGTGGAATATTGTTCCAAAAATAGTGGAGTAATGCATGCATGCGGACACGATGCGCATACTGCTTCATTATTGGGTACCATTAGAATATTAGAAGCAATTAAGTCCGAATGGGAGGGAAATATAAAATTTATTTTTCAGCCAGCAGAAGAACGCTTGCCTGGGGGTGCAAAGCAGATGATAGCAGAGGGGGTATTGGAAAATCCTAAAGTATATAGTATGTTCGGTCAGCATGTTTTTCCTGACTTGGAAGTAGGGCAGGTTGGTTTTAAAGCTGGAATGTATATGGCATCTACTGATGAATTGCATATTACAATAAATGGGAAGGGGGGGCATGCTGCACTTCCTGAGAAGAATAAAAACCCCATAAAGGTTGCTAGTAAATTGATTTCAGATTTATATGATTATTTTGATAAAGAGAAGGAAACTCCTTCTGTTTTTTCTATTGGATTTATTGAAGGTAATGGATCTACCAATGTGGTGCCGAATAAAGTAAAAATGATGGGAACACTTCGTGCAATGGATGAAAATTGGCGAGAGAATGCACATGATAAAATGTTAAATATTGCTGAAAAACTATCTAAGAAATATAATATAGAAATTGATTTTGAGATACTAAAAGGGTATCCTTTTTTAGAAAATGATATTCAACTTACTAATAAGGCAATTAAATTAGCAAAAAAGTATTTAGGTGAGGAGAATGTAACTCTTTTACCAATTAGGATGACAGCAGAAGATTTTTCCTATTACACCAAAGAAGTTCCCTCTTGTTTTTACCGATTAGGAACTGCAAATAAAGAAAAGGGAATTATTCATGGTTTGCATACTTCTGGTTTTGATATTGATGAGAAATCGTTAGAAATAGGAATGGGTCTAATGGCTTTCTTAGCGACTAGTGAATCTAGTTAATTAGTTTTTTTCCAATTATTGTAAATTCCTCCACAAATAACTTTATTCTATCTTTCAGATCATCATTGGATATTATATTGCCTTCAAAATCTTTTCCTGTAGCATACACTATTCTTGGTAGTTGTATCATTCTCCACTCATTCATGCAAATTTGTGTAAGGTGCATACTAGAAAGGTAACTTTTTTCTCCTCCAGCAGCACATACTATACCAAAAAATTTACCTACTCCACCACCACAACAATTATCCAAGATTATTTTTAAGCCATCATTTATCGAATAGCAATGTACACCCATTCCAAAAATAATATTATCTGCATTTTCTATTTTTGTTGTTAATTCTTCCATGTTAGTAGTTACTCCTTTATGGCAAGCAAGTAGCTCCATTTTTCTAGCATCCAGAAGTTCTACATTAACACCTTTTTTTTGTAATTCAGTATCTATTGCTTTACAAAGAATAAAAGAACGAGATTTTTCTGAAAAGGAAGAAGATATAATTAGTGTATTCATTCTTTAATTTCCTATTTGGGATATAAATTGAATTCGTATTATCCTTAGTTCTTCATCTGTAAATTCGTCTTCATCAAACTCTTCTCTTAATTCCAGAAAGGAGGCTTCTTCTGATTCAATTAAAATGTTATTTATTTCTTCTATTTGATAATCTTCAAATGACTCATTTATTAGATAAGAAAGATTTATTCTGGTTCCAGAATCTACAATACTTTCAATTTCTGTTAAAAGTTCATCTACTGTTCTTCCCTTTGCGGATGCAATATCAGCAAGGGGAATCTTTTTATCAATATTTTGAATAATATAGATTTTATTGGCTGATTTGTTTGCTAAGGAACGAACTATCATATCAGATGGTCTTTCAATTTCATTCTCCTCCACATATTTTTTAATAATATCAATAAAGGATTCTCCGTATTTTTCCGCTTTCCCTTGTCCAACCCCCTGAATTTGACTCATTTCTTCCATATTGATGGGGTATTGGTTTGCCATATCGACAAGAGATGGCTCTAAGAAAATAATAGGAGGAGGCAATTTCTTTACTTTTGCTATTTTCTTTCTATGATCTTTAAGTATTTTAAAGAGTATTATATCGGATGCTCCACCTTTTTGTTTTCCAATTGATTCCGTGTTTAGCTGATCGTAATTATGATCTTCTGTTAACTCAAAAGTAGAAGGTTGCTTTAAGAATGTTTTACCTTTTTTAGCTATTTTTAGAATACCATAGGTCTCAATCTCTTTTGTAATTAGCCCTTGTACATAGGCCTGCCTAATTACTGCATGCCAAAATTCTTTGCTTTTTTCTGTTCCAGAACCAAAAACATCACTTATTATGGATTGATGCTGTTTTATTAAACTATTACTTTCTCCAACTAATATTTTTACAGTTTCCTTTGCCTTAAAACTCTCATTACAGGCAAGCATAGTTTCAAGCAATTTTAGAACAAAACCTTTCCCTTCAAATTTTGGTTTCGGATGTTTGCAATTATCGCACATATTATCACATCTAGTATCATTAAATTCCTCTCCAAAATAATGTAAAAGGTATTTTCTTCTACACATAGATGTTTCAGCAAATGAGATAGTTTCCAGTATTAAAAGACGACCAACTTCCACTTCAGAAACGGGTTTGCCGTGCAAGAAGTTTTCCAATTTCTCAATATCCTTATAACTATAGAATGTAACACAATGCCCTTCTCCTCCATCCCTTCCAGCACGTCCTGTTTCTTGGTAATATCCTTCTAAACTTTTAGGAATATCATGATGAATAACAAATCGAATATCGGGTTTGTCAATTCCCATTCCGAAAGCAATTGTAGCAACAATTATATCTGCATCTTCCATCAAAAAAGCATCTTGATGTTTCACTCTAACTTTACTTTCTAATCCTGCATGGTATGGGAGAGCATTAATGCCGTTTACTTGCAAAGTTTCTGCAATTTCTTCTACCTTCTTTCTACTTAAACAATAAATAATTCCAGATTTTCCAGTCTGTTGTTTAATAAACTTAATAATCTCCTTCTCCACATTTATTTTTGGGCGGATATCATAATAAAGATTTTCTCTATTAAAGGAGTCTAAAAAGATTTTTACATTCTCCAATTTTAGATTCTTTTGAATGTCTTGTTGTACTTTTGGAGTAGCAGTTGCAGTAAGTGCAATAATTGGTTTTCTTCCAATATTGTCAATTATTTGTCTTAGTTTTCGGTATTCTGGTCTAAAATCGTGTCCCCATTCCGAGATGCAATGTGCCTCATCCACTGCATAAAAAGAAATCTTGATATTTCTCAAAAACAAGATATAATCCTCTTTGGTTAACGATTCTGGCGCTACATATAATAGTTTTGTTTTCCCAGAAGAAAGATCATCTTTTACACCCTGAACTTCTTGTTTGTTTAGAGAAGAATTTAAAACATGAGCGATACTATCATTTTTGCTAAATCCTCTAATGGTATCTACCTGGTTCTTCATTAGGGCAATAAGCGGAGAAATAATAATGGCTACTCCCTTATCAAGAAGGGCAGGGAGTTGATAACACATAGATTTTCCTCCTCCTGTTGGCATAATTACCAAGGAGTCATTTCCTTCTTGTAGGGTTTTAATTATTTCCTCCTGCCTTCCTTTAAAACTACTAAACCCAAAAATACTTTTCAGATGGTCGTGTAATGTAAGTTGAGATTTAATCATTCAATCCTTAATATTTTTCTAAAAGTAATACTTTTGCATAAATTACAAAAGAGAAATAAAATAATATTTAATTAATTATTGAGTTAATTATTGAGAGATTGAAATCTATTTCACAAATATTAAGCATTGCTAAATCAGTTATCCGATTAGAATCGGAAATAATTGACGAATTGATAGGAAAATTAAGTGATGATTTTGCTAAAGCGGTACAACTTATATTGTCCTCAAACGGAAGAGTAATAGTAGCAGGTGTTGGAAAATCTGCTAATATTGCTAGTAAAATAGTTGCTACTTTTAACTCAACTGGCCAACCAGCTGTTTTTTTACATGCAGCTGATGCTATTCATGGAGATTTGGGAAACATTCAAAAGAATGATGTGGTGATTTGCATTTCAAAAAGTGGCAACACTTCCGAAATAAAATATCTGTTACCGCTAATCAAAAATATGGGAAACAAAATTATAGCCATTTGCGGAAAAAAGGATTCTTATCTAGCAAATCAGGTCGATTGCGTATTAGATGCAAGCGTGAAGAAAGAGGCCTGCCCTCACAATTTAGCGCCTACTTCAAGCACTACTGCACAATTAGTTTTGGGAGATGCTTTGGCTATTTGTCTTTTAGAAAGTAAAAATTTTACAGACAAAGATTTTGCTCGTTTTCATCCAGGAGGCGTTTTAGGCAAGAAACTATACTTAAAAGTAAGTGATATTGTAAAAAACAATGAAGTGCCATCAGTTCAAATCCAAGATAAAGTGCAAAAAGTAATTATAGAAATTTCTAAAAAAAGATTGGGTGCAACGGCCGTTTTGGAGGGAGAGAAAATTCTAGGAATAATTACGGACGGTGATTTAAGAAGGATGCTGGAAAAAGGTGTAGAAATAGAAAAAATACTGGCAAGGGACATAATGAATAATAGTCCAAAAAGCATTAGTTCTTCAGCACTTGCTATTGAAGCGCTTAAAATAATGGAGCAGTACAACATCAGCCAGCTACTTGTAGTGGAGAATGAGAATTATATTGGAATAATCCACCTTCACGATATCCTTAAAGAAGGTATTGCTTAAATGAATACTGAGAAACAAAAAGGAGAGATGTCGTTTTTAGAGCACTTAGAAGTGTTCAGATGGCATTTGGTTCGTTCGGTTTTTGCAGTTTTGTTTTTTGCAATTCTTGCATTTATATTTAAAGAGATAATTTTTGACGGGATCTTACTTGGTCCTAAAAATCCTGATTTCTCAACTTATAAAATACTTTGTTATTTATCTCAGTATATGGGGATGGGGGATGCACTTTGTATGGATGAATTACCTTTTATTTTAATGAATATTAGCATGTCCGGGCAGTTTAGTACTCATATAATGACATCTATAGTAGCAGGTTTTGTTATAGCTTTCCCTTATGTTTTCTGGGAAATGTGGCGATTTATTTCTCCTGCTTTGCATGATGAAGAAAGTAATGTAGCAAAAGGAGTTGTGTTTTTTTCTTCTTCACTTTTTTTCATTGGGGTATTGTTTGGATATTATGTAGTTTCTCCTCTTTCGGTTCACTTTTTAGGATCTTATCAAGTAAGTCAAACGGTAGCAAATCAGATTTCTTTAAGCTCTTTTATCAGCACAGTTACCACTGTTTGTTTGGCTAATGGAGTGATTTTTGAATTGCCGATTTTGGTTTATTTTCTTACAAAAATTGGTTTACTCACCCCAGAGTTTATGCGTACTTACCGAAAACACGCCCTAGTTTTAACACTTATTTTCTCAGCAATTATTACTCCTCCAGATATTACAAGTCAGATTTTGGTTGCATTGCCGCTTATGTTACTTTATGAGATAAGCATAAAAATATCGGGAAGGGTACTAAGAAAACAAGAAAAACAATTGAAAAAACAATGAAATTAAAAGCAGAGAATATTGTAAAATATTACAAGAAGAGAGCAGTAGTTGATGAGGTGAATATGGAGCTAAGTCAAGGAGAGATAGTTGGTTTACTTGGACCGAATGGAGCCGGGAAAACAACTAGTTTCTACATGATGGTAGGACTTATTTCTCCTAATGCTGGGGATGTATTTTTAGGGGAGGAAAATATTACGGAATTACCCATGTATAAAAGAGCCAAGATGGGCATTGGATATTTAGCGCAAGAAGCTTCTGTTTTTAGAAAAATGTCGGTGGAAGACAATCTCCTCTCAGTTTTGGAAATGACTAATCAATCTAAAGAGAAGCAAAAAGAAAAGTGTGAATCTTTACTTTCAGAGTTTGGTTTGCAAAACATCAGAAAAAATATGGGGGGATTACTCTCAGGAGGAGAAAGAAGGAGAACAGAAATAGCAAGAGCTTTAGCGACAAACCCTAAGTTTATTTTGTTGGATGAGCCATTTGCAGGAGTTGATCCTATTGCGGTTGAGGATATTCAGCAAATAGTAGCAACACTTAAAGATAAAAATATTGGTATACTTATTACAGATCATAATGTGCATGAAACACTTTCAATAACTGATAGAGCATATCTTCTTTTTGAAGGAAAAATATTGAAATCTGGAACAGCAGAAGAGTTAGCTACAGATGAAAGAGTAAGAAAGGTATATCTTGGAAAAAACTTTGAGCTAAGATGATAATTGTAACTGGTGCAGCAGGTTTTATAGGTAGTTGTTTAGTACGAACACTAAATGATAATGGATATAATAATTTGATATTAGCGGATGATTTCTCAGATGAGAATAAGAATAGAAACTTAGAGGGAAAGCAATATGCTAAGAAAGTAAAACGAATGGATTTGATGCAGTTGATTTCTTCAAATAACTATTCTATAGACTTTATTCTACATATTGGCGCCAGAACGGATACAACAGAATTTGATCAAGCTATTTTTGATGAGTTAAACTTAAATTATTCCAAGAATTTATGGGAAAAATGTGCAAATTATCAAATTCCACTTATTTATGCCTCTTCTGCAGCGACTTACGGAATGGGAGAATTTGGATTTGATGATAATCATAAAACGATAGAAAAATTAAAACCACTAAATCCTTATGGACAGTCGAAAAATGATTTTGATAAATGGGTTTTAAGGCAACATGTTAGGCCACCATTCTGGGCTGGCTTTAAATTTTTCAATGTTTTTGGTCCAAATGAATATCATAAAGGCAGAATGGCTTCCGTTATTTTGCACACCTTTAATCAGATAAAACAAAATGGAGAAATGAAGCTTTTTCGTTCTCATAATCCTGATTTTAAAGATGGTGAGCAGTTAAGAGATTTCATATATGTGAAGGATTTATGTGAGGCACTTCTTTTTATGATGGGGCATAAGAAAGATAGTGGAATTTATAATTTAGGAACCGGAGAAGCAAGATCATTTAATGATTTAGCAAGAGCAACTTTTAACGCATTAGATAAAACTCCAAATATCTCTTTTATTGATACACCAGAAGATATCATAGATAAATATCAGTATTTTACACAAAGTAATATGCAAAAACTAAGGAATATTGGCTATCAGAATCTCTTTACAACTTTAGAAGATGGGGTGGAGGATTATGTAAGGTCCTACTTGATAAAAGGGGAGTACTATTAAAGTTCTTCTCTAAATTCTACTAAAAATTTTCGAATATTTTTTAAATGATTGATGATTTCGATATTTTCAATAGTATCTGTTTTATTATCACGCAATTTTTTTCTCGCTCCTTCCAAAGTAAACCCTCTTTCTTTGGTTAAATGATAAATTATCCTCAAATTATCAAGATCTTTTTTAGTAAACATTCTATTACCCTTTTTATTTTTTTTAGGTTTTAGAATATTAAATTCCTTTTCCCAATACCGAATAGATGATACGCTTACATCAAAAATCTTCGCAACTTCTCCAATGGGATAAAACAACTTTTCTATTTTTTTCTCCTTATAAGCCATTAGTCAAATGACTGGTTATTTTGAGAGGCAATTTCAAGCATTTTATCATATTCTTCTGGGCTCAAATCATTATAATAATAATTCACAGGATTTATTTTCCTTTTGTTTTTCATTACTTCATAATGCAAATGAGGGGCAACAGATGTTCCTGTACTTCCAACATAACCAATTATTTCGCCCCTTTTTACTTTTTGACCTCTATAAACTATGTACTTCTTCATATGAGCATAAAGAGTTTGGTAACCATAGCCATGATCAATAATTACATGATTACCATAACCTTTTCTACTTCTTCTCACTTTCTCTATTTTACCATCACCAGTGGAATATATTGGGGTACCTTGCGGAGCGGTAAAATCCATGCCAGTATGTAGTTTTCTGGTTTTGTAGATAGGGTGAATCCTATAACCATAACCACTTGCTACTCTTCCTAGATCCTTGTTAGCAATTGGTTGAATAGCAGGAATGGATGCTAACATATCAGCCTTATTTTTTGCTAAATTAATTACTTCATCAAATGATTTAGATTGAATATAGAGTTGTTTTGATAGTTTGTCTGCTTTTTTAGACACCTCAATTACCAATTCAGAATTGCTAAAATTACGAATATCTTTATATCTATTTACGCCTCCAAAACCTGCTTTTCTAATAGAAGAAGGAATAGGGTCAGCTTCAAAAATAACTCTGTAAATATTATCATCTCTTTGTTGAATATCATCTAGTACTAAGTCAATTTGAGTCATCTTCTTGCTCAAAATATCATATTGAGTTACCAAATTCTCAATCTCACTTTTTAACCTTTTCTCCTTTGGGCTATCAAAGAATTGGAAAAAGATAACAATCATTATAAGTCCAGTAAAAGTAGAGGCAACCAGATAGCTTAAAGAACGTTTGAACTTATCAAAAGCATTTAGTTCAATTCGCTTGTAACTTAATGTTTTAGTATCGTAATAATATTTTATTTTAGCCATGAAATTAGTTCTTTCGCAAAATTAGTTAAATTACATTATATTGAGGCGCAAAATTTACTGATTTCTAACACATTAATGTGAATAGACAAAAACCAACTATATGGATTCTAAAAAAGTAAGAGCTTTATTTTTAAACTTTTTTCAAAAGAAAGAGCATCAAATTATTTCTTCTGCTCCTATGGTAGTACAAAATGATTCTACTTTAATGTTCACTAATGCAGGAATGAATCCCTTTAAGGATATCTTTTTAGGTAATTCAAAGCCAACTGATTTAAGAATAACAAATTCTCAGAAGTGTTTGAGAGTATCAGGGAAACATAATGATTTGGAAGAAGTTGGACATGACACTTATCATCATACCATGTTTGAGATGTTGGGAAATTGGAGTTTTGGTGATTATTTTAAGGAAAAAACTATATTATGGTCTTGGGAATTTTTAATAGAGGCTTGTAAGTTAGATAAAGATCGACTTTATGTAACAGTTTTT
>Ga0206678_10002188_pt1 | contig 12504 bp, 10 predicted proteins | sample M180m12015metaG_FD_155453 | JGI IMG/M metagenome (GOLD analysis project Ga0206678, IMG submission 155453) | Ammonia-oxidizing marine archaeal communities from Monterey Bay, California, United States - M1 80m 12015 | ecosystem: Environmental > Aquatic > Marine > Intertidal zone | place: USA... | reverse complement strand
CCCCTTCTGATTCATGTGCTTCTTTCAGATTAGTTACTACCTGCAAAGTTTTTAATCCATCAGTAAACGGAATAACTATGTTCTCATAAGTTGCACCTTGGTTTTCAAAAACATCCTTAATTACTGGGTAGGCTTGCTGTGCAATTCCTTCTGATTTTAATTGATAACTAGCATAACATTTTTGATAAACCTTCTCCGTTATCTCTTCCACTGAAGTATCTTTAAATTCAGTTTCAGAAATAGGGCTTTCAATAGCCAATAGGCGAATAAGGTCAATTTTGAAAGCCTCATAATCCTTTGCTGAATGTAAGTCCTCCACTATGCTTTCGCAAGTATCGTATATCATGTTCGACACATCCAATGACAAACGGTCGCCATGCAATGCATGTCTTCTTTTTTTGTAAATTACCTCTCTTTGCTGGTTCATTACATCATCATATTCCAACAATCTTTTCCTTGTTCCAAAGTTGTTTTCCTCTACTTTCTTTTGCGCACGCTCAATGGATTTACTTACCATGGAATGTTGGATGACTTCTCCTTCTTCAAGTCCCATTCTATCCATTAGTTTGGCAATTCTTTCCGAACCAAACAGTCGCATTAATTTATCTTCAAGCGAAACATAAAATTGAGAAGAACCAGGATCACCTTGCCTTCCTGCACGTCCTCTTAACTGCCTGTCAACCCTACGGGAATCATGTCGTTCAGTACCAATAATTGCTAAACCTCCTGCTGTTTTCACTTCTTCAGAAAGTTTAATATCGGTACCCCTACCTGCCATATTAGTAGCAATAGTAACGGCTCCTGATTTTCCTGCTTCCGCTACAATGTCTGCTTCTCTTTGGTGCATTTTCGCATTTAGTACATTGTGCTTAATTCCTCTTTTTCTAAGGATAGTCCCTAGTAATTCCGATATCTCAACTGAAGTAGTACCTACTAATACTGGTCTTCCTTGTTCAGTAAGTTTAATAATATCTTCAATTGCTGCATTGTATTTTTCACGATTGGTTTTGAATACCATATCGTCCTTATCATCTCTTTGTATTGGGCGATTGGTTGGAATGGCTACTACATCCAATTTGTAGATTTCCCAAAATTCTCCAGCTTCCGTTTCGGCTGTACCTGTCATCCCAGAAATTTTGTTGTACATTCTGAAATAGTTCTGTAAAGTTACGGTTGCATAGGTTTGTGTAGCTGCCTCAATCTTTACATTTTCTTTTGCCTCAATAGCTTGGTGTAATCCGTCAGAATACCTTCTTCCATCCATGATACGCCCTGTTTGCTCATCAACAATTTTTACTTTGTTGTCCATTACCACATACTCAGTATCTTTTTCAAAAAGAGTGTAGGCTTTTAGCAATTGATTTATCGTGTGGATTCTTTCACTTTTAATTCCAAAATCTCTTAAAAGGATTTCTTTTTTAACTGCTTTTTCTTTTTCGCTCTCAGTTGATTTTTCAAGAATTGCTATTTCAGCCCCAACATCAGGTAAAATGAAGAAATCCTTAGTTTCAGTAGAACTCGTCATTAGCTCTAATCCTTTTTCGGTAAGCTCAATAGAGTTTGATTTTTCATCAATTACAAAAAAGAGTTCTTCATCTACCAAATGCATTTCCTTATTTTGGTCTTGCATGTAGTAATTCTCTGTTTTTTGCAGTTGAATCTTTACACCATCCTCACTTAAGTATTTAATTAAGGCCCTGTTTCTTGGTAATCCTCTAAACGCTCTTAGTAGGTTAAATCCTCCGTCCTTATTATTTCCTTCAGTAATTTGTTTTTTAGCATCCGATAGTACGGTAGTTACAAATTTCCTTTGTGCAGCTACTAATTGGTCAACTTTGTGCTTAAACTCATTGTATTCGTGCTTATCGCCTTGTGGTGTTGGTCCTGAAATAATTAAAGGAGTACGAGCATCATCAATTAGTACAGAATCCACCTCATCCACAATAGAGTAATGCAATTTTCTTTGTACCAAATCGCCTGGCCTTTTTGCCATATTATCTCTTAGGTAATCAAAACCAAATTCATTGTTTGTTCCATAAGTAATATCCGCTAGATAAGCTTTTCTTCTCTCATCAGAATTCGGTTGATGATTGTCAATACAATCAATACTTAACCCATGAAATTGGAATAAAGGCCCCATCCAAAGCGCATCCCTTTTTGCTAGATAATTATTCACAGTAACAAGGTGAACTCCAAGACCAGTTAAGGCATTCAGGTATATAGGTAAAGTAGCCGATAAGGTTTTCCCTTCCCCAGTTTGCATTTCAGCAATTTTCCCTTGGTGTAGAACAACTCCCCCAATCAACTGTACATCATAATGAATCATGTCCCAAACAATTTCTGTTCCGGCAGCATCCCATGTAGTTTTGTAGGATGCATTTTCAGCAGTTATGCTTACAAAATCTTTTGAGGCAGCAAGTTCTTTGTCGTTTTCAGTTGCAGTAACGGTTAGGTCATCATTCTCAGAAAATCGTTTTGCAGTTTCTTTTACAACAGCAAAGGCTTGTGGTAAAATTAGGTTTAATACTTCTTCAGTTTTAGTAATTACTAATTCCTCAAGGGTATCAATCTCTTTATACAGCAATTCTTTTTTTTCTGTTGGAGTTGCTGAGTTGTTAGCTTCTGTTTTTAAAGTTGCTATTGTTTGCTTTTCACTAGCAATAAAATCAGCTATTTGCTTTTTAAAGTCACTAGTTTTCGTTCTTAATTCATCATTAGTTAAGGTACTTAACTTACTAAATTCTGCATTAATTTGAGTAATGATAGGAGTAATCTCTTTTACATCCTTGTCGTATTTGTTTCCAAATAATTTACCGATAATATTTAATAATCCTGCCATGTATTCTAATTGTATAAGGGGAACAAATGTACTTTTATTACAAGAGTATACAAAATAAAAAAAGGTCGAATTCGACCTTTTTATTTAATATTCATCTTCATTAAAGAAGAAGTCTTCTTTTGTGGGGTAATCGGGCCAAATATCTTCTATAGTATCCCATTGCATACCTGGTTCTTCCTCTACCAATTCTTGCAAATTTTCTACTACCTCCATTGGTGCTCCTGATCGGATTGCGAAATCAATCAACTCATCCTTTGTTGCAGGCCATGGTGCATCTTCTAGTTTTGATGCTAATTCTAAAGTCCAATACATTTTAAATCTGTTTTAATGTTTTGCAAAAATATATTTTTTATTGAACTGGTGGTGAATTTGTTAATCTTTTTGCCACTCAATTTCAGGCGCTTTATTTTCTTTGAGTATTGCACGTGCCAAAACAAATAAATAATCTGACAATCTATTGAGGTATTGTATGTGTAAATTATCAATTTCTTGTTCTTGCCCAAGAGCAACTAAATTACGTTCAGCACGCCTGCAAACTGTACGTGCAATATGGCATATTGAAGCAGTGGGGTGCCCAGAAGGCAAAATAAAATTGGTTAACATTGGTAATGATTCTTCCATTTTATCAATTGCCTTTTCCATCATTTCAATATTTTCGGCAGTAACATTGGGCAATTGTATTTTATCCTTTTTTCCGTCAAAAGAAATAATAGAACCTAAATTAAACAGTTGATTCTGAATCTTCAATAAAATTTCTTTGTGGAAAGTGCTGATTTCTTGGTCGTAAATATTTCCAATAAAAGCATTTAACTCATCAATTGTACCATAACATTCTAGCTTAATGTGGTTTTTATTGACCATACTCCCTCCCAATAATTGGGTCTTTCCTTTGTCTCCTTTTTTTGTGTAAACTTTCATAATATTTTAAAAACGAATCGTAAAATCTTCTTTACTTAATTCTGATTTAACAAATACAATCCCCACAAAAAACAAATCAATTGTTAATGTAGTTTTTGGGTGTGCTTTTATGTAATTCCAAGCGTTTTCCATTCCATCAGACCAATGTATGTCATCAAAAATAAAAATAGTGTTGTTGTTTGCGTATTTTAAGCATTCTTCAAAATAAGCTATGGTTGGTTTTTCCTGATGATTCCCATCAATAAAAGCTAAATCAACAGTTTCAATTTCTTTTAGCTTATCGGCTAGTGTAATGTTAAAATCTCCTAAAGTAATGGAAGTGTTTTTTATGTTTTGCTTGTCAAAATTTTCTTGTGCAATTTTGGCAGTTTCTGGGCAACCTTCAAATGTAAACACTTGTGCATTAGCGTTGGCTTTTGCTAAATAAGAGGTGCTTATTCCTAAGGATGTTCCGAGTTCCAAAATATTTTTGGGTTTGTAAAACTGAATAATTCTGTACAATAATTTCCCGAACTTTGCATTCTTTGCAGAATTCCTAGCAACATCTTTTACCTTTCTGGTTTTGGAATTATTGATAGTACTTCCCGCACCAAAATCAGTAATTTGTATTTCTCGTTCGGATTGACAGAGTTCCTTTCTGAGAGCTTCAATACTTTGGCAAGTAACATCATTCGTTTTTGTATTAATTACTTGTGTAATCAGTTCATAAAGGAAGGGTGCTTGTGCAGTATGTTTGTTTTTGGCAGTAAAAAAATACTTGATATATCTAAAAATGAGTTGCAATGCTTTCATGGGTTCAAAAGTACATTTTATTGTGCACAATTCACACAAAATTTACTGTGCGGACGAATCATTAATCTTCCTAAAGGAATGTGTTGTTTGCATTTGATACAAGTACCAAAATCTTCATCTGTAACTTTACTTTGCATAACTTGTAGTTGTTGCATTTTATTTTTTGCTTCTCTTAGTGCGGCTTCCACTACGCTTTTATTATTGATAGCATCCATGCGGGAGATTCTTCCAATTGAATTTTCAGGAGCAATCGGCTTGCAAAGTTCAGTATACTCGGCTATCTTTTTTTGAGTACTGTTAATTTCGTGCAATAGTTTCTCTTCTATTGCCTTTTTTTGTGTTTCGTCCATCAAGGCAAATGTATAGTTTTTTAATGTACTTTTGCACTATGATAATTGTTACAGGTGCAGCAGGATTTATTGGCTCGTGTTTGGTGAGTAAGCTCAATGCTTTAGGAAAAACTAATTTAGTTTTAGTTGATAATTTTTCCAATGCCGAAAAAAATAAAAACTTAGCTGGAAAGCAATTTTTAGCGCAAGTGGAAAGGAATATTTTTGTGGATTGGCTAAATGTAAATACTGCTGAAGTTTCTGCTGTTTATCATATTGGAGCACGTACCGACACTACAGAATTTGACATTGCTATTTTTGATGAGCTGAACCTAAATTATTCTAAAAGTTTGTGGAAAATTTGTGCTGAGAATAAGATTCCATTTATTTATGCCTCCTCAGCTGCAACTTATGGGATGGGAGAATTTGGCTTTGATGATAATCATGATATAGTTGAGAAATTAGTGCCCTTAAATCCTTATGGAGATTCAAAAAATGATTTTGATAAATGGGCTTTGGTGCAAGAAAATCAACCGCCATTTTGGGCAGGCTTTAAGTTCTTTAATGTTTATGGGCCTAATGAATTTCATAAAAGTAGAATGGCATCTGTAATTTTCCATGCAGTAAAACAAATTAAGGTAACTGCTGGGATGAAATTATTCCGTTCGCATAATCCTGAGTTTAAAGATGGCGAACAGTTGCGTGATTTTGTATATGTAAAAGATGTAGTGGAGGTACTGACTTTTATGATGGAAGCAAAAAAAGAAAGTGGCCTCTATAATTTAGGAAGTGGTGAAGCAAGAACCTTTAACGATTTGGTAAGTGCAACTTTCAAGGCCTTAGGAAAAGAGTGTGCTATTTCATACATTGATACTCCTGTGGATATCCGAGATAAATACCAGTATTTTACTGAGGCAAATATGCAAAAGCTAAAAGCAGTTGGCTATGCAAAACAGTTTACAACTTTGGAAAGTGGGGTTAAGGATTATGTACAACATTATCTTGTAGATAAAAACTATTATTAAAGCTCCTCTCTTAGTTTTACTAAGAAACCTCTAATGTCTTTTAGGTGATTTACAATTTCGATATTATCAATTGTATCGCCTTTATTTTCCTTTAATTTTTGTTTAGCGCCCTCCAAAGTAAATCCTCTTTCTTTTACTAAGTGGTAGATAATTGTAAGATTGTCCACATCCTTTTTGGTAAACATGCGGTTGCCTTTTTTGTTCTTTTTAGGCTTTAGAATTTCAAACTCCTTTTCCCAAAAACGAATTAAGGATACATTTACAGCAAACATATCGGCTACTTCACCAATTTTATAGAAAAGCTTTTCTGTTGGTTTGTTTTTATAAGGCATTAATCGAATGATTGATTGTTCTGAGAAGAAATTTCTAACATCTTTTCGTATTCCTCAGGGTTAAGGTCATTGTAGTAAAAATTAACAGGATTAATCTTTCTACCATCTTTATGTACTTCATAATGTAAATGAGGTGCTACTGATGTCCCTGTGCTTCCTACATAGCCAATTACCTCCCCTCTTTTTACTTTTTGTCCTTTACGTACGATATACTTAGTCATATGAGCGTACAAGGTTTTATAACCATAACCATGATCGATAGTTACATGATTTCCATAACCTCTTCTGCTTTTTCTTACTTTGGATACTTTCCCATCCCCAGTAGCATAAATTGGAGTTCCTGTTTTTGCTGAAAAATCCATTCCAGAATGCATTTTTCTTGTTTTGTAAATAGGATGAATACGATAACCATATCCACTAGCCATTCGGCTTAAGTTTTTGTTGGATACAGGTTGAATAGCAGGTAAAGCAGCTAACATATCAGCTTTGTTTTTTGCCAATTCAATAATCTCATCATAAGATTTTGATTGGATATACAGTTGTTTTGAGATCTGATCCACCTTTTCACTTGTGTTGATGATGAGTTCAGAATTGCTGTACCCTTTTAAATTTTGATAACGATTTACTCCTCCATATCCTGCCTTTCTTATGGATTTAGGAATAGGTTCTGCTTCAAAAATTACTCTATAAATATTGTCATCACGATTTTGAATATCATCCAGCACAAGCTCTACTTGATTTAGTTTGTCTTCTACAATATCGTATTGAGTAGTTAAAACATCAATCTCTCTGTTCAGCCTTTTTTCTTTTGGACTATCAAAAAACTGAAAGAAAACAATTACCATAATTAACCCAGTAAAAGCACTTCCAATAAGGAAGTAAAACAAGCGTTTTAATTTATTTAATCCACTAAGTTCAATTCGTTTGTAACTTAGTGTTTTAGTATCGTAATAATATTTTACTTTAGCCATGTTAAAATAATTGGGGCAAATTTACTGATTTAACATTAGATAAACTGTTAAATGCTACTGATTTCTAACAACTTATTGTGAATTATAAGATTAAAGATTAAAAATGAAAGCCAACACACTCAGACAGTTATACTTAGATTTTTTCAAATCGAAAGAACATAAAATTGTTTCATCTGCACCAATGGTGGTGAAAAATGACCCTACATTGATGTTCACAAATGCAGGAATGAATCAATTTAAAGACATTTTTTTAGGAGATTCTGAACCTAAAGATTTGCGTATTGCTAATTCGCAAAAATGTTTGCGTGTATCTGGTAAACATAATGATTTGGAAGAAGTAGGGCATGATACGTATCATCATACCATGTTTGAAATGTTGGGTTCATGGAGTTTTGGGGACTATTTTAAAGAGGATGCAATAAACTGGGCTTGGGAATTTTTAACTGAGGTTTGTAAACTAGATAAAGATAGAATGTATGTCTCTGTATTTGAAGGTGCAAAGGAAGATAGTCTTGAAAAAGATAATGAGGCTTTCAATATGTGGGCTAAGCATCTTTCAGAAGATAAAATTCTAAACGGAAATAAAAGTGATAATTTTTGGGAAATGGGTGAAACGGGTCCTTGTGGCCCTTGTTCAGAAATCCATTTTGACAATAGAACAGATGAAGAAAGAGCAGCAGTTAGTGGTGCCGATTTAGTAAATGAAGACCACCCTCAAGTAATTGAGATTTGGAATTTAGTGTTCATGCAATACAATCGTTTTGCTGATGGAAGTTTAAAACCTTTGCCTAAATCACATGTGGATACAGGAATGGGATTTGAACGATTGGCTATGATAATGCAAGGGGTAAAGTCCAACTATGATACTGATATTTTTCAGCCAATGATTCAAGCGATTGCTAAAAAGGCAGGGTTGCAATATGGGGATAATGAAAAGCAAGATATTGCTATGCGTGTTATTGCCGATCATATTCGTGCCATTTCTTTTTCTATTGCTGACGGGCAATTGCCTTCTAATGTAAAGGCAGGTTATGTTATCCGTAGGATTTTAAGAAGAGCAGTGCGTTATGCTTATACTTTCTTGAATTTAAAAACGGCTTTTATGCATGAATTGGTTGAGGTGTTGGCTAATGATTTAGGTCAGCAATTTACTGAACTAGAAGCGCAAAAAGACTTGATACAAAAAGTAGTAAAGGAGGAAGAGGAATCTTTTCTTAGAACTTTGGAGGATGGCTTAAAGCGTATTGAACAATTAGTAAAAAAATCGACAGATAAAATTTCAGGAAAAGAAGTGTTTGAGCTGTATGATACTTATGGTTTTCCTGCTGATTTAACAGCCCTTATTTTAAGTGAACAAAATCTAAGTTTTTCTCAAGCTGATTTTGATACAGCAATGCAAGCCCAAAAAGATAGATCAAAACAAGCAGGAAAGGTGGAGAAGGGAGATTGGGAAGTTTTATTGCAAGATGAAAAAGAAGAGTTTGTAGGTTATGATAATTTGGAAACAGCAGTAAAAATTACCCGTTACCGAAAAGTAAAAACTAAGGATGGTGAGCAGTTTCAAGTTGTCTTTAATTTAACACCATTTTACCCGGAAGGTGGAGGGCAAGTTGGTGATACTGGTGTGATTGAAAATACAAATGAAAGCATTGCAATTGTTGACACTAAGAAAGAGAATAAATTAATTGTTCATTTTACGGATGAGTTACCAAAGGATGTAAATGCTAGTTTCACAGCAAAAGTAAATACTATTGACAGAAAAGCATCTGCAAGAAATCATACTGCAACTCATTTATTGCACGAAAGTTTGCGAACTATTTTAGGAGAGCATGTGGCTCAAAAAGGGTCTTTAGTAAATCCGAGTTATTTGCGTTTTGATTTCACTCATTTTTCAAAAATTGAAAAAGCTGATTTACAAAAGATAGAAGCAGATGTAAATGCTAAAATTTTAGCAAATATTGCTCTTAATGAACACAATAATCTGCCACTTAAAAAAGCTGAGGATTTGGGAGTTATTATGTTGTTTGGTGAAAAATATGAGGATGTAGTAAGAATGATTCAATTTGAGACTTCAAAAGAATTGTGTGGCGGAATACATGTAAATGCTACTGGAGAACTAGGGATTTTTAAAATCCTTTCTGAAGGTTCTATCTCATCAGGAATTAGAAGAATAGAAGCTACTACAGCTGTGAATGCCTTAAATTATCTTAATGATAAAGAAAGTTTATTGAATGAAATTGGTGTATTAGTTAAGAATAAAGATTTAAAGAAAGGAGTAGAACAGTTGATTTCTTCTGCTAAACAATCAGAAAAGCAATTAAAAGAATTCAAAAAAGCTAATGCAGGTAATGTAAAGGGTGATTTGTTGAGCTCAGCAGTTGAGGTAAATGGAATCCTTTTTATTGCACAAGAAGTTGAAATGGAGGCTGAGGATATGAAGAATGTTTCTTTTGCATTAAGAAAAGAAGAAAACTTGGCAATGGTATTGGCTGCTACAGTTGGTGAAAAAGCACTTTTAACGGTTATGCTAACTGATGATTTAGTTGCTAAAGGAATGAATGCAGGAGGAATGATAAGGGAAATTGCTAAGGAGATAAAAGGTGGTGGAGGTGGGCAGCCTTTCTTTGCTACAGCTGGTGGAGCAAATCCAAGTGGCATAGCAGCTGCTTTGGAAAAAGCAAAAGGTTTGATTTAGTATTGTTGCTCAATATAACAAATAAAAAAAGCCAGCTTTTAGCTGGCTTTTTTATTATTTAAGAATTTAATCTGTTAGAATCTGTAAGAAATCCCGAAATTAAATGATCCTTCTCTGTTTCCTTCAGCATCTTCTTTAGTTGGCATTGTGTAGTTGGGCTCAACATAAAGGCCATTCCATACGTTAAAAGCAAATCCTACGCCAATATTCATGTTGTCAGAAGCATCTTTAGTTGGCATCTGTAATGACGCATATGCTCCTTCAACTTGTGCAATATTATACCTAACAAATAAGTTATAGCTATTTTCTTCTTCTTCGTCTGCTTGTTCTCCTTCTGCATGATCATGTCCAGCATGGTCTTCGTCGTGTACTTCTGCAGCTCTAGATATACCCACTGTAAATGCATCATTTACCATGTAGCCAAGCCCTAAATTAGCAGTAATTTTATCTGCATTTTCTTCTTGATCTCCATCATAAGTCGTAACTACCATAAATTGTGCAGAGGCCACTAATGTTGATAGCGCTACAACTGCTGTTAATAATACTTTTTTCATTTTTTTATTTTTTTAAATGATTAATAATGGGCGCAAGATAGCAAAGGTATTTTTACTGCCTACAAATTGTTATTTACACTTATACACATAAATTTGTTAATTGCTAGATTCAGTGCATAAAAAAAAGGGCTGCAAAAGCAGCCCTTTAAATATTATTTAACTAGTACCTAATTACGGCATTATGTTTAAAGTAACCCACATGTAATTAGTTTCATTATCACCTTGAGTATCAGTCGCCATACTTAAAGATAAGTTAGCGTTTGCGCTCATAGTGTATCCTACAGAAATATCCATTACATCTCTATCTTCTATTTCAGTTACACCATCACCTTCATTAGTAATCATGTTCATAGTTGCTCCTAAAGTGAAGTCACCCATTGCATATGCACCTCCAATTGCCATGTTTACATCATTAGCTCCTAAGTAACCTAAGCTACCACTTGCCTCATAACCTTGCATACCAGCACTTCCTACATTAAATCCGTTTTCTCCATAAGTTGTTTGACTTCCAGAAATTGACATTGACTCATTAACATTGTATGTTGCACCTAACATAGTCATATCCATGTCATCAGCAGCGTATCCAGAAGCAGTATTGTAAGAAACATTTAAGTTTAAGTCACCACCCATCATAGCATATGATAAGTCTAGTCCCATTGCAGTCATTGCATCAGCATCTCCTATTGTAGTAGATACGTAAAGTAAATTTGCATTCCAGTCACCTTCACCTTTAGCAGCATTTAACCACATTTGTGATTTACCATCTAAATCAGCAATAGAATCAGCTGAAGAAGCATAACCAAAAGTTACATCAGCCATATCAAGATCAAGCCCAAAAGTGAACCCATCCCAAGTTTTTCTGTCAGCACCCCATTGGTTAGAAGACATTATAGCTCCTGATCCATAGTCTAATGCTTGACGACCTACAGTTACATTAGCGTAACCCATTAAGTCAGTAGAAGCGTAAGCCTCATAAACACTAATTGTAGCAGCATTTTGTGCTCCATTTGCATCTGTTCCTAATGTGTAGTTAACATTAGTCGAAGCATGAATGCCCCAGTCAGATCCACCAAAAGTGTATCCTAAAGTTGCTCTTTGTGAAGTTGACATTTTGTCTGTTTTTGCATTGTCTACTCCACCACTCATATCAATTCTCGTTCTAGAATCAACATTCCAGTCTTGAGCAAAAGATACTGTTGTCATTAATCCCATTGCTAAGAGTAATGCGTTTTGTAAATTTTTTTTCATTTTTTTTAAATTTTTGATTAATACAAGTGCAAAGATAAACCTCTTTAACAATTGGCACCTAAAAAAAAGCACTCTTTTTAACAATTAAATGTTTGTATTGCGCTTAATGTGCTGTAAATCATAATATTAAGCAGTGTAGTTTGTTCATTATATTTCCCTTAAAAATATTAAAATTAGCTGAAAATGAGCCTAAAAACTTAAAATCACACCAAAATTACGCTTGTTTTTTAGAAATTTGTGTGTCATTATACCCCTTTTGGGATGTTTTGAAGCGCTTTTTGACGCTAAATATGCTCGTTTACCTGTAGTAAAAACTTGTTTTTAGTACTTAAGCCACTTCCAAATCTCCTTATAAGTAGCTTTCTTACCATACATCAGTATTCCTGTTCGGTAAATACGCCCTGCTAACCAGGTTGTTCCTATAAAGGAGGCTACAAGTATTCCTGTAGAAAGGGCTAATTCCCAATTTGCTACCCCAAATGGAAGTCTTACCATCATTATTACTGGAGAGGTAAAAGGTATCATACTCATCCAAAAAGCCAATGTGCCATCTGGATTTTCCATTATTGGTGTAATTAATACAAAGGAGAGTATTAAAGGAATAGTTATTGGAAGTACAAATTGTTGGGTGTCTGCTTCTGCATCTACTGCCGATCCAACTGCTGCAAATAATGCGCTATACATAAGGTATCCCGCTAAGAAGTAAAATATAAAAGCTAAGAAAATCTGTAACAGATTTATTCCGCCAGTAAATTCAGCTACTTGTGCTAATATCACTGATTGATAAGAACTGTTCATTTC
>Ga0206678_10002186_pt1 | contig 12520 bp, 12 predicted proteins | sample M180m12015metaG_FD_155453 | JGI IMG/M metagenome (GOLD analysis project Ga0206678, IMG submission 155453) | Ammonia-oxidizing marine archaeal communities from Monterey Bay, California, United States - M1 80m 12015 | ecosystem: Environmental > Aquatic > Marine > Intertidal zone | place: USA... | reverse complement strand
CTGAAATGCTGTCACGGCTGTATCGTGAGTCCATAGAGGCTGAACATAATCTCGGGAACTTTGCCTCTTTCCTTCGGGTCTGCGCAATACGCTATCTTGAGTTACAAATGACTGGCGACATTCCCATGCAACCAGAGATTTCAATAGCATCGCTCGATGCAGACAATATTTTAATGAATGAATCCCAAAGGCATGTCGTAAATGGCTGGTCCAAACTAGAGAGTCGTAATTCAATTTTTTAGTTGAACGTCACTTCTCTTTTACCATTTAAAGTCTTTTGGATTGATAATATATACAACGATATTCAAAAGATCAGCCTGTGGTTTGCGATCTATTTCGCCAATCTAGGTCTTTAATATTGCCTGCATCATCGAGTTCTGGATAAACAATATTGTGTTTTTGGCAATACCTAGCGACCAGCGGCTGAGTCCATTCTAGAATAGTTCTGCTGAAAACCTCGTCGGTAATCTGCCGCTTCGCATAAAAACCCGAATCTTCTCTTTGACGCCGCGCTTCCGCAAGGATAATGGCACAGGCAACACTTACATTAAAAGACTCCACCATCCCCATCATAGGTACGGTAATACAATGGTCTATATAGGGGTATGCAGCATCACTAATACCATATTTTTCCGCACCCAAAAGCAGAGCAGTTGGCACACTGTAATCTATCTCTCTATAGTCTCTAGTACTACCTGACGTATCAGCAGCAACTATTTGATAATTAGCGTTTTTTAATCTTTGTAATGGTGTGTCAATGTCTCGAAATATCTTTGTGTCGACCCATTTATGAGTACCCATAGTTGTACCTGTGTGAGCCCGAAAAGTTGCCGCATCATAGACCGAATGGAGAGTCATAATACCCACAGCGTCACAGGTTCGAATAATCGCTGATAAATTCTGCCCCTTATGCACCTGATCGGTGACAACAGTAAGATCTGGCTGACGATGATTGAGTACCTGCACTGCTCTGGCAAATCGTTCCGGTGTCATTGTGACAACGCTCTCTTGACCTCTTCAGCGATTATCTTAATTCCTTTTTGCACAGTTTCACCATCTTGAGCATAGGAAACACGGATACATTCCTGCTGATGCCGCCAGCCATCACTCATCCCTGGAAAGAAATTATGCCCGGGCACCACCAACACTCCGCGCTGTTTCAGGCGTTCGTACAACTCCTGACTCGTAATTGGCAACCCTTCGAACCATAACCATAGAAAAATAGCACCCTCAGGCTTATGCAATCTATAGGGAATGCCACGAAGAGCTTTCTTGAACCAATCTACAGCCATTGCCGCACGGTGTTTGTAAAAAGGATTGATCAAACCTTCACTCAAAGAAAGAATCTCTCCGGACTTAAATAGCTCTCGAGCAATAATTGGCCCAAAGTTCCCACAGGCAAGACTGACAACGGTATTGGCTTTGGCAAATGCACTTATAAGCTCTTCTTTAGCTACCACTATCCCTGTTCTTACTCCGGGAAGCCCCAATTTAGAGAGACTCAAGACTAAAATCGTGTTGTTATTCCAATGAGGTTTCGCCTGATTGAATATTATTCCGGGAAAAGGTAAGCCGTACGCTCCGTCTATAATCAGAGGAATATCAGCACTCTGAGCTATTTCATCGAGGTGTTCAACTTCATTGTCTGTCAGTACATTACCCGTCGGGTTGGTTGGTCTAGAAACGGTCTAGAAACGCACAAAGCAGCAGTTGAGCGATTAACCTTAAGCTTTGAAAAATCGACGCGATATTTAAATAAATTGTCATCAAGGAGTTTAATATCTGGTCGAGTAGCTGTATAAAAAGGTTCGCTAAGACCAATATCTGTATACCCAATATATTCTGGTGCGAGGGGTAAATGAATTGATCTATGATCACCGTCAGGCATCTGGCCTGCCAGCATGTTGTTTAGAATAAAAAAGGCCGGCTGACTGCCATTTGAGACTGCGATGTTACGATCCGAAACATTCCACCCAAACTGTTTTTTCAACAGTCCAGCAATTTGAGTTAAAAACTCCTTATCTCCCTGAGGGGATTGATAAATTCCCATGAGGCTATGCAACTGCTCAGGATCCTGTAACACGGACTCTAATCGCTCTTTAAAAATAGCCTCAACCCTTGGAATCCTACCTGGATTGCCACCTCCCATGAAAATCATCTCTGGATTTTCGTTGAGGGCACTACCCAAATCATCCATCAGGTCGACGATCCCCGTAGACTCAGCGAATTTATGCCCAAACTGAGATAATTTCATGTGTTACTCCATTTGTGCAGATTCATTAATCATTCGGTGACATATAGCGAAAAGTAAAATTAACCCTCGGATCATCTATATCTTTTACCTTTGCAATACTGTGCTGCCAATACTCCTGAATCCCCGCATCCATGAGCAAGAGCGAACCATGAGGCAGATTTATCCTCACTTTTTCTTTTGTCTCGTTATGACGTAGCTGAAATACGCGGTCACATCCAACACTCACACTTGCTATAACCGGCTCAAACCCAAGCTCTGGCTCATCATCAGCATGCCAATCAACACTGTCCTGGCCACTTCTATAATAGTTAACCAATGCGCGATTAAAAGGTTTTCCCGTTTCACTTTCTACATCGGCTCGAAGTTTGTCCAGCCATAGCGGAAAGGCGACCGCCTGTAATCTAATCCTCGAGTATGTGTAACTAGTATTGGGATCACCAAACCAATTCTGAAGTCGAGGTACGGGTGTTTTTTTACCCATAATCCTTATAAAATCCTGCCGCCATGGTGTTTCGCTAATGGCGGTATTTAGTAAGATGTCCGCGGAACTTTTTTCTAACCAATTGGGCCAAAATGTGACTTCACTAGCTCGATCATCGGTTAACCTAAAGGGAATGATCTGGTGGTCAAAGAGATCCATAGATCCGTGGCTCCACCTCAAGATCAATCTCAAATTCAGTTTTAACCGTTCGTTGTATCTCGTCGGCTAATTGCAAGATTTCCCTAGCACTATCGCTGCCCTCAACATCATTATAATTAACCAAAACCAATGCTTGGTCTTTATGCACACCAACCGATCCATGGCGGAAACCTTTAAGCTTACAATACTCCAGCAACCAAGCTGCAGGTATCTTGATACTCCCATCATCCTGTAGATAGTGAGGTATATCTATATCCGGAGCACTGTGCTCTTTGTGTATTCTGCCCAATGTTTCTGCTGAAACAATCGGGTTTTTGAAAAAGCTACCGACATTGGGCAACTCTTTCGGGTCCGGTAACTTTGATCGACGTATTTCACAAACAGCATCAGAGACCAGCATAGGCGATGGCAGCGTCGTCGATTCGGAAAAATACGCCCTTAGGGCCGGATAATCAAGATTAACTATGGGTGTTTTGGTTAAACGCAAAGTAATCTCGGTAATAATGCATTTATCTTTCAATGATTGCTTAAAAATGCTATCTCGATAACCAAACTTGCAGTCTTCATTCATCAGGTTTAATAAAGCGCCAGACTCAATATCTACTGCTTTTAAAGAAACCAACACATCTGCTAACTCCACACCGTAAGCCCCTATATTCTGTATGGCGGCAGCCCCAGTGTTTCCGGGGATCAACGAAAGGTTTTCAAGACCATACCAACCTTTCTTTAACGTATAAATAACAGCGTTATGCCAATTCTCACCAGCACCAAAAGTGACATCAACAGTATCATTATTACTCGTATTATCCTTTTGCTCGGTAATGCCCAACAACTTCAAAGACAACACTAAACCGGTTAAATTAGATGCCAAGACAATGTTGCTACCTGCACCCAGCGGGATAACATTCAAGTCATTAGTTTCAGCAAAATCCAAAGCCTGTTTGATATGATGGAATTCAGACAATGTGCAAAAATGGGAGGCTTTAGCTGGCAAAGCCAAGCTGTTGTGTGCCTGTAAGCACTTGTCGATTTCAACTGTGAAACTATCAGATTCACTCATTTTGGTCGTCAATCTGAGTTCTAATATGATTTAGTAATGACGCACAAGCATCCTCAATCAAGTCTAAAACCAATGGGAAGCCGTCTTCGCCACCATAATAAGGATCAGGAACCTCGCTAATCTCCTTATACTCAGGCTTGCTCGAAAAATCTAAAAGTAGTTTCAATTGGCCATCAAAATTAGAGGGACGCATGACATTTAGGTTCTCCAAGTTGTCCGTATCCATGGCAATAATGTAATCATTCTCCAAGTTGTCCGTATCCATGGCAATAATGTAATCAAATCTTGAGAAATCATCCACGGTCACCAGACGAGACCTCAGGGTCGACATATCATAGCCTCGCAACGATGCTGTAGCAGCCGATCGACTATCTGGCGGGTGCCCGAGGTGCCAATCGCCCGTGCCTGCCCCATCAACATAGAATTGATTGGTCAATCCGGCCCTATTAACCATCGATTGAAAAACAGCATGTGCTGTTGGAGACCTACAAATATTGCCCAAACAAACAAAAAGTACCGAAGTGTTAACCATAATTTATTTTCAGCTTATAAATTCACATAAAACGTTTAGAAAAGAAGTGATACCGCTTTTAGATCTTCCTCAGTATCGATACCCCCAGGAACCTCAGCAATAGCATCATCGACATGGATCGCGACGTCATTCCATAAAAACCGCAGCTGCTCCAGTGATTCAGCGTGCTCGGCAGGTGCTACCGGCCATTGAACAAACCGATCCAAGTGAGCTACTCGATAGGCGTAAATTCCTATATGACGATGGGCATGCCAACCCTCGGGCAAATCCTTGTCTCTCACCCATGGGATGGGTGCTCTGCTGAAGTAACTCGCAAAGCCATTCAGACTTGCTACAACTTTTACGATATTAGGATTCTGGAGATCCTCGTTCAATGTTATAGCTTCGCGCAGTGTTGCCACTCCCGCAGCTTTATTCATGCTTAAATTACTCGCTACCTGATCAATAACTACTGGTGGAATCAACGGTTCATCTCCCTGCACATTGACCACAACTTGGTCCTCACTGAGATTTAACAGGCTGGCGACCTCCTGTAACCGGTCCGTTCCTGACGCATGGTCCTCTCGGGTCATACAAACTTCTGCACCAAACGCCTCTGCTACAGATTTAATTCGACTATCATCTGTTGCAATCACCACTCGGGAAGCGCTACTTTTACAAGCTTGTTGCCAGACTCGCTGGATCATTGGAAGCCCAGCAATATCCTTTAGAGGCTTCCCAGGAAGGCGCGATGAGGCATAACGAGCAGGTATAATTACAACAAAAGCCATAAATTACTCATCAATTAAACGAAAGTGTACCGACATTATAAGGTTAAGTTATGCGCTCGTCACAGTAGGACCTGCGCAATCAATAAGACTGGATACAAATTCATTATCCAGCGCCATTTCCACCTCTAATACCCAAAGGTTATCGGGCACCAAGCCCTGGTACTTTACTGCATCCTTCGCAGTAATCACGACTGGCAGATCATCATCGAACTTAACATCACGCGTTGTGAGCGCTTGATGGTCATTTTTAGGCTCTAAATCCACTTTAAAGCCCATAAGTCTCAGACTCTCAGAGAAACGCTCAGGATGCCCTATTGCGGCAACAGCATGGATATTAGTCGACTCAACCCACTGATCAAACCCGATCAATTCAGTCGAGCCGAACCGACGAAGTCCTGAAGGCTCCATGTGTACGACATAAGTCACAGGGTCATCAGGTTCTACGATCCCGCCATTTTGTACGATGAAATCAACTTCTTTCAGCCGTCTAGGAGGTTCCCGCAATGGGCCTGCGGGCAAAGTATAACCGTTACCAAAGCCGCGACTGCCATCCACAACGACAATTTCAATATCTCTATGCAAGCGGTAATGCTGTAACCCATCGTCGCTGAGAATAAAATCGCATGAAAAACTTTTGACCATTGTCTCGACTGCTCTCGCTCGATTAGGGTCTACCACCACAGGGCAGCCTAGCTTCTTAGCAATCAACAAGGGCTCATCACCACTTTGACCTACTGGGGTATCTGGAGTAACAACCAACGGATATTGTGTTGAAGCACCACCATAACCTCGACTGACTACTCCGACAGAATAACCCTTTTCTGAAAAAGCTTTGCCCAAAGCAATAATTAAAGGTGTTTTGCCACTTCCACCAAGGGAAATGTTACCAACAACGATAACAGGCACGGCATATGGCCTACCCTGAAAGCACCACTGAAGAATAATACGTCGAAACCAACTTATCGCCCTAAACAACCAAGACAAGGGAACCAACAGGACAGGCCAAGTACTCTTTTGATACCAAGCGTTTATCCAAAACCTTTCAGCAGACAAACCTAATCCACCTGAGGTTCGTCAAACTGCTTGCGGTAGAGATTAGCATAACGACCTTTCACTTTAATCAGCTCCTCGTGGGTTCCTTGCTCGATAATCTGGCCTTTCTCGAGGACAAGTATACGATCTGCGTTTTCCACAGTGCTCAACCGATGAGCGATTACAAAGCTTGTACGCCCTTTCATCAATTCCTCTAGAGCAGCTTGGATGTGGCGCTCTGAGTCCGTATCTAGAGCCGATGTAGCCTCATCAAGGATTAGAATTGGAGCATTCTTAAGCACTGCTCTGGCGATAGCTATACGCTGGCGTTGGCCCCCAGAAAGCATCACTCCATCATCACCTACTTGCGTATCAAAACCATCAGGCATTTCGTTAATAAACTCAGTTGCATGAGCTACTTGCGCAGCGGCTCTCACCTCTTCTTCAGACCGGCCTTGAAGCTCGCCATACGCGATATTATTGAAGATAGTGTCATTAAACAAAGTGACATTCTGGCTGACAATAGCTATATGACTACGCAAATTGACTAGAGAAAAGTCATTAACGTCAGTACCATCAAGCAGAATCTTGCCTTCCTCGTGGTTGTAAAATCGGGGTATCAAACTTACTAGGGATGTTTTACCACTGCCTGAGGAGCCGACTAGAGCGATAGTTTCACCTGGACTGACCGAGAAATTAATATCCTTAAGCACCTCTTTTTTGGCGCCTTCGTAGCTGAAGTTGATGTTAGAAAAATCCAACCTACCTGTCACGGACTCAGTTTTGTATCTGCCCTTATCCACCTCAGCAGGGCTATCAATAATAGCGAAAATTGACTCAGAAGCAGCAATTCCTTTCTGGATATCGCTGTTAACTTCTGTCAACTGGCGAATAGGCTTGATAAGTACGCCTGAGGCCATAATGAAAGCAACAAAACTACCCGTAGACATGGTATCCAAAATGAACGGGTTGAGCATAAATCCGGTAACACCCGCAAAGGCAAAGGAAACAATAAAGATGATCAACGGATTACTCAAAGCACTAGTAAATGCCATTTTCATGTTCTGTCTTCTGTTACCGTGACTTGCCCTCTTCATTCGTAGTCGCTCGCTCTTTTTGGCTCCAAACATACGTACTTCTTGATAGCCATGAACGGCCTCTTGGGTGACATGAGTGACATCTCCCATAGCCGACTGAATATTTTTACTAATTAGCCGGAATCGCTTGCTGACCTTAGTGACGATCATCCCTATCAAAGGTAATGCAGCAATAAAGAACAGGGTGAGAATCCAATTGGTATAGATTAAATACCCCATTAAACCAATCACTAAACTGCCCTGCTGAATTACTGTTTTAATAGCTTTCGTACCGGCCTCTGTCACCTGCTGTACGTTGAAGGTAACCACAGATACTAAGTGACCAGACATCGCCTGATCAAAAAACTTAAATGGAAGCAACAGGTATCGTTCAAAGAGATCGGTCCGCAACGCATGCACAAGATAATTGGCGACATAAGCAAGAAAATAGGTGCCTATTAAATAACCTATCCCTCTGGCAGCGCTGATCAAAACTAAAAATAGGGGAATTACTAGCCAGGGTTTGTTAACCCAAACATCTCCAAGAAGTCTGTTAGCCATACCACCCGTAAAGCCCGACGAAGAAACAGCTGAAGTATCGGCCACGGATCCTGTGAGCACCCCTACGATATCTGTCATGTAGCGAAACAGATCAATAAAAGCAATCTCCGCTAGTGAATGTAGCAACAAACCAAATACCGCAATTAAAAATGGGAACCAGTAACGAGCCACATACCATAGCAGTCGCAAATAGGTCTTTGTCCCTGACGGACTCGTGGTATCAGACATAAACTACCAACCCGTTATATTTATCACAATTAAATTCAAAAGCCGAGGGACTTACGTCACCCAAAATCCTTCGCAAGACGCTAAAAACCATCACCATTATTATTCTCTTTTATTATAGGTTTATTTGGCCTTAAACATCACTGGAGACCGTGTATAGATGCAATTAAAACACATCACGGGGTAATGGGCATACCCAGGCAGAGATTAACTCCAAGTTATTTATTCATGCTCAACCATGGAAGAGAATTACTTCGTCAGTAATTTCATGATTACCCTTTTACCTCCACCAGGCCCTGCAGGTAAAGCAGTCAAAAAATCCTTTTTCTCTCTCACCTTGAACGTTTAGCCCACCCTGAGATTGCCATGCAAAGGTTATAGCTCCTTGGTCGCCTGTTGACCAAAGCTCACTACCGCGGATTTTGTAACGTCTGACAACATCAGGATGAGGGTGACCAAAGTGATGTCTAAAGCCACTTGAAAACACGACATGTTCTGGCTTTACCACTTTCACAAAAGCATTAGTAGATGAAGTTGTGCTTCCATGGTGGGGAGCGATGAGTATTGACACTGCATAATCCTGTAACACTCCGCTTTCGACAATGGTCTGTTCTGCTTTTTTCTCTATGTCCCCAGCCAGGAGAATTGATTGGCCCTGCCATGTAATGATCAGAACACAGGAACTATTATTACCCTTTTTTGGACCGTTTTTGGGAGGCCAAATTACTTCAAAATAAACCCGTCCACTATCGTGCCGATCTATACCTGCGGACGATGATGCCCAAACCCAACTTTGGCCTTGTTCACAGTGCTTCACTTTTGCATCCACCTTTGCAGCGGAGGTAATAGAGGCCAACTTATCTTTCAAACCCGAACCCAAGAATATTTTGTTTACAGGTATCTCAGCAATAAAAGGCAAAAGACCTCCACTATGATCGTTGTCTTCATGACTGACTACCACCTCATCAATCACTAGATGACCTCGAGAGCGAATGTACGGCGTTAGGATTCCACTCCCTGCATCAAATTGTTTGCTGTATCGAGGGCCAACATCATAAATAAGGACACGGGCCCCTTTTTCAACAACAACCGATAATCCCTGACCGACATCGAGTACAGTTAGTCGAGCATTTTCATCCTGCTCAGTAAACAAAAGCGCTAACGTCAATGGTAAAAAACAAGCCATTTTGTAGCTTTTAGGCAATGGCAGCATGAACCCTATGGCGGCCATCACGAACGCCAAGATTAGCGGCGCGTCTTGAATGACTGGTACATAAAAAAATCCATGAGACTGCGGGATTTTTGTCAAAACCCAATCTAAAGGCTTGATGGACAGGTCTGCTAAAGCCCATACCATTACCCCTAAATCTTTACTTGCCACCCAAGCAAGAATACCCGCTAGTCCCAGGGGGACTGTGACAAAAGATACCCAAGGAACGGCTAGAATATTTATTATGGGTGCTAACCAAGAGAATTTTCCGATAAAAATAATCAAAGGAACAGCCATAGCTAAACACAGCATCACTTGAGCACTAATCGCCATTCGAAGTCTGTATCTGCGATCAGTCGAGTGCCATGGGTAAAACCACCAGACTAGGGCCGTAACGGCGGTAAAGGATAACCAAAACCCCGAACTCAAGACCGCCATTGGTTGAATTAAAGAAATCAATGTAAAAGCCCAGACAATGCAGGGCCAAGGACTAATGCGGCGGTAAGTCAGTTTAGCAAACATTACAACGCATACCGCTATTAAAGCCCGTTGAGTGGGCAGTGTGAGCCCTGCTAGAAGACTATAAGATCCCGCTGATAGTATGGCGACGACAATTGGTATACACCGAGCAACTAAGCTTGGGTTGCAAGGCCAGCTAGAAAAATGAACTATCAGTAAAAAGAATCGTGATATTAGCTGACCCAATATAAAGCCCGCGCCAGCGACAAGGCCTATATGAAGCCCAGAAATAACCAAAAGATGGACTACTCCCAAACGAGAAAGATCCTCCCACCAGGGACTAATTTGACTTCTGTCGCCAACAGTAAGAGCCAACAACACTGCAGCTCCAAACTCGGACAGGTTGCTATTATTAATCGCGTTCTTTATAGCCATCCTGGAAAGATTAACTCGAGCGCTCATCGGGATAGCGGGAGCATTCTGTGGAGTACTTAATATTTTGCTTAATTCTGCTTGCCTGATATAACCAGTGGCAGAATATCCCTCTTGTAATAACCAGGCTTGGTAATCAAATCCAGCAGGATTTAAAAATCCTCTAGGTACTTTTAAGCGAGCTACAAAGCTCCATTTATCACCAGTTTGCAATAACAGTTCACGGTTCTTTTGATGCTCAGAATAATTACTTAGTAGGATGTGTTTTAGGGGTGTTTTTGTATCTGAATCGCCTAATAGATGAGCTGAGTCGACTTGAAAATCGAATCTGGTTCGACGTTTATCCTCATTATGGACAGTGCCAACATATCCAGATATAACAAAATCGGATCCGTCTAAGCTGTCAGGTAGCCTATGATATTGAATGTCATACGCTGCTAACAATCCCCAAATGCTACCTATAGCAAATAAGGCGGTCAGGCGGCTAATCTTGGGGACAACGCTAGTAGGTTGTCTGTGCTTAATTTCTAGGACGCCCAAAAGGAGGACTGAACTCAGCACTAAAACGGCAAAAACCCATGCGCTAGGCAAATTAGAATAAAATGCAATCGAAAACACACCAAAACTTATTGCAAGCAGATAAATCATACGTATCCTTGTAGAGAGGCAGAATCCTAATTACGAACTAGATAATTAAGTACTTCTCAATAAATTGTAGTGTGATTAACCTAAATATATTGCTACGGTGTAGACATATTGATGAAAAATTTATTAGTCATTTATCACAGTCAAAGTGGTGGAACTGAGCGTATGGCTCAAGCTGTCTATGCAGGCTGTCAGCAGGACGAAGATGTCGAAACACGTTTTTTAAAAGCCTTCGATGCAGCTTTAGATGACTTGCTTTGGGCTGATGGTTTAATTTTTGGCACTCCAGAGAACTTTGGTTACATGAGTGGCGCATTAAAAGACTTTTTTGATCGTACTTTCTACCCCGCAGAGCCTTATCAAATAAACCTGCCCTATTGTATGTTTGTGAGTTCTGGTAACGATGGAACCGGTGCGGTTCGAGAGGTTGACCGTATTGTGAAAGGCTACCCCCTACGTAAGATCAATGATCCTTTGATTATTGTTGGCGGTTTCAAGGATGAACATCAACAAAAATGTGAGGAGTTTGGCTTGGGCATGGCCGCAGGCCTATCTCTTGGAATTTTCTAGGTATAACAAGCCTTGAAAGAACCTTGGTGCACGCTGTGGCTTCTTTTCATCAAGTATTCTATGCCGATACGGCATCACAATAACTAATCAATTTTCAATAAAACAGACGAAGTATTTCCATCAATAACGGTAACAATATAGAGATTTGAATTATTGTTATCATCAATCTGACTATATTTTTCTATCCCCAGAGCCTTATTGGCAAAAACGTTAGTTGTATTGCTATGGCCAACTACCAGAACAGTTTGACCACTGGTTTCACGCTGAAAAGAATCTGAGTACATGTCGTTTGGATCGTACAAGAGTATTGGTAAACTTTTACTATCAGCAGTGGGCTTCGCCGTTAATTTTGTCCGGCTGTAGTCTGTCGAATAAACGGCATCTAAATTCACATTAGAGAAAATTTCTCGCCATGCGCTGGCGCGTTCCAGCCCCTTTTCTGTAAGACTTGGATTTTGATCAGATTTATCAATACGTAATTTTTCAGCATGACGAATGAAATAATAGGTGGTTACCTCCGACGAATAACAAGCGGAAGATGTAAAAACAAGAATACAAATTAGAAGTAGTTTTTTTGTCATCGATGAGAGCATAACTTAATAGTCACAATTTTCAAATCAAGCATGACAATATTGAGGAAGAACACGTAAGAAGCAGACTATATATTCGCAAAACCCCAATAGCCTAATGGCTACAAGGGTTTATGGAAAATGGAGCGGGAAACCGGGTTCGAACCGGCGACCTGTACCTTGGCAAGGTACCGCTCTACCAACTGAGCTATTCCCGCAGAAGCCAAGAATCTGGCAACGTATAAAAATGGCGTCCCGTAGGGGAGTCGAACCCCTGTTACCGCCGTGAAAGGGCGGTGTCCTAGGCCTCTAGACGAACGGGACGTGATTGGCTAGGAGGCGCGCATGATAAGTAGCCACAAGAAAAGTGTCAAGCATAACTAGCCTTAATTTAAAGCCTTTTTACTTTTTGCTATTTCTAGGTCTAAATGATCAATAAACTTTCTAATAATAACCATGTTTGAACCAAGATCTCTGCGTTGAGC
>Ga0206678_10002182_pt1 | contig 12540 bp, 10 predicted proteins | sample M180m12015metaG_FD_155453 | JGI IMG/M metagenome (GOLD analysis project Ga0206678, IMG submission 155453) | Ammonia-oxidizing marine archaeal communities from Monterey Bay, California, United States - M1 80m 12015 | ecosystem: Environmental > Aquatic > Marine > Intertidal zone | place: USA... | reverse complement strand
CGATAACAAAGTCGCTCTCATCGATCGCCGACAAGTAATCAATCTCATCAGTAACTTTGTTGTTTACAACTTTACGATAAGGGCTTTCTAGAAAGCCGTAGTGATTCGTTCGGGCGTAGGTTGCCAGCGAATTGATCAGACCAATGTTTGGCCCTTCAGGCGTCTCGATGGGGCAAACTCGACCATAGTGAGTCGGATGCACATCGCGCACTTCAAAACCTGCTCTTTCTCGCGTAAGACCGCCTGGCCCAAGCGCTGAAACTCGACGTTTATGCGTAACCTCTGACAGTGGATTGTTTTGATCCATGAATTGAGAAAGTTGACTGGAGCCAAAAAATTCTTTGATTGCCGCAGCAACTGGTTTCGCATTAATCATATCTTGCGGCATTAAGCCTTCAGAATCTGCCATGCTTAGGCGTTCTTTAACCGCACGCTCAACTCGAACCAATCCAACTCTGAACTGATTCTCTGCCATCTCACCCACAGAGCGGATCCGGCGATTACCTAGATGATCAATATCGTCGACAGAACCAAACCCATTGCGGATACCAACCAAAGTCTTAAGCACATCAACAATATCTTCTTTGCTTAGTACTGATTGGCCTTCAGATTCAGGTCGACCTAGTCGTCGGTTAAATTTCATTCGACCAACGGCCGATAAATCATAACGCTCTGGAGCGAAGAACAAATTAGAAAATAGGTTCTCAGCAGACTCCTTGGTAGGCGGTTCACCCGGGCGCATCATGCGATAGATTTCAACCATGGCTTCCAATTTGGAAGTAGTTGAATCTATGCGCAATGTATCAGATACAAATGGCCCGCAATCTAGATCATTCGTGTAGATTGTCTCAAAACCTTTTACACCGGCCTCGACAAATTCAGCGATCAACTCGTCGGTGAGTTCTACATTACAAGGAAATATTACTTCGCCAGTTTCTTCATTGACAATATCTTTAGCGAGCGAAATACCAACTAAATAGTCATTGCTTACAATTAGTTCAGTTAGCTTAGCTGTTTCCATCTGCCTAATATGCCGTGACGTAATGCGGCGTCCTTCTTCCACAATCACTTTACCCTTCTTGTCTTTAACAGCGAAAGTAAGTACTTCACCGCGCAAACGAGCAGGAACCAACTGTAGTTTAATTTCTGGTTCTTGATCTTTCTTTTGAGAAATTTTGAAGGTATTGTTCTCGTAGAACATTCCTAAAATTTCCTCAGAGCTATATCCCAAAGACCTCAAGAGTATAGTCGCAGGTAATTTACGGCGACGATCGATTCGAACATAAACCATATCTTTAGGATCAAACTCAAAGTCTAACCAAGAGCCACGGTAAGGTATTACTCGAGCGGAATAGAGTAATTTGCCTGAGCTATGAGTTTTTCCACGGTCATGATCAAAAAATACACCAGGCGATCTATGCAATTGTGATACAACAACACGCTCGGTACCATTAATCACAAAAGTACCAGAATCAGTCATTAATGGGATTTCACCCATATAAACTTCTTGCTCTTTGATATCTTTAATAGTTTGAGTTGTTGATTCTTTATCATAAAGAATCAACCGGACTTTTACGCGCAGAGAAACCGAATAAGTCGAACCTCTCAGCTGACATTCTTTTACATCAAAAGCGGGTTTTCCTAAGTCGTAGCTCACATACTCCAGAACTGCTTTACCGGAATAGCTGACAATAGGAAATACAGATTTGAACGCGGCGTGTAAGCCTTGATCTAAGCGTTCCTCGACTGAGGTGCCAGCCTGAGTAAATTGTCTGTAAGAATCGATTTGGATAGACAACAAATAAGGAATATCCATTGCGCTTGGCAGCTTTCCGAAATTCTTACGAATACGTTTTTTCTCTGTATACGAATAGGCCATGTTGTGTTCCTAGCGTTATGTACTCTCAACAAATGCGGTTTGCATTAGTAATTACTGCTGACAGATTTACTCTGCCAATTTTGACAACGGTTACAGCATCAAACATCCGTTATCGGGAATTCTTCTCCGACAAAAAAAATCCACACAGACTAACGCCAAGCATAAAAAATGCTTGGCGTAAATCGTGTTATAACTGTCGCTTCTTACTTAAGCTCAACGGAGGCGCCAGCTTCTTCCAGTGCTTTCTTGGCTTCTTCCGCTTCTGCTTTTGGTGCAGCTTCTTTAATAGTTGAAGGCGCTCCATCTACAAGCTCCTTGGCTTCTTTCAAACCAAGGCCCGTAATCCCTCGAACTGCTTTAATGACGTTTACTTTCTTCTCGCCTGTCGCTGCAAGAACAATATCAAACTCGTCTTTTTCTTCAGCTGGGGCAGCATCGCCACCAACCGCGGCAACAGGTGCAGCAGCAACAGCCGCAGCTGCTGAAACGCCGAATTTTTCTTCCATTGCTTCAACTAGCTGAACAACATCCATTACTGACATATCAGCAATTGCATCTAAAACTTCTTCTTTAGATAGAGCCATAACTCTTATCTCCTAAACTAAAAATTAATTAAACACGGTTATTAATGAAATTAGGCTGCTTCCTGCTTCTGATCTCTCACTGCCGCAACGGCGCGAGTAACCTTGGAAGGAACTTCATTCACTGTACGTGCAAGTTTCGTTACTGGTGCCAACATGACACTCATTAACATGGATCTAGCCTGATCAAGGGTTGGTAGTTTCGCCAATACGTCGATCTGATTAGCTTCCAGTAACTTGCCTCCTACAGAAAGTGCCTTTATCTCAAACTCTTTATTTTCTTTTGCAAAATCCTTAAGCACACGAGCAGCGGCTCCGGGATCTTCTTGAGATAATGCGAGCAGAGTTGGGCCTACTAAAACTTCTTGAATACACGCGAACTCAGTATCTTCTACCGCTAACTTCAACAATGTGTTGCGAACGACGCGAAGATAAACCTTATTTTCTCGTGCAGTTTTTCGAAGTGCAGTAAGCTCGTCTACGTTGACCCCGCGATAATCAGCGAGCACAGCAGACATGGCACTAGCAGCAGCCTGATTGACCTCCGAAACGATTAGTTTCTTGTCTTCAAGTCCAATAGCCACTTGTTTTAACCTCACTTAGTTGAACCGTTGCCAGTTCAGTTAAAAGTACTCAAATAACAAGTACCCGTTCTGTTTGGTGATAAGATTCCCAGACGACAGTCTGGGTCTGGTTTCACCATCTGCGTAGGAAATTAAGAGCTAGCGACTTCAATCTGCTGTCTCGCCTACGGTCTTTGATGGAATCACCACTAGGCGATTACCACAAAGTCATTGGAGAACTAGAACATTCTAGTTCTCGGAATTTCAGTTTTTATTAAATCGTTAGAGACGATTGATCAATTAAGAGGCCAGGTCCCATAGTCGATGACAACACTACCTTCTTTATAAAGACACCTTTTGCTGAAGAAGGTTTTGACTTCTGCAAGTCAGCAATTAGTGCTTCAAGGTTTGATCTCACCGCGTCACCATCGAATCCAACTTTGCCAATACCCCCGTGGACAATGCCATTCTTGTCAGTTCGATAACGGACCTGACCCGCTTTAGCATTTTTAACAGCAGTTTCCACATCAGGAGTCACTGTACCTACTTTAGGATTTGGCATTAATCCTCTTGGGCCAAGTACCGTTCCTAATTTGCCGACAACACGCATTGCGTCTGGAGTTGCAATGACCACATCGAAATCTAGGTTTCCACCTTGGATAGACTCCGCTAAGTCTTCGAAGCCCACAATATCAGCACCCGCTGCCGTAGCTTTGTCGGCATTAGCGCCTTGGGCAAAAACGGCGACTTTTACATCTTTGCCTGTACCGGCAGGCAAAATGGTGGAACCTCGAATAACTTGATCAGATTTACGTGGATCAACACCAAGATTTATTGCGACATCTAGTGATTCGGTAAATTTTCCGGAAGCAAATTCAGATATTAGAGATACCGCTTCATCAATCGAGTAGTTTTTCCCTATTTCGATTTTTTCAGCCATTTGCTTTCGTCTTTTGGATAGCTTTGCCATTTTAATCTACCCCCTCGACTTCAATTCCTGCACTGCGCGCACTTCCAGCGATTGTTCTAACTGCCGCATTCATATCTGCCGCAGTGAGATCAGCCATCTTTTGCGTCGCTATATCTTCTAGCTGGGCCCGATTTACTTTGCCTACTTTTTCAGTATTTGGTCGTCCGCTACCTTTTTTCAAACCCGCAGCCTTGCGCAGCAATACAGATGCTGGTGGAGTTTTGGTAATAAAGGTAAAACTTCGATCCGCATAAACTGTTATCACTACCGGAATTGGTAATCCAGGCTCAATCCCCTGAGTCTGAGCGTTAAACGCCTTACAGAAATCCATTATGTTCACACCATGTTGCCCAAGCGCTGGACCAACAGGTGGACTTGGATTGGCTTGTCCAGCGGCAACTTGCAGCTTGATATAAGCCAGTACTTTTTTAGCCATTGATAAATCTCCTATTTGGGTACGAGCGCTTAAAGCTTCTGAGGCCTATTCAGACGCTCAAATTAAATTAAATGAGCTATCTGTTTAATTATCTAACCTCAGGGATTTCAGCTCCCCGGCGTTTTTCTTCTTATTAAAAGAAGAGATTCGACTTTTTACATGCTCATGAAACTGGCTAGTTCCAAGAACACAATGTAGCTAGCTTTTCTCCACTTGGCCGAACTCAAGTTCAACTGGTGTAGATCTTCCAAAAATTAATACTGCAACGCGAAGGCGGCTCTTTTCATAGTTGACCTCTTCAACGGTACCAGTGAAATCATTAAATGGGCCATCAGTAACACGAACCATTTCTCCTGGCTCATAAATTGTCTTATGAGTTGGAGTCTCTTCACTATCCTCCATTCTCTGAAGGATCTTGTTTGCTTCTTTATCACTAATTGGAGCAGGTCTTTCTGCTGTTCCACCGATAAAACCCATAACCCTTGGGGTCTCTTTAACTAGATGCCAAGTGTCATCATTCAATTCCATATGTACTAGGACGTAACCAGGAAAGAATTTTCTTTCACTCTTACGTTTTTGACCTGCCCGTATCTCAAGCACTTCTTCTGTGGGCACGAGCACATCGTCAAAGTAATCATCCATACCCGAAAGACTGATACGTTCTCCCAGTGCATGCATCACCTTTTTTTCATAGCCCGAGTAGGCGTGGACTACATACCACCGCTTAGCCATTAATTCCCTCTACGTGATAAAGGATGAAATTACACCACCCAGAAGTGCATCGAGCAGCCAAAGAATTATTGCCACAATAAAAATGACAATTAAAACTACTATAGTTGTCTGCGTGGTTTCCTGCCTGGTAGGCCAAACGACCTTGCGAATTTCCACCCTCGCCTCTAAGCAAAGATTTACAAAAGAACGTCCCCTGTCTGTTTGTGCCGCAATCCAGCCTGCCGCGCCGGCAGCGATCAATAACCCAATCGTTCTAAAAAACAAAGATTCAGCCGAAAAATAGGAATTTCCGTAAACTCCCACGGCCACAATAATGGCTACGATTATCCACTTAACCAAATCCAGGTTATTACCTTCGCTATCAAATTTTTCTGACATTAGTTTGTCTATTCAAGCCTTAATAGTTAGCAGTACTCATATTTTTCTGCCTGCCTTTAAGTGGCAGGCCAGGAGGGAATCGAACCCCCAACCTGCGGTTTTGGAGACCGCTGCTCTGCCAATTGAGCTACTGGCCTACATCAACTCGATACTATTCAATTCTTTTCTCTAAACGTTTCGTTAATCTTAGCAACACTCAGTTGCTCGAAGATTAGCGTGTCGAGAAACAATCTCCCATCAATTGCTCTTATTGACTCGAGAACTCGACTCCTCAAGGATCGCAATCCTATCCAATCTTAATAAATCTGCTGTTATACGCGTATCCCGTTGAGACGACAAAGCCAGCGCACCTTTTTGGGTGTGCTGGCTTAACAATTTATTAACTGAAATTATTCGATTATCTTAGCGACAACGCCGGCACCAACTGTGCGCCCACCTTCACGAATAGCGAAACGTAACCCTTCATCCATCGCAATCGGTGCAATCATTTCAACTGTCATTTTAATGTTGTCACCTGGCATTACCATCTCAACACCATCAGGCAATGCAACCGCACCAGTTACGTCCGTCGTACGGAAGTAAAACTGTGGACGGTAGTTAGAAAAGAATGGCGTATGTCGACCACCTTCATCTTTGCTCAAGATATAAACCTCAGCTTCAAACTTCGTGTGAGGAGTAATCGAGCCCGGCGCTGACAATACCTGACCGCGCTCTACTTCTTCACGCTTCGTGCCGCGCAGAAGAACTCCAACGTTCTCTCCCGCTCGGCCTTCATCAAGAAGCTTTCTAAACATCTCGACACCAGTACAAGTCGTCTTCTCAGTGTCCTTGACACCAACTATCTCTATCTCTTCACCAACCTTAACTATGCCGCGTTCAATACGACCAGTCACGACCGTGCCGCGACCCGAAATTGAGAACACATCCTCAATTGGCATTAAGAATGGCTTTTCAACATCACGCTCTGGCTCAGGTATGTAAGCATCCAATGTCTCAACCAGTTTCTGTACAGCTGGCGCACCTATGTCAGATTGATCACCTTCCAAAGCTTTCAGAGCAGAACCAATAATGATTGGCGTGTCATCACCTGGGAATTCATACTGGTCTAACAGTTCACGAATTTCCATCTCAACCAGTTCCAACAACTCTTCATCGTCAACCATGTCCGCTTTGTTCATGAACACAACGATGTAAGGCACACCTACTTGACGAGAAAGCAGGATATGCTCCCGGGTCTGTGGCATGGGGCCATCTGCTGCCGAACAAACCAGAATTGCACCATCCATCTGCGCCGCACCTGTGATCATGTTCTTCACATAGTCAGCGTGACCTGGACAGTCAACGTGCGCATAGTGGCGATTCGGTGAATCGTACTCAACATGAGAAGTCGCTATCGTGATACCACGCTCTTTCTCTTCCGGCGCATTATCAATCTGATCAAAGTCACGCATCTCACCACCGTAGGCTTCCGCACACACCTTTGTCAGCGCTGCCGTTAACGTCGTCTTTCCATGATCAACGTGACCTATCGTACCTACGTTAACGTGTACCTTCGTTCTTTCAAATTTTTCCTTCGCCACAATTCTATCCTCTCTCTAATCTGATACTAACTTGCAGTGTTGTTGATAATTGACTCAGCAATGTTACCGGGTACTTCCGCATATTTATCGAACTCCATAGTATAAGTTGCACGACCTTGAGTTGCAGAGCGCAGATCTGTCGCATAACCAAACATTTCAGACAACGGAACTCCGGCATTAATTACCTTACCCATTGCACTATCTTCCATACCACCAACCATACCGCGTCGCCTGTTCAAATCACCCATTACATCGCCCATATATTCTTCGGGAGTTACTACTTCCACAGCCATCAGGGGTTCGAGTAAAGCTGGGTCTGCTTCTAATGCGCCTTTTTTAAGCGCTAAAGATCCGGCAATTTTAAATGCCATTTCACTAGAATCCACGTCATGAAAGGAACCATCATAGAGAGTTACTTTCATCGCCAACAAAGGGTATCCGGCTAGACATCCATTTTGCATTTGCTCCTTAACGCCCTTATCTACTGCTGGAATGTATTCCCTTGGTACGATCCCGCCGACAATTTCATTGACGAATTCGTATTCCGAATCTGGATCAAGCGGCTCAAGGCGCAACCAAACGTGGCCGTACTGTCCACGACCACCCGATTGCTTTACGTGCTTACCTTCAATCTCAACAGATTTCTTGATTGTTTCCCGATAGGCCACTTGTGGCTTACCAATGTTAGCCTCAACTGAGAATTCGCGTCGCATTCTATCGACGAGCACATCTAAATGCAGCTCACCCATTCCTGAGATAATGGTTTGGCCAGACTCTTCATCGGATTCGACACGGAAGGATGGGTCTTCTTGAGCAAGCTTACCCAAAGCAATACTCATCTTTTCCTGGTCTGCTTGACTTTTCGGCTCTACTGCAACGGAGATTACCGGCTCTGGAAAATCCATTTTTTCTAATGTTACGACATTATTCGGGTCACACAGGGTTTCACCAGTGGTGACATCCTTTAAACCAATAGCAGCCGCAATATCACCTGCCATTACTTCTTTGATTTCTTCACGAGAATTAGAGTGCATTTGAACCATTCGGCCTACACGCTCTTTCTTATGCTTAAGAGGATTATAAACGGAGTCCCCAGAATTAAGGGTTCCTGAATAAACACGGAAAAAGGTTAAAGTACCAACATAGGGGTCAGTTGCAATCTTAAATGCTAGCGATGCGAATGGTGCATTATCATTAGCTGGGCAGGTGGTTTCAGTTCCGTCTTCTTTAGTGCCTTCTATTTCTTTAACTTCCGTTGGTGCCGGCATGTAATCAATTACCGCATCAAGTACAGCTTGCACTCCTTTATTCTTAAAAGCCGAGCCACAAAGAACGGGAACAATCTCATTTGCTAATGTGCGCTGACGAATTGCTGACATTACTTCTTCTTCGCTAAGCTCTCCACCCTCGAGATATTTCTCCATTACTTCTTCATTAGCCTCAGCAGCTGCCTCAAGCATGTGTTCTCGCCAATGATCAGACAGAGATTGAAGATCTTCAGGAATGTCTTTGTATTCGAATGAGGTGCCCTGATCGTCTTCACTCCAGATAATAGACTTCATTTTCACCAGGTCAATAACACCTTTGAATTCATCTTCTGCACCGATAGCTAATTGCAGTGGAACTGCGTTGGCACCAAGACGCTCCACCATCTGTTCGACCACTTTCAGAAAATCTGCGCCGGCTCGATCCATTTTATTTACGAACACCATGCGCGGCACTTCGTAACGATTAGCTTGTCGCCAAACAGTTTCTGTTTGAGGCTGCACACCAGAAGAAGCGCAAAGCACAACGACAGCTCCATCTAGCACACGCAAAGAACGTTCTACTTCAATCGTGAAATCAACGTGTCCCGGTGTGTCGATGATATTAATTCTATGCTCATCGTACTGTTTATCCATACCATTCCAGAAGCAAGTTGTTGCCGCTGAAGTAATGGTAATACCGCGCTCCTGTTCTTGCTCCATCCAATCCATAACCGCTGCACCATCGTGTACCTCACCAATCTTGTGTGAAATACCTGTATAAAACAAAACACGCTCAGTGGTTGTTGTTTTACCCGCGTCAACATGTGCGGCGATACCAATGTTTCTATAACGGCTTAGGGGATGTTTTCTAGCCACGGCTTTACGCTCAAATAGGTAAAATTAATTAAAAACGATAATGTGAAAAAGCACGATTAGCTTCAGCCATACGGTGCACATCTTCGCGCTTCTTAACGGCACTTCCCCGCCCTTCTGCAGCATCAGCAATTTCGCCAGCTAAACGCAATGCCATAGATTTTTCACCTCGAGAACGGGAATGCTCTACAAGCCAGCGCATAGCTAATGCGTTACGGCGCTCAGCACGAACTTCGACAGGCACTTGGTATGTGGCACCACCCACGCGGCGAGATTTTACTTCTACCATCGGAGCAATACTGTCCAATGCTTTTTCGAAAGCTTCTCGGTGGTCGGCGCTGGACTTTTCAGCGACCACGTCCAGAGCACCATACACGATCTTTTCAGCAACAGATTTCTTGCCATCGACCATGACATGGTTCATGAATTTAGCTAGGACTTTACTTCCGAATTTGGGATCTGGCAAAACTTCACGCTTCGCCACTACTCTGCGTCTTGGCATATATGACCTCTATGTTTATTCAGGATAGTCCAGGATTTTTCATTAGAAAAAGTTCTAACTAATACCTGGCCTTACTCAACCTCATCGTTAATTTTAGAGAGCTCCGATGAGTCACGCATTCCATGCGCTTGTTGTGAGCTCTTGAAAAGGAATTACTTAGGGCGCTTAGCCCCATATTTGGAGCGGCCTTGTTTACGATCAGACACACCAGATGTATCCAAACTGCCGCGAACAGTGTGATACCGTACACCAGGTAAGTCTTTGACACGGCCACCGCGAATTAGAACCACCGAGTGTTCTTGCAGATTGTGGCCTTCCCCACCAATGTAGGATGTGACTTCATAACCATTTACTAGCCGAACACGGCATACCTTCCGAAGCGCTGAATTTGGTTTCTTGGGAGTTGTCGTGTACACACGCGTGCATACGCCGCGCTTTTGCGGTGAACGCTGCAGAGCAGGCACGTCGCTTTTAGAGATCTTGCTCTTTCGAGGCTTTCGTACTAATTGGTTAATTGTGGCCATCTATCTCTCTTAATATACTCGTTCTAATCGTTATCCCAAATTTTAAATAATCCCCTACGAGATTTTCTTTAATTTGGAGTCCTGAATCGAAGGATGCGAGAGTTTAATGATCTCACATCATTGAGTCAACAGTTTTTGCGGCTGAATCCCCCTGTTTTTCTAGCCTTCAGCCTTTTCCTTGAGCTCCTCGCTAAGAGCTTCAGTTAACGCTGCTTCTACGTCACTAGCTGAAACTTCCAGATCAGTTTTATCCTGATTCGCCTTCTTGCGAGCATCGTGATAAGCCAAGCCCGTACCAGCAGGAATCAAACGCCCAACCACAACGTTTTCTTTCAAGCCGCGCAGAAAATCACGCTTGCCGGTAACTGCTGCTTCCGTGAGGACCCTGGTGGTTTCCTGGAATGACGCTGCGGAAATGAAAGATTCCGTAGCTAATGATGCCTTGGTAATACCCAAGAGCATGCGATCAAACTTCGCTGGCTGCTTATCTTCAGCCTGCAGATTGTCATTAATTTCCAAAACCTGGGTAAAGGTAAGCTGCTCCCCTTTAATCAGGTTGGAGTCGCCTGGCTGAGTGATCTCAATTTTTCGCAGCATTTGGCGCACAATAACTTCGATATGTTTATCGTTAATACGCACACCCTGCAAGCGATAAACATCCTGCACCTCATTTACTATGTACTGGGCCAGTGCTTCCACACCTTTCAAGCGCAAAATATCATGTGGTGCTGGCGGACCTTCAGAAACTACCTCGCCTTTTTCAATATGTTCACCTTCGAACACAGTCATGGTACGCCATTTCGGAATCAAAACTTCGTAATGATCTGATCCATCGATAGGATTAACGCCATCCTTTGGAGTGATTACCAGTCGACGCTTTCCTTTCGTTTCCTTACCGAAGCTTACAGTTCCTGAGATCTCAGCAAGAATAGCTGGCTCTTTGGGCTTGCGCGCTTCAAATAAATCGGCAACCCTTGGAAGACCACCAGTAATATCACGAGTCTTTGAGCCCTCTTGTGGAATACGTGCAATGACGTCACCAATATTCAAATCTGCCCCGTCATTCAAGCCAATAATTGCATTCGCTGGCAGGAAGTAGTGAGCAGGAACGTTAGTTCCGGGCAAACAAATTTCCTTGCCTTTCTTGTCAACGACATTAACCGCAGGACGTAATTCCTTGGCTGAAGAGGCTCGTTCCGCCGGGTCAATGACAGAAATACTCGACAAACCAGTAATTTCATCTGTTTGTTCGCGGACTGTAATACCTTCTTCCATGTGCTCAAAAGAAACCTTCCCTGCCACTTCAGAAACGATTGGATGGGTATGTGGATCCCAAGTCGCAACAACTTGACCCGCTTCCACTTCCACCTTTTTACCGATCGTAATTAGCGCCCCATAAGGGAGTTTATAACGCTCTCTTTCGCGGCCATTGGTATCATTAACAATTAGCTCTCCAGAGCGGGATACTACTACTAGTTCGCCTTTAATATTCTCAACCGTCTTCATATTGTTGAGATGAACAGACCCGGTGTTTTTAACCTGGACATTATCACTAGCAGTTGCTCTAGATGCTGCACCACCGATGTGAAAAGTACGCATCGTTAACTGCGTACCTGGCTCACCGATTGACTGAGCAGCAATAACGCCTACTGCCTCCCCGACATTAGCAACATGACCGCGAGCCAAATCTCTTCCGTAGCACTGGCTGCAAATGCCGAAACGCGTTTCACAAGTAATTGGCGAGCGCACTTGAACCTGATCTACGCCACAAGTTTCTAGAATTTCCACCATGCGCTCATTAATAACAGTGCCAGCTTCAACAATAACTTCATTGCTGCCTTCTTTTAAAACGTCTTCGACGAGAACTCGACCCAACACCCGATCGCCAAGTGGCGCAATGATGTCGCCCCCTTCAATAATCGGCGCCATGGTTAGACCTTGATCGGTGCCACAATCATTCTCAGTAATTACGAGGTCTTGGGAAATATCTACCAGTCGGCGCGTCAAATAACCCGAGTTCGCTGTCTTCAATGCCGTATCTGCCAATCCTTTTCGAGCACCATGAGTCGAAGTAAAGTACTGCGATACGCTAAGACCTTCGCGGAAATTTGCCGTAATAGGCGTTTCAATAATTGAGCCGTCTGGACGCGCCATAAGGCCACGCATTCCCGCTAATTGTCGAATCTGCGCTGGAGAGCCTCTAGCACCTGAATCGGCGTAGACATAAACTGAATTAAAAGATTCTTGTTCTTCTTCTTTGCCCTCTTTATTAATA
>Ga0206678_10002177_pt1 | contig 12560 bp, 11 predicted proteins | sample M180m12015metaG_FD_155453 | JGI IMG/M metagenome (GOLD analysis project Ga0206678, IMG submission 155453) | Ammonia-oxidizing marine archaeal communities from Monterey Bay, California, United States - M1 80m 12015 | ecosystem: Environmental > Aquatic > Marine > Intertidal zone | place: USA... | reverse complement strand
TAGCGCTTGTATCGGCGCCCGATTGTGCCGTACTGGGGCTCACACTTTGGGCAAGTTGGGTACTGGTTGCTATCGCGCCTTGTTGACCAGATTCGTGTTCCAACCAGGCCTGCCAAAGCAGTAGCAGCACCATACCCAATGCACCGAAAAGTATCAGCCTTTGAAAATCCATTTATGCGTGCTCACATCCAGTGTCTATGTTTTCCTTGTTCCCGGGTACCGGGTCAAAACCGCCTGGATGCCACGGGTGGCACCGCGACAACCTACGGCCCGCTAACCACAGCCCACAAAAAACACCATGGCTCTTTACCGCCTCGATCGCGTAACTGGAACACGAGGGGTAAAAGCGGCAAGATGGCCCAAGCAAAGGGCTGACCAGGTATCGGTAACCTTTAAGCAGCAGGATTACGATTTTCTGCATCGGCTGTCCACGCGGTTCCAGTGCTCTTCCAAGCTCTGGATTATGTCTTTATTTGTGACGAGGCTGGCCTTTGGCCGCGCAATAGCCACTACATCCAGCCCAACTATTTTCATCGCTTGGTGGCGAAACGATTCTCTTACCAAGCGCTTTATTCGATTGCGCCGCACCGCCTGTAGGGAGACCTTGCGCGACACAGTTATCCCCAGCCTCGCCTGCTCCGTATCATTGCGCCGAGCGTAAACCGTGAACAATTCATCCCCACTGCGACAACGAACGCCCAACACTGCTCGGAAAGCTGCGGGTCGCAGCAGGCGGTGGCTGCTGGGAAAGCTCTGGCCGTTCACGGCCGCGCCCTTGCTGGCGCGATCACTGATCAGGCGCTGAGTTGCGCTCGACCTTTGGCACGACGGGCGTTTATTATCGCCCGGCCACCGCGAGTCTTCATCCGGGCTCTAAAGCCATGACGGCGTTTACGCTTGACGATACTGGGCTGGAAAGTTCGTTTCATTTTTACTCGCGGACTCGCGGGAACAAAAGGCGCTGGAATTTACCGCCTGCAGGCCTAAATTGTCAATATTTTTCTTGTTTTTTGGTTATTTCCAAACCCTGTGGATAAAAAAATTTTTTGTTTTTCCTGTGGATAAGATATAGAGTTCAGTCTACAATCAGCTCACCCAGAGATAGGGCTTATAGCCCGGCCAAAAAATAAAGCGCTGAGCTGGGTGCGGGCAATCGGCGCCAAAAAACGAGCGAGTTAGAGGAGACTTCATTGCCGCCACCACTTTGGACACTATGTGTTAGTCGCCTGGAAGGTGATTTGTCGCCCCAGCAGTTTAACACCTGGATCCGCCCGCTCCATGCGGTAGAGCGGCCCGGCGCGTTGACCTTGTTGGCCCCGAACCGATTCGTTAAGGATTTTGTCTGTGATGAATTTTTAGAAGAAATTCATCGGTTGGCGCATAGTTTTAGCAGCGCCCCAATTAATGTCCAGGTAGCGGTTGGCAGCGATCAGCCCTCGTCAGAACTAAGCGAGCCCAAACCATCTAATAATCCCCGGAAACATCCGGTTAGCGCGTTGCGGTTCGAGGGCCGCCTCAACCAGGCGTTTACTTTTGAGACCCACATTGAGGGCAAATCCAACCAGCTGGCGCGCGCGGCAGCGCATCAGGTAGGGGAAAACCCCGGGAAAGCATATAACCCTCTTTTTCTTTATGGTGGAGTAGGTCTTGGTAAAACTCACCTGATGCAAGCCGCCGGCAATCTGGTGATTCAGGATAACCGCAAGGCTAAAGTGGTTTATGTGCACTCTGAGCGTTTTGTGGCTGATATGGTGAGAGCACTGCAACACAACGCCATTAATGAATTTAAGCGTTATTACCGCTCCTTGGATGCGTTATTAATTGACGACATTCAGTTTTTCTCAGGAAAAGAGCACTCCCAAGAGGAGTTCTTCCATACTTTCAATGATTTAATTGAGTGTGAGAGCCAAGTGATTATTACAAGTGATCGTTTTCCTAAAGAAATTTCTGGGGTTCAAGAGCGTTTAATTTCACGTTTTGGTAGTGGTTTGACCGTGCCAATCGACCCACCTGAACTGGAGACCCGGGTTGCTATACTGCAGCATAAGGCGGGTATTAAAGGCATAGTGCTTCCCGATGAAGTGGCATTTTTTATTGCCCGACAGATACGCTCTAATGTGCGAGAGCTTGAGGGAGCTTTGCATCGTATTATCGCTAGTAGCAGTTTTACGGGTCGGTCGGTCGACTTAGAGTTAACCCGGGAGGCGCTGCGCGACTTGTTAGTATTTCAGGAGCGTAGGGTTACTGTTCAAAACATCCAGAAAACTGTTGCAGAATACTTCAAAATGCGGATTGCAGATCTGCACTCTAAACGCCGTAATCGCCAGATCACCCGGCCACGACAAATCGCTATGGCTTTATCCAAAGAGTTAACAAGTATGAGTTTGCCAGAAATTGGTGATGCTTTTGGAGGCCGCGACCATACGACAGTACTGCACGCCCAAAAAAAGGTTCGTGAGTTGGTAGCTGCAGACGCTCGGGTGAGAGAGGATTATCTAAATCTACAGCGTATTTTGGGCGCATGAGGTGGATAAATTGTGGACAAGCCCCAGATAAAATCGCATTATTGAATTGTGGTGTTTTTATCCACTTTTCTAACCTTGCTACCCCACAAGGTTATCCACAACAAAAAATACTATAAACTATTGTTTTTTATGTAGAAAAACATAATACACTTTTTTCCACAGGCCCTATAACAGTTAACATCTTTAAGTATTTAATATGAAATTTAAGATTGAGCGCGAAATGTTGGTCGGGTCTTTAGCCACGGTTACCAGTGTGGTCGAACGACGCCAGACCCTGCCCATTCTCGCCAACGTTTTTATACGTCTCAAAGGCAGCCAACTGACATTGATTGGAACCGATTTAGAGGTTGAGATAAGTGTTGATACTGAAACGCTAAGTGGCGAGGACGGAGAATGCACCGTAACCGCCCGGAAACTGTTGGATATCTGCCGGGCTCTTCCAGAAACCGCAATAATCGACTTCAGTGGTGAGGGTGATAAAGCCAAACTGCGCTCAGGACGCAGCCGTTTCACACTCCAGGCATTACCATCAACAGACTTCCCTCGACTCGACGCTGGAAACTGGGAAGAGCGGTTCAAAATGCCGCAACCGGCGCTTAAATCCCTTTTTGACCGAACCGGGTTTTCCATGGCACAGCAAGACGTGCGCTATTTTTTAAATGGTGTTCTGCTCGAACTTGATAAGAACACTATCACCGCAGTGGCTACGGACGGCCACCGACTGGCTAGAAGCCGGGCGACACTGGCTAACAGTATCGGCGGCCAACACCAAATAATTGTCCCCAGAAAAGCGGTGGTCGAGCTTGGCCGTTTTCTCGGGGAAGGCTCAGATGAGGTCACTGTTGAAATTAATGCCAACCACATCCGCCTGACGCGCCCAGGGGCAACCTTGGTCAGTAAGTTAATAGACGGTAAATTCCCCGACTACAAAGCAGTAATGTCACAAGTTCTGAATCAGAAAATGGTGGCAGACCGACAAAAACTCTACGAAGTGCTGGCACGAACGGCCGTCTTAACTAACGAGAAGTATCGCGGTATTCGGCTGGAGTTAAGCGAGGGCAGCCTCAAATTAAGTGCACACAACCCGGAACACGAAGAAGCGACCGATGAAATTGCAGTCGAGTACGGCGGCAGCAAGATCGAGATCGGATTCAACGTAACGTACCTCATTGATGCGCTAAAGGCGCTTTCGACAGATACAGTAGAAGCGGAACTGCAGGACTCCAATACCGGTTGTATGCTCCACGAACCGGGCAACGATAACACTTTGTATCTCATTATGCCGATGCGCCTGTAGGCGCCCCCAGTGTTTCACGTGGAACCATTATGGGTCGCACGGTTCCACGTGGAACAATTACTGAAAACGTCTAAAAAACGCTATTTCTAGCGGCCTCAAACTACTAAAAATGCTATAATTTAAGGGTTAACTGGAGTTATTTTATGGGCACACCCCCTGTCTACGACGAAAGCAGTATTAAGGTTTTAAAAGGCCTTGAAGCGGTGCGAAAGCGCCCAGGCATGTATATCGGCGATACGGACGATGGCACAGGACTACATCATTTGGTGTTTGAGGCGGTGGATAACTCTATCGACGAGGCGCTGGCTGGATATTGCAGCGAGATCACAGTCACAATCCATGCTGATGAAACCGTAACCGTCGCTGACGATGGGCGCGGAATTCCCACCGGGATGATTCCTGAAGAAAACCGCTCCGCGGCTGAAGTCATTATGACCCAACTACACGCAGGCGGAAAATTTGACCAGAACTCCTACAAGGTATCCGGTGGCCTGCATGGTGTAGGAGTGTCGGTGGTGAACGCGCTATCGTCCTACCTACGGTTGATCATTTACCGCGATGGGAAAATATATCGCCAGGAGTACGAAAGAGGTCTGGCCCGGGCCCCTCTCGCAGTGATCGGCGATACTGACCGGACCGGCACCGAAGTGCATTTTCGGCCGGATTCAGAGATTTTCTCAGATCCGGTCATGCACCACGATATCCTGGCACGCCGCCTGCGAGAACTGTCTTTTCTGAATTTGGGCGTGCGCAACCGATTGATCGACGAACGCGCCGATATTGAAGATATCTTCGAGTACAAAGGGGGTATCGAAGCTTTTGTGGCACATCTCAATCGCAAGAAAAGCGCGCTGCACCCAACTGCCTGTTATATCCGTGCCGAACGGGATGGGATTCTGGTCGAACTCGCTCTGCAGTGGAATGACTCTTATCAGGAAGCGGTTTTTTGCTACACCAATAATATTCCCCAACGCGATGGGGGAACCCATATGGAAGGATTACGGGCGGCTATGACCCGCACCATGGGGCGCTATATGGAGGAGTCAGGACTGGCGCGGCGCACCAAAATTGGGCTTCGAGGTGAGGATTGCCGAGAAGGCCTCACGGCAGTGCTCTCAATTAAGGTGCCGGACCCGAAATTTTCCTCGCAAACCAAAGATAAACTGGTCTCGTCGAATGTGCGGGGCCCGGTAGAGTCGCTGGTTAGCGAACATTTGAGCACCTTTATGCTTGAACGCCCCGCCGAGGCTCGGATGATTCTCGAGAAGATCTCCGAATCGGCAAGAGCCCGCGATGCAGCTCGCAAGGCCCGGGAGATGACTCGACGTAAGGGTGTTCTAGAGGTCGGGGGCTTGCCTGGTAAGTTGGCTGATTGTCAGGAGAAAGACCCGACTCAGTGCGAGATCTACCTGGTAGAGGGGGATTCGGCAGGAGGGTCAGCTAAGCAAGCACGGGATCGGCGCTTTCAAGCAATCTTGCCGCTTAAAGGCAAGATTCTAAACGTAGAAAAAGCTCGTTTCGACAAAATGCTGGCTTCAGAGGAGGTCGGCACGCTGATTACTGCGCTCGGCACTGGGATTGGCTCGGATGATTTTGATGTCAATAAGTTACGTTACCACCGGGTCATTATCATGACCGATGCGGATGTAGATGGGTCACACATCAGGACCCTTTTGCTCACGTTTTTCTATCGCCAGATGCCTGAGTTGATTGAGCGTGGCCACGTTTATATCGCTCAGCCGCCCTTGTACAAAGTCACAGCTGGGAAAAAAGCGACCTATGTCAAAGATGACGAGGAGTTACGCCGGATATTGCTGGACCTTGCCCTGGATGGCGCCGTACTAACACCGGGGGATGGCAAAAGCGCCCCACTCGAAGGGGTGCCATTGCGAGCACTTTGCACCGAATATTTTTCGGTCGAGTCTGCCATCACTCGCATGTCACGGCGATACCAGACCGAGGTGCTGTGGGAATTGGCTCGCCGAAAGCGCTTTCATGGCGCCGATCTTGTGACACAAGAAAAACGAGAGTCTTTGGCTGAGACGCTTGCAGAAGCATTAAACGCAGGCGGCCGCTCGACCGGCGGGCCAGCGTATCGTGTCTCGTGGGATTTGGAAGGGGCAACAGTAGCACTCGTAGTTGACAGTGAGCGTCACGGGCGTTACCGGCAGAGTCGTTTTAGCGGAGAGTTTTTTGAATCTACCGAATACGAGTCATTATCTGCACTTGGTGAGCGCTTGCGAGCTAATGTAGGATCAGCGCCGAAGGTGCGTCGAGGGCAGCGCGAGCAACTGGAGACAGGATTTTCCGGAGCGCTTGCCTGGCTGATGAAAGAAGCGCGGCGCGGCCTTAGTATTCAGCGCTACAAGGGCTTGGGTGAAATGAACCCTGACCAGTTATGGGAGACTACGATGAACGCCAGCCAGCGCCGTTTATCGCAAGTCCAGATTGAGGACGCTGTCAGCGCGGATGAAGTATTTACTGTGCTGATGGGTGACGAAGTAGAGCCACGGCGCAAGTTTATTCAGCGCAACGCTTTTTCAGTAAATAACCTAGATGTATGAAAACTGTTCTAAATCAACGACTTCAGTGCAACACACGAGGTGCTGACAAGACAAACTGCGGAATATCGGTGTCGAAAGTGCTCCCGTCTTCAGCCAGCATTTTGTAGGTGCCGTGCATCGTGGCTACTGGAGTTTCAACGACTGTCCCGGAGGTATAACGAAAACCTTCTCCTGGCTTTAGGGTAGGTTGTTCACCCACTACCCCCTCCCCCTCAACTTCTTCAATACGGTTGTCTGCATCCGTAATAATCCAACGTCGCGTTAGCAGTTTGGCCGAAGTCGAGCCTCGGTTGACTAAGGTGATCGTGTACGCGAATACGTATCGATCTTTTTCAGGCTCGGAGTGGTCTGCCATATAGGACGTTTCTACTTCGATATCGATTTCATAGGGGTTGCTCATGTAGGCATTCTCGGCTCAGAGTGGATCACAGGACACCGAGACGATGTTAACGTGTCCAGCCTCAAGGTGTACAGCGCTGAGACTCCCCCCCCAGATACAACCGGTATCAAGACCCAGGTAAGGAGGTTGGTTCACCAGGCCGCTAGCTGCCCAGTGGCCAAAGACGACCCTATAGTGTGAAAGTCCGGGATTGGGAATATCAAACCACGCCCTGAGGCCAGACGGCGCAGCTGAAGCGTCGTCCTTGTAATTCAGATCCAGGCATCCGTATTGATCAACAACTCGCATACGGGTGAACGTATTGGTGATGAACCGCAATCGCTCCCATCCTGACAAAGTTGGGTCCCAGCATCTCGGGGTGTCACCGTACATGTGGCATAAGAACTCTTCGCACTGCGTGGAGCGTAGTACATCAGCCACTTCACCGGCCAGAGCGACCGCTTGGTCCACCGTCCACTTTGGGTAAACACCGGCATGGGTCATCACCGCGTTCAGCTTAGGACAAACATTAATAAGTGATTGATTTTTAAAGAAATCTACATACTTCGGTAAGCTCGAATGGGCGAGGATGCGATCGAGTTTTTCCCCAGCTTTGGGTGATCGAACGCCTGCAGCAACAGCCAGGAAGTGCAGGTCATGGTTGCCGAGCACGCTGATTACACACGGCCCAAGGTCAATCAACCGGTCCAGCACTGCTAGAGAATCCGGCCCGCGCCCCACAAGATCGCCAACCAGCCACAAGCGATCAGTCTGTGAGTCAAAGCTTATCGTTTTGAGCAAGCGATCAAGGGCCGCATCGCAGCCTTGGATATCGCCTATGGCCCAGGTTGCCAATCTAGGTCCAGGCCCCGCGTCACTCTTCCAGCAGCAGTTTTTCCAACTCCCCAGGGCGCTCTGCCCTGGGCGCCGCGCTGTCGCTGATTTGTGCGCTTCTTTGCTGCAGGTACGTCTCTCGCAGGAACAGATATGGATCCACCTGCATCTGTAGTATTCGGTCAACTCCAAGCAGTCTTGAACGAAGATCTATTAACCGTAGGCCAAAACGAGCCACAGTAACTTTTACGTCGCCCGGCTCCCACAAAGGGTCCGCAATCAAGAACTCGGGAATCTTGGCGATCGAGTCTCGCGCTGTGCTGGGGCCCAAAAAAGGCAGGACGAGATACGGCCCGCTGGGCACCCCCCACACGGCGAGCGTCTGTCCATAATCCTCTTCGTGAGGCAGTTTTCCGAGTGGCATTGCAATATCTATAAAACCCAAAAGCCCGATCGAGCTATTTAATAAAAAGCGATCCAGAGTTTCACGAGCCCGAGCTGGCTTGCCTTGCAGCAGGTCATTAATGAACGTGGTTGGCGCGCGTAGGTTACTGAAAAAATTACCAACCCCTCGGCGAATTGGGCTTGGAATGACGTATCGGTAGCCCACGGCGAGAGGCTTGACCAGCGCACGGTCGAAGGCATCATTGAATGTGTACATCGCCCGATTAAACGACTCGAATGGATCAGATGAGGGCGCGGCCCTCGCCGGGTAGGCTAAGGACAGCATTAAAATCACCATCAGCGCGTGCCTTAAGGGGCCAGTGCGGCCCAGAAACATGTTTTTAGGGTGCATCAACGGCCCTGGCCCCGGAAGGCTCGGGCAAGCTCACCCACATAACGAGAAGCGCGCTGGCCGACCGAGTCAGGGGAGGCCAATCGCGGTGTCAGTAGTCGCTGAAGATCTTCGAGGTGCCGGCTTTGTGCTTCAAAGCGAGCTTTGAGAGCAGCATGGTCCTGTTGTAACTGGTTCAGCTTGTCTGAAAACACTGCTTGTTCCGTCGTTTTTTGACCTGTAACGTGACTTGGGATGTCGGCGTCACTAGTTGTAGACGTGACACTTCGTGTGGGCGCCGGTTCTCCGAATACGCGGATCAGATCGGTGATATCGAAAAGATAACGGGGTCTCCCACCAGGGTCTTGGCGTTGGAACGGGGTCAGGTGACCATTTTTGACCCGCCGCCGGATCGTATTGGTTGATATCCCGAAAAGGCGACCCGCTTCGGTGATGCTGATGCGGCTCCGATGGTGGGGCGTTACATCCGGGGTCATGTGATGACCTCGAGAAACAATTTGGCACGCCGTTTGGTGTCGATCGAGCCGCTAAAAGGCATAACATCATTATACGTGATGGAGCCAGGGCTTGGTAAGGGGCTCAAGTGCGGTTTTATTTAAAAACAGTTTTGTGCTGTGAACGCCTTCAGATTTGGTCAGAATGCCCAATTATGAAAAGGCTGTTGGGTATTCTGGGGACGCTCGTTCTGGCGAGTGGAGTATTCTTGTCAGCAGCAGCTCAGGACAAGCCTGCTCAGGAAGCTCTGGCCCTGGCGGTAAAAGCCTATGTCGATCGTCAGGCGCTGACAGGGCCGTTACCGAATCTGGCGATTTCTAAGGCGATTGAGGTGCAGGATTTTCTGGTGATGAATTTAGCACCAGACTACGGGTCGGTGGCAGGGTATCAGCGGGACAGCAGCCCCGGCGGTGCGCTGTTCAGTGCTGTATTGCTGGAAAACATGTTTACCTCCAGTGGTGCGACGCTTCACCGTGCGCGTGGTTGCAAACAGTCGGTTGAGCTCACACTGCTGGTACGGGTAGGTTCAGAGCGGATCAACAAGGCAGGGACCTTAGCGGCCGTGGCCGCTGAAATTTCTGAAGTGCTGCCTGCCGTTGAAGTTCGCGACCAGTTGCTTGTCGCTCGGCAACGCTTGGATTCCGCGGCCTTGATAGCGATCAATGGCGGGGTGCGGTACTTGGTGCTTGGGGGGCCGCTTGTGGTTCCATCATCGATGACGGTAGACGATTGGGCGGGGGCCTTCGTTGCGCATCTTTTTCAAAGGGATGAGAACATCGTCAGTCACGGCAGCGGGCTGGTTACGGGTACAGGCCCATTACAGGCTGTGCTTGAACTCAAACAGCTACTGCGAAAAAGGGGTCGATTTCTTAAAGCTGGAGATTTGCTGGCGTTAGGATCGATAGGATTCGCTGTGGAGCCGGATACGAATGGCCGCTTCGAAGCTGGTTTCAAGACACCCTTTGGCAGCGGTCGAGTGGTGTTTGCGCTACGCTAGCGGCCAAGGCAGTGGTACTAGCTGTTGCCAGTGAGCCAGGCGTTGGCCCGGTTCACATCGTCCTCGTTGAGATCGCCTGACAGGCGCTCCAGTTGCAGCATTTGCATGATGTATTCGTAACGCTCATTCGTGTAATTGCGCTCCGCCCGAAAAAGGTCGCGTTGAGCATCTAGAACAGCAATATTGGTGGTCAGGCCAGCGGCGAAACTTTCTTCTTTACCCAGCAAAGCGTTTTCCCCCGCCCGGACCGCCTCGGCAAGAGCAGCGACCCGGCGCAGCCGACTCTTGATGCCCAGAAAGGTCTGCCGGGTATCCCGGCGGATGTCCCGGGATGCTGCCTCGTAATCAGAGCGGGCCGCGTTTCGGTTTTCGGCGGCCTCGCGTACTCGGGCGTTGATCAACCCCCCCTGGTAAAAAGGGATGTTGACCGAAAGCGTTATTCGCGCCGAGGTGTCATCACCTGAGACGGTATCACTGTAATTTCCTGATAATTGCAGGCCCACGTCGGGCAAGCGTTGTGCTTGTTGTCGGTTGATCTCAAGCGATGAGAGTGATATCCCCAAAGATTTTGCCTTGAGGTACCGATTGTCACTGAGCGCACGCGCCACCCATTGTTGGGCATCATCTGGTTGGGGGGGTATTAGTTGGGCTGATTTCGCTAATGGTTGTAATTCACCCACATCCTCACCGATTAACGCAATGAGTACCTGGCGAGCATCGTCCAACAACTTCTCTGCTTCTATGGCGTCGGCCACGGCGTTTTCATACCGGGCGCGTGCATCAAATAGATCGGTCCGTGTACCCAAGCCGACTTCGAGACGCTGTTCCGCCAGCTCGAGTTGGCGACCGATAGCACGCTGGTTACTGAGGGATAGCTCGACATTGTCTTGCATCGCAAGCACCGAGAAGTATGTATTGACGGTGCGAGTGATCAGAGATTCGGTGGCAACGGCAAATACAAGTGCTGCCTGGGCGGTTTGTTGGTTTGCCTGTTTTACTGCCAGAGAACTGGCGCGGTTATATAGTGTCTGTGAAAGCGCGACCGATGCGGATGTCGTATCAAGACTGTCAGTTGATGCGCTGGTAAGGGCGCCACCCGCTGTCAGCTGCGGCCTTAAGGCGGCTCGGGACTGCGGGAGGATTTCGGCCGCCGCATCGTGACGGTAACCTTCAGCTGCAAAAACTGGGTCGCTGGCCTTGGCCAGTTGGTATACGGTGACCAGGTCAGCCAGATTTATCGTTGCGGCATCATCGGTTGATGCCGCTGCGACTGCTGTGACCTCTACCGGGCTGGTGTCCTGTATTTGAGTCAGGGTTTGGGTTTGCGCAAGAGTGTCGTCAGTGTTTGTGCCGGCAGTGCCGAGCAGGGGTACTTTGAGTACCTGTCCGGTATAAATGATTGGGTCGGTGCCAAGGTCGTTTTCATCAATCAGCTGAGCGCAGGGCACTCGAAAAAACTCCGCGATCTCGCACGGCGTATCGCCGGATTGGACGGTGTAGACGGCGTTTTCCTGAGCGTTAACCGAAGCAATGCTGAGGATACTGGCAGATACCAGTAAGCGCGGTAGATGCAGCAGTTGGACTGGGTTCATGAGTTGGGTACCGATGCGCATCAGAACTCAAAAGCGCGTTTTGGGGGTGTGTTGATCAACGGCGCCACATGGGTATCGAAAAGAGATCGGCGCGACAACGCGCCATCGGCGTCTCGAAAGATGATTATGGCTTCCATAATTGGATCCTTTCCAACCACTGCAACCAAGCGACCATTTTTTGCCACAGCCCTTTCAAACGCAGGTGGAATTTCAGGAACAGAGCCGGTCAGCAAAATAGCGTCCCATGTGGACCCCGGCTTCCAGCCATCCACCGCGTCTCCTTCCTCAAGAGTCACCGTGTTAATACCTGTTTCTCTCAGACGTTGTGCTGCGCCTTTCAGGAAATCACCATGGATATCGACACTAGTCACCGTTTTGGCACAACGAGCCAATAATGAGGTCATGCAACCCGTGCCGGTTCCGATTTCAAGAGCCGATTCACTTCCAGTTAGAGCCAGGGTCTGCAGCAGCCTTGCTTCAAGCCTGGGCTCCATCATGGTTTGGCCGTGGCCGATAGGTATCTGAATATCTGCAAACGCCAGATCCGCGTATCCGGCAGGGACAAAATCTTCACGGTGAAAGTCCTGAAGCGTTGACAACACCCAAGAATCCAGCACCTCCCAGGTCCTGATCTGCTGTTCGATCATATTAAAGCGTGCGCGTTCAATATCCATTGAGCCAACCATATAAGGCGACAGAAAACGCTAAAAGTCTAGCACGCTGGCCCCTGTTTTCGACGACTCCTGAATTGAAATACCAAAGCTTGATATGTCTTAGTAAAGTATCTTTCACGTTCAGCCGACGCCATGGCGCCGGTCGCGGCCAGGATCACGCCGCCCGCTGTTGAGGATTGCGATAGCCGAAGTCTTCGGGTATCGGATACAGTGGGCGTACTTGACATAGGGGTTTCCTGATTAAACGGCTAACTGGGGCGGCGGCAACTATGCCTGGCTAGCTTCAGGACGATCCAGACTCTGACCGGCGCCAAGATGAAACCGTCTATATCTCCATACAGCATCTCAATACAGTGCAACTTGGCCTTGATATGAAGATGACGCTCTATCTAATCGTCGATCCGATG